>Ga0209395_1005958_pt1 | contig 13451 bp, 13 predicted proteins | sample GOMGulsemesocosm_3_FD_184635 | JGI IMG/M metagenome (GOLD analysis project Ga0209395, IMG submission 184635) | Methane-oxidizing microbial communities from mesocosms in the Gulf of Mexico - GOM9D Gulf of Mexico (SPAdes) (version 2) | ecosystem: Environmental > Aquatic > Marine > Cold seeps... | reverse complement strand
TAGCGAGAGAGCCGCTCAGTTAGCAAGTCAAAGAATGCTTCGGGGTCGATGATCATGACAGCCCCAGTGTATTTTTGGTTTTTAATAGCGAGAGAGCCGCTCAGTTAGCAAGTCAAAGAATGCTTCGGGGTCTACTGCGTACGCCCAGTGAATATTGGGTGATTGCTCAGTTACCTGCCAAAAGTCCACCGCCGTGTGCCCTCGGGTTAGCTCGCTATCAAGCTCAACCTGGCAAGCGCAAGCTTTCATTTTAAACATTTCAGGTTGCAGTAAAAAAGCCACTGTACAAGGGTCATGCAAAGGTGCCCCTTCACTGGCATATTTTTCACTGTCGTAGCGGTCAAAAAACTCCAGCATATCGGCGGCAGCTTGCGCCACTGGGTTACCTAAGGCACGAATTGCCGCAACCCTTTTAGGGGAACTCATCACTTTATGAGTGACATCTAAACCAAAGGCAAAAATAGGTCTGCCAGCTTTTAGCACAATGTCTAACGCCTCGGGGTCGAGGTAGACATTAAACTCAGCCGAGGGCGTTACATTTCCCCCTTCAAACATCGCCCCGCCCATCATCACTATTTGCTTGATCCTGGCACTCAACTGCGGCGCTTTGCACAATGCAGTGGCTATATTGGTCATGGGCCCGGTAGCCACTATTGTGATTTCATTATCAACGGCATTAGTCAATGTCTCAATAATAAAATCTACACCGTGTTGAGTTTGTAATTGAACCTGCGGCTGATAGATCTCCAATGGGTCTATACCGGTTTTTCCATGTACGTATTCCGCGGTAATCAGCGACCTTTGCATAGGTTTATCACAGCCACTATACAGCGGCACGTCCGCTCGATTACAAATATCAGCTAAGATGCGAATATTAAGCTCCGTCGCCGCTAGTGGCACATTACCCGCTACCGCAACTATACCGCGAAGATCAAATTCAGGAGCATTTAGCGCCATAAACAGCATCAGCGCATCATCCTGGCCTGGATCACAATCGATGATCAATGGCATTTTGTCTATGGCCTTGTTATTTGCCTGGCTGCTCTCTTTTAAGCTCATACTCGCTCCGCTATACTCTGCTGTGGGGATTTTAAAAACACCCAACATAAGCTTATTTTACTGATATTGGTAGATTTTTTTAGGAAAGCTAAGATGAAGTTAACAACCGATCATATAGTAGTGGCCGCTGCAACTCTGGAACAGGGAATTGACTACATTAAGCAGAAGCTTGGTGTTGAGGTCCCCCTGGGAGGAATTCATCCCAGTATGGGCACCCACAATGCCCTGATGCAGCTCAGTGATGATTTGTTCTTTGAAATAATTGCCATTAATCCTGATTCGTTAACCAATAGTGATTTGCAAATCAATCAACCACGTTGGTTCTCGCTCGATAACCCGCTATTGCAACAACAGTTAAAGCAGCAACCGCAGCTACTGACCTGGGTCGTTAACAGCCCTAATATCGAACAGAGTATTTCACAGGGGATCTACCGCCAAAGCAACAGCCGTTTAATTAGCCGCGGTAATTTAAGTTGGCACTTCGCCATGCCCGATGACGGGACATTAATAGCCGACGGTTTAATTCCCTACGTTTTGCAGTGGCACAACTCACACCCTGCGGTAAACATGGCTAATAGAGGCTGCTCTTTAAAACAGATTGTGATCCACCACCCGTATCCCGATTGGATTGAAAATGCCTTAACGAAAGTCGGAGCTATTGAATTAGTACAGATAAAGCCGCTTAAAAAAGACCAGCCAGGGTATTTAGCAGTAGAAATAGATACCCCTAAGGGAGTTGTTGTTCTTGAGACGATGCGTTAAAAATTAGCCAACATGCCAAGCGCTGTCTCAGCCTGCTCAGTCTAGTCTTTTAAGCTGGGGTGATAGCTTCATTACTAAAGGCTGTTAAATCAACTTCTACTCTTTGCTTGGTGGCGCTACTTAGCTCTGCTAATTCAATCAGCTTAATCACTTTAGCCCCTTCAAGCGCAGTGACAGGAACTGTCAAGCCGTTAGAGATTGCACCCGCCAGCTGGCTGTAATAATCCATATAGCAACCAGTCATGGTTTGCAGTTTAGTGACACTGAGCAGCGCACCTTCGCCATCTGCAATATATTTTTTCCCATAAGCTGAAGGCGGCTCAACCCCAAATGCTGGAACATTGGGAGAAAGCCCCTCCCGAAGCTGGTCTTCCTGTGGGTCTAAGCCATATTTGATATAGCTACCTTTAGTTCCCTGCAGTTGGAAGCGGATATTAGGGTCGGCCGAAAAAGGACTGGATTGTAATACAACTTCCATATTGGTGTAGTGCAACATCACTTGAAAATAATCAGTAGTAGTGGCTCCATCACGCAACATAGCACAGTTAGCAGTAAGGGAGTGCGGCGCGCCAAACAGGCACAGGGCCTGATCAATTAAATGCGAACCTAAATCATACAATATCCCCGCTCCGGCACCTGGCTGTTCTCTCCAGCGGTTTCTCACTATCGGTCTGAAACGGTCAAAATGCGAATTGAAGACTTTAATTTTTCCTAACTGGGCACTTTTCACCAAGTGCGCCAAGGTCAGGAAATCACCGTCCCAACGCCTATTGTGATACACGGACAAGACCAGAGATTGTCGCTGAGCCAGCTTCGCCAAGCTCAACGCCTGTTCGCTGGTTGCCGTCATTGGCTTCTCTATTAATACGTGCTTTCCAGACTCTAAAGCGAGCTTAGCTAATGGAAAATGACTCAAGTTTGGCGAGGTAATAATGATTAAATCTGCGCTGCTCTCTTCTATCATTTGCTGTGCATCTGCATAGACAGTTATTCTGGGGTGCTTTTTCTGTACCGATTCCAGCTGACTTGAACTAATAGCCACTAGGCTAAATTGTTTGGCATGCGCAACAAAGGGGAGATGGAACACAGTCGCGGATAATCCGTAACCTACAACAGCAACCTTAATCAAAGTAAATGTCTACCTAATAGCAAAAGAGTTAATTATTGCGGCGAATACTACTCGCTACTGCTTATACTCAAACTGAACAGAACACTTGTACGCACAATAATTTAGCATATTTATGATTTTTAACACTATTATTTTAAAATATTTTTCTCTTGATGTCCTGGTAATAACAACCTCTGACTGCCCTATTACACTTTGATTTCATTATAAATTTTCACTACATTGTCTTCTTAATAAAGAATATAAGCACATGAAATAATTATTAATTCAAATTAGCTGATTGTATTGGCAGGCCTATCACAATAATATGTTGCATCTGCAACAATAAATAAAAGAGGCATATAATGACCTGGATAAACACCATCGCTTTTGAAGACGCTACCGGCCGCCTGAAGAAACTGTACCAGCGAGTAAAAGGACCTGATAACAATGTCGATAACATTATGCTCGCCCATAGCTTGCGTCCTCACAGCATGGAAGGGCATATGGCTATCTATAAAAATGTCATCCATCACACAGGTAACAAAGTACCCAAGTGGTTTTTAGAAGCCTGTGGAGTCTATGTTAGCCATCTCAATGGCTGCGGCTATTGTTTCGAACATCACTATGCCGGGATGCAGCGGTTGCTAAAGGATGACGATCGCAGCGAGAGCATTCGCCAGGCTATCATCAAAGATTCACCGCAACAGGCTTTTGCCGACGCTGAATTGGCGATTATGCGCTACGTCAGAAAACTCACCACTAAGCCAGCTCAGATGCTTGAAGAAGATGTTAACAACCTTAAAGAAGCTGGTGTTGAAGACGGAGAAATCTTGGAAATCAACCAAGTAGCCAGCTATTTTGCCTACGCGAACCGTATGGTATTAGGCCTGGGAATCAATACTGACCAGGATATTATCGGCCTGTCTCCAAATCAGTCTGACGACCCGGATAATTGGAATCATAGTTAGGGACTAGCCTGGCTAGCCAGTTGGAAGTTGGAAGTTGGAAGTTGGAAGTTGGAAGTTGGAAGTTGGAAGTTGGAAGTTGGAAGTTGGAAGTTGGAAGTTGGAAGTTGGAAGTTGGAAGTTGGAAGTTGGAAGTTGGAAGTATTGTTTGCTTTTTAACTTACTACTTCCAACTCACTACTTACGACTGTCTCTATCTTTCGACGAAGGCGCGTTCAATTACGAAGTGGCCTAAGTTGCCACGGCGCGCCTCCAGAAAGCCCATCTCTTTTAAGATACCACAGCAATCTTTAAGCATCGCCGGGCTGCCGCAAAGCATGAAGCGGTCTGTTTCAACATTCAGATCGGGAATACCTAAATCTGCGGTCAGCTTGCCGCTGGTCATCAGTTCTGTCAGACGTCCGCGGTTACGGAACTCTTCCCTGGTGACTGTTGGGTAGTAAAGCAGTTTCTCAGCGATGATGTCGCCGAAATACTCGTTCTTGGGCAGCACATTTTCAATGTGATCGGCATAGGCCAGTTCAGATTTAAAACGTACTCCATGGGTTAATATAACTTGGTCGTACTGCTCGTAAATTTCCGGATCTTTGATAATACTTAAAAACGGCGCCAGGCCAGTACCTGTACTGAGCAAAATCAGACGTTTGCCCGGTAATAAGTGATCGTCTATTAAAGTGCCGGTAGACTTGCGTCCTACCAATACTTTATCTCCAACTTTGATCTTTTGCAGTTTTGAAGTCAGTGGGCCATCTTGCACTTTAATACTGAAAAACTCTAATGCATCTTCATAGTTTGCACTGGCAATACTATAAGCACGCATCAACTGCTTACCACCCTCTTCGAGGCCTATCATGGTAAAATGACCGTTTTTAAAACGAAAACCTGGATCACGGCTAGTAGTAAAGCTAAATAGAGTGTCATTCCAATGATGTACACTCAAAACTTCTTCTGCGACAATATTAGACATTTTACCCTCAATGTTAACTGCTTAAGATAGTATTGAAATTCTTTATATTCTATTTGGTTCTATTAATCACGTTATCTATAACTAATTTGATTGTATGCTTCTCAGCTAATATGTCAAAGACAATTTACAACTAAGCTTATACCAAATTATAAGATCTAATGATAATCATTATCTTTTAATTTCTAGTAAAGAACTCCCTTTTTCCAGTCCATTAGCTATGTCTAAATAGATACATATGTAATCTAAACGCTGTTCTAAAGGGTAATTTCGACAACTGATTACTCCCCACTACCTATTTTTAATTTTAAACGCCCCCTTTAAACCTAGACTAAAACCCTGGCGATTATGAATTCTAACAGCCCTTCTGATACTATTGAGCAAAGCAATGACAACCAACAAATTGTAGAGTCATGGAACTATCCAGTCGCTTGCGTTTATTATTTGCAAACTCAGCATCAAAACTAGCTTTGATACTGTTGTTGCTATTTGTCGTACTATTCGCCACTAATAGCTCATCAACCCCCCTCCCCTTGAAAAAAACAGTCATCATTCCCCTTAATAACTGGAGCAGCCAAAGAGTTATCTCCAATGCAATCGGTAAGATTTTACAAGCGCATAAATACCCAGTGGAATATCGAAACATTAATTCGCAAGACCAGTGGGGGGCAATGGCCCGCGGACTAGTGCATTTTCAAATTGAAGTATGGGAACCTTCAATGGATGAAGAAACACGCTCATTTGTTAGTAAAAAACGTATCCTTGATTTAGGCAGCCACAGCGCCAAAGCCGTAGAGGACTGGTGGTATCCAGATTACGTTGCCAAACTTTGCCCAGGTCTGCCAGATTGGCGCGCACTTAACAGATGTGCAGCACTGTTTGCGCAAGGAAATAGTGACAAAGGCAGCTACTATACTGGCCCCTGGAATTATCGGGACCCAGAATTAATCCGCAGCTTAGGTCTCGACTTTACCTTGGTCAGGCTGGATGATGCTAAATCCATATGGCACCAGCTGCGTAAGGCGATGAAACACCAGCAACCAATCATCATGCTGAACTGGTCTCCCAACTGGACAGATGCAAGGATTCCCGGTGAATTTATTCATTTTCCCACCTATCATCCCTCCTGTGAGTCAGATCCTAGCTGGGGAGTAAATCCAAATAAAGCGTATGACTGCGGTAACAAGAAAAATGCGTGGATAAAGAAATATGCCTGGCCAAAATTCGAACAGAAATTCCCTTGTGTCTATCAGTTTATTACGCAGATTGATTTAAGCAATGAAATGATATCAGAAGCCGCTGCACTGGCAGACTTTGATGACTATAGCGAAAAGAAAGCGGCTGAACTCTGGCTGCAAAAATTTAGCTCACAAGTCCAACAATGGTCTAAAAGCTCTTGTATCAGTCGCCAATAAAGACCAATTTCTAAACAACCTAGTGGGCTAAAGATTTCAGTAAGGCTCAGGCATTTTCACAGCATGTGCACCGCCGTTCACCTGCTCAACCTCATCGGAAATTTGATAATAACCGCCCGCCTCTTCGACAAAAATATGCGCCGCCAATTTGATCCCAACAGAATTATCAAGGCTACCCGCAGCGATGGAAATCCTGTCATGCGATTTCGTTTGCGAGACAAAGAATAAACTCGAACCACAATGTTTGCAAAAACCGCGCTTGTACAACTCCGGTGGCTCATACCAGCAAAGCCCTCGATCTTCAGTAATGATTAAATTCTCTGGCGCAGTAGCCGTCGCGGCGACAAAATGCCCACTGGAGCGACGACACTGAGTGCAATGACAGGCAATCACATCTCGCAACGGCCCCTGTACACGATAGCGAACAGCTTTACACAAGCATCCGCCAGAAGCCGTTATAGTGGAATTTGACATAGTGTTCCTCAGCAGTAAAAGACAGTTATAAATGCCTAACAACATAGCACTTTTTCCCGCAGGAATAACAATCTTTTAAATGGCTCAAAAAAGAGGATTGTTGCAAGAGGTGCATAGTAGACGTCAACGCTGTGCGTGGCGGCTCCAAAAGTTGCGCTTTTAAAACGCAGCTATTGCAACCCCATCGCTTACCGCTGGAGTTGTTTGCTAATTTAGCGAAGCGTATCGACAGTAAGTCAACCAGAGTGAATGCGGCTGTGACTTCAGGGATACTGGAGGTAAATAATGCAGGGAGCAATCATCGAGATGACGCGGGTAAACAGCCGGTATTTTAGCAAATGTGCAAGGGCTTTTCGTCGTCGTCGGCGGGCTTAATTGGTTACTCTTTTGCACTAACAACAAAGTAATTAGCTACAAGCGACACTGTCCGAAAAACTTAAAAGAACAATCTTATAAAGTTCTCATATCTAAAGTAATGTGAAGTGACCAAGCAGCCACTTCACAACTCACCACAAACAACTTAAGCGTTGTGCTCGCGCTGCGCCTCGCGCAAGTCCTGCTTCTGCTGACGACGCTTATTGATAGTGACAATTGCATCACCGCCGATATGCGCTTCACCACGTTGTTCAGCCAGCTGCATTTGCTTTTCACGCTGGCTAAAGCGCTCTCGCTGCACCTCACTTTGGCTATCAAAACAGAACTCACAGCTAACACCTTTGCTAAACTTTTCGTGCTGCAGTTGCTGCTCGGTTAGCGGTAGACGACAAGCGTGACACTGCTCGTATTTTCCCTTGTCTAAATTGTGATCGACGGTGACTCTATTATCAAAAACAAAACATTCACCCTGCCACATAGACTCCTGCTGCGGGACTTCCTCTAAGTATTTAAGGATGCCACCCTCTAAGTGGTAAACATCTTCAAAGCCCTGCTCTTTTAAATAGGCGGTCGATTTTTCACAGCGAATACCACCGGTACAGAACATCGCTACTTTTTTGTTTTTATCGGGATCCAGATTGTCTTTAACATACTGAGGAAATTCACGAAAAGTAGTGGTCTGTGGATCCAGAGCACCTTCAAAAGTGCCCACTTTTACTTCGTAGTCATTGCGGGTATCAACTAAGACCACATCGGGGTCGGAGATAAGTGCATTCCACTCACTAGGCTTTACATAAGTACCTACTACTTGTTTCGGGTCGATGCCTTCCACACCCATAGTGACAATTTCTTTTTTCAGCTTTACCTTAGTCCGATAAAAAGGGTTAGTTTCATCAAAGGATTCTTTAGTCACTATATTTTCAAGTCGGGGATCAGTAGCCAACCAAGTTAGCAGCGCATCTACGCCAGCACGACTACCCGCAACAGTGCCGTTAATGCCCTCTTGGGCCAGTAGTAAAGTACCGCGCACTTGATTTTCTTGCATGATTTGATGCAGCGGCTCGCGCAGCAGTTCAAAATTTTCCAGGGTGACAAACTTATACATTGCACAGACGACAATATTCGACATGAATTTTCCTCAGCGGGCCGGAACGTAAATCCGGAGCTTGTTAATAAAGGGCGGCATTATAATGTAATTATTTCAATGCAGCTACCGCAATTACCGATAAAGGCAACAGGGAAGTGTAAGAACAGTTCATCAATGTGCATGGTCGCCATCTACATCTGTTCTATTTCCCAACAGCGAGTAATGGATGACTTATTTGCACGTTCCCTTATCTCTATAAAGCGCTTATGATATTCGCCTATGAATGACTCTCAGACATCGCAGGCAAAGCTCTGCCTAAAAAGTTACCAGCCGCAAGTCGACACTCATCAACATGAGTTTCACCAGTTGGTACTGCCTGTGCAGGGATCCCTGCAGATAGAAATTGGTACAAAATCCGGCACTGTGCAAGCGCAACACGCAGCAGTTATCTGTGCCAGCGAAAGTCATGCCTTTGAGTCGCGCGGTGAAAATCAATTCATTGTCGCGGATATCCCGTTACAATTGGCCCCCGCCTTTGAACAGCTGCCGGTTTTTATCCAACTCGATGACAATATCAACCGCTATATCCACTTTCTACAATCTCAGTTATCCCTGCAACAAAGCCAGCAGAATCCACTCATTCAGCGTCAAATGTTACTGCTGTTGGTGCAATTGCTGGATGACAGATTCGCCAAAACAAAACACTTTGATAAACGCCTGCTGGTCGCCAGACATTTTCTAGAGCAACATTACCCCAGTAAAGATGCCATCAATAACGCTGCAAGAGCCGCCGCCTTAAGTAGCCGTCACCTGCGGCAATTGTTTCAGCAGCACTACCAGATGCCTCCTTCCCAATATTTACTTGAGTTGCGGATGCAAAGCGCCTGGCAAATGCTTGCCAACAGCGCCGTCAGTGTGCAAATTATCGCCGAGCGCTGTGGATACTCAAGCTTGAGTGCCTTTAGTGACAGGTTTCATAAACATTTCGCCTACAGTCCGATGCAAATCCGCCGCCGCGCTCAACACCCAAGAACTTAACAATGATGGCACCGACATTATAAGATACAACACAGCTTACAAACGCTTGGGAGCCGCTGAACCGTTTCAACAAACAACTGCACCGCTGCGACAAAGCGCCGGCGTATTTATTCTCTATAATCCCTAGCTATATTAATTAGGGTCACCACTATGCAAAAAACACATTCCCTCGCGACAGCAGTCGGTTGTATCGCGATATTTCTCTGGGGTATCCTGGCACTACTGTCCAAGCAGGCAGCGCAGTTTCCCCCTTTTCAGCTATTGGCTATGTGCTTTAGCATCGCTTTTATCTTCATGCTGCTAAAATGGCTAATACTCGGTCAATCAATTTCAGTACTGTTTAGGCAACCGCCTATTGCCTGGCTAATAGGCACATTGGGACTATTTTTATACCATGCCTGTTATTTTATCGCTCTGGCAAAAGCCCCTGTGTTAGAAGTGAGCCTAATCGCCTACTTGTGGCCGTTGTTAATTGTGCTGTTGTCGGCTTTACTGCCCGGTGAGAACCTCTATTTAAAACATGTTGTCGGTGCTCTGGTATCACTGCTCGGCTGCTGGATACTGTTGGGCGGGCCACAAAGTAATTTCAACAGCGACTACCTAAGTGGTTATTTATTTGCAGCCGCCTGCGCCGTCATCTGGTCCTGCTATTCTGTTGCCTGCCGATTCGTCAAACAAGTGCCCACAGATGCAGTGGGATTGTTTTGCGCTGTTTGCGCCCTACTGGGTTGGCTGTGCCACTTCTATTTTGAAAGTAGCTACATTCCCGATAACAGTGCACAGTGGCTGGCAGTATTAGGTTTGGGGCTAGGGCCTTTAGGACTGGCTTTTTTTGCCTGGGACTATGGCATCAAAAAGGGCAACATTCAGCTGCTGGGGGTACTCTCTTATGCCACTCCACTGATTTCAACGCTGATGTTGATCACCTTTACCAACATCCAGGCCAGCACTTCTATATACCTGGCCTGTAGCGCTATTGTTCTGGGAGCGCTAATCGCCAGCTTGCAGTGGAGTGACTTGTTACAAAAGTTAAGTGCAAAAGTAAGCCGTTTTAAGAAAGCTTTTTAAGTCGAGCTTTAAACAACCGCCCATCGATTGCGAGCAGGCCTACAGCAATAAGACCCATACCCATAAACTGGTTAGTTGTCAGCTGTTCTTGCAGGAATACCCAGCCTAATAAAATGGCACTGACCGGGACTAACAAAGTCACTAACACTGCATTAGTGGCCCCTGCTTCTGCGATCAGTTTAAAAAATATAACATACGCCAGTGCAGTGCTCAGAACACCTAAGGCCGCAATTGCCAACAGTGATTCAGCACTGGGTATACTCAGCTGCCATGGACTGTCCAGCAGTACTACTAACGGTACTAGTAACACACTTGAGCTGAGTACCTGGCCGAAGGCACCAACACTGGGCTGCACTGCATATTGCTGAAATTTTCTGCCAAAAATTGAGGCTATAGCATAGGAGATAGCAGCCGCTATGCAAGCCAGCATTGCCCATAGCGAATTGCCAACCCCAGAGAACACTTCAACCCCGATTAAGACACAAACCCCCAGCATCCCGGATAGGATCCCAAGCACTTTGTGGGTACTGATGCGCTCATCAGTGGTCGCTATATGGGCCACCAATATAGTAAACAAAGGAGTGGTGGCATTTAAGATTGAAGCTAAGCCACTGGCTATTTCTGTCATGCCGTAAATTAACAAACTAAAAGGCAGCAAATTGTTGAACAGGCCCAACAGTAAAAATAACCGCCACACTTTAAATTGTCGGGGGATTTTCAGACCGCATAATCGCAGATAAAAATACAGTACCAGAGCAGCCGAACTCACCCTGAGAAAGACAATGCTGAAAGTAGGAACATCCACCAACGCAACTTTCATAAAAAAGAAAGAGCCACCCCAAAGTAGTGACAAAATAAGTAACATGGACCACTGTCTTATGCCCATAGGTTTTATTGACGACATTTTTAACCTCTTTTTAATAACAGCCATACATTATACAAAGGCTATTGATTATTCTATCCGTATGTTGCGCTGGCGATAAGATAATTTTCCCCTTACAATCATACTCTTTGATCGCATGAACGACGGCCTACATCGAGCAAACTTATGTCTATTAAAGCGCTAAACACTTTAACTGTTATTGCCAAGTGCGGCAGCTTCGCCAGTGCTGCAAAAGCACTGCATTTAAGCCAGGCGGCCATTAGTATTCAAATTAAAAATTTAGAGCAGGAGCTGGGCTGTTCGCTTTTCGATCGCAGCGCCAGAAGCCCAGTGCTAAACAACAACGGTCACAAAATCATTGCCAGAGCTTCAACCATTCTGGATCTATATCAGTCACTGAGCGATGATTTAAACAAGAGCAGTGACTTTGCCGGAGTATTCACCATAGGCGCCACTCGCACCGCCCAACAACTGCTGCCCAGCGTTATTCAGCAATTAATCCGCGAACACCCAAAACTGCAAATAAAGGTGATCGCCGGCATGACTTTTGCGCTTGCTGAAAAAGTTGAGAACGGTGAGATAGACGCCGCACTTATCGCAGATATCAATGTGCGACAAGCCGCTCACTGTCAGTGGAACCCCTATGACAGTGAACCTTACTTTATTGTCGCGCCGAAACACTTAAACATAGACAATCAGATTGAGCTTTTAAAATTACCTTTCATCCGCTTTGACAAAGGCACTTACGCTGGCAGTGTCATAGATGCGCAGTTGTTGCGTCAGGGAATACGCGTTAGCGAGGTCATGCAGTTAGATTCTCTGGAGCCGGCTCTGGATATGGTCAGCCATGATTTGGGGGTAACTGTTATCCCCTGTCGCAGCAATCAAATCGAAAGCTTGCAACAAAAATTTCTGCTACTGCCCTTTGGCGACCCTCCACTTAATCGACAAATGGGCCTGTATCAAAAAATTAACAATCCGCGTAAAAAGATAGCCGCACTGGTACTGGAGCGAATCCGATCAGATACTTAAATTATATTTAACCATATGTTAAATTTATTCAATTATTTTTTATCTACTTTCTGCATTATACTTTGCTAATACCGGGTTAAATCTAGCCCCTTTTTTGATCTGGTCATTTTGACTCCCCGAATACTGATAAGCAGAGAAACACCATGTTAGCGATTGCCAGTTCCCTCATTCCCATTATTATCACCATTTTATTAGGCTATGGGATAAAACGCAGTGCCATGATGAAAGCCGATTTCTGGCTGGGCGCCGAAAACCTCACGTATTACATTTTAACCCCGGCACTGCTGGTGAGTATATTGTCCAACAGATCGCTGTCGCAGCTGCCCTGGCATTCCTTTTTAGCCATACTGACGATTATAGTGCTGCTCTGTGCTCTTATTATCTGCATCTGGCACTGGGGCCTGAAGCGTCAGTCCACTGCTGCCTTTACTTCGCTATTTCAAGGCGGTGTCAGATACAATACCTTTATTTCACTGGCGCTAGCGGCTTCACTCTACGGGGACTCTGGTCTGAGCTATGCGGCACTTGCCGCCACCGGCTTGATCATCTTGAACAACTTGCTCTGTGTCTCAATGTTTTCCATCAGTATCAGAACTCACAAGTTTTCCCTGAGGGCAATGGGTAAACAAATCATCTTGAACCCGTTAATCCTCGGGGCTGCTATTGGGATTTTTCTCAATTTAAGCCAAATTGGCCTGCATAGCACCTTGGTTTCTTCACTGGATTTATTTGGTCGGGCTGCATTTCCCCTAGGTTTGATTTTAGTGGGCGCGGCGCTGAGCTTTAAAGGCTTAAAAGCTGACTGGGAGCTGACCTTAATCAGTATATTGATCCAATTTATATTCAAGCCGCTCGCGGCAATCTACCTCATTAACCTTTTCTCTATACAGCCTCTGCCAGGCGCTGTGATTCTAATCTTTATGTGTGTGCCTACAGCACCTGCAGCATATATATTAGCCCGAAAACTCGGCGGCGACGCCCCGGCCATGGCGGCTATTATCACCACCCAGACTCTACTGGCATTTATCAGCATGCCGCTGACATTATACTGGGCGCCGCAGTTTTTTAATTAAGAAGGGGAAGTCGGAAGATAAATGGGCATACTTGAAATCATTCTATGCAATAAACACAATGTTAATTTGTAGTAACTCGCACTTAAATGACACTTTGAGTTTTTGGCCAAAACAATCCTTGTATCAGTAAAGACAGGCAACATAAACC
>Ga0209395_1005956_pt1 | contig 13455 bp, 10 predicted proteins | sample GOMGulsemesocosm_3_FD_184635 | JGI IMG/M metagenome (GOLD analysis project Ga0209395, IMG submission 184635) | Methane-oxidizing microbial communities from mesocosms in the Gulf of Mexico - GOM9D Gulf of Mexico (SPAdes) (version 2) | ecosystem: Environmental > Aquatic > Marine > Cold seeps... | reverse complement strand
ACGGAATCAGAGTCTAAAGTTGAGCTTGACCGTTTTATTGAAGCAATGACATGTATTCGTGATGAAGTACGTAAAGTTGAGTCAGGTGAGTGGGAATTAAACAACAACCCATTACAGAATGCTCCGCATACACTAGCTGATATTACTGATGTTTGGGATCGTGGTTACACGGTTCAAGAAGCAGTATTTCCAGTTCCAGCTGCAGCGGCTAACAAATTCTGGCCAACAGTTAACCGTATAGATGATGTTTACGGGGATCGTAATTTGGTTTGTTCATGTCCTCCAATTGAAACTTATATGGACTAGTAACTAGTTGATATAGAATAATAAAAAGCGAGCCTAGGCTCGCTTTTTTTGTTTCAGTACTTTATAGTTTGAACCTTTGTTATTAGCTTATTTATTCGTTCGACAATATATAATAATTAGATTTATGTAGGTGAAGGCGATTTCACGAGTAAAAAATCAACGCTTTAATCTGCCTATTTTTATTTTGATATTCTTGAGTCGTTGCTAAGTTGTGATGTCCAAGGAAAGGTAGTATGAAATATATTTGTTCTCGATTTTTATTTTATTTTTTAGCGTTAATACCATTGCACGGGAAAGCAAGCGATGAAGTCTTAGCATATGTAGAGCGGATATTGCCGTATGTCATTATTAATAATAATAACATTGCAGGAGCGGCAATAGATATTTTAGATGAAGCCTTAAAAGAAAGTGAGGTTGATATTCATTATCAAGAAATTATTTGGTCGAGAGCTTTATATGAAAGTAACAACAAGCCAAATATTATCTTAACAGGACTAAATAGAAATACCTTCAGAGAGGACAAATTTCATTGGCTATATAAATTGCCCATTCATACCGATAGACAACGGTTATTTTTATGGCAATTGAAAAGTAAATCTGCAAAGAATAAGAAAAGAGGCTTGAAGAATGCTTCTATTACCGTGATGCAGGGGGATTATAAAAGTAAGCCTTATAAACGTTATGTCGAAAGTTTAGGCTATCAAGCCAATATTTATCCTGTAGGAAGCCGCGAACAGGTTATTCATATGCTGTTTAAAGGACGAGTAGATTACATACTTGGTGGTGAAATAAAAAATGCATGGAGAGTAAAAAAATTGGGTTATGACCCCGATATTATTGAGCAGGTAGTTGAGATCCCAAATACGAGTCAAGGTTTATACATAGCGATAGGAAAGCATTCAGATATTAAGCTTGTTAACAAAATTAGCAAAGCGTTAGCTGATTTAGATCAAAGTGGGCGAGCAAGCGAAATTATGTCACTGTGGCTGAAAAAACTTTCGCACCTAAGAGTACATGAACACCGTGTAGAAGTTGATGAATAAGTTGTATTTCCGATAGCAGCAGTAATAGCTAACAAATTCTGGCTAAGAATCAAGCGGATTGATGATGTATACGGAATAGAGATTTGGTTTGTACTACGATACCTTCATATACCGACTAAATTTTCGGATTAGTCATCCCAGAGGTTATTATCGGGGATCAGTATTTGGCTGATAAATTATAAGGCGAACCAGAAATGGTTTGCCTTTTTGTCACTATAAAATCACTAAATCACAACTTAGTGTCTGACTTTTTTACATAATATATACTCATAAATTTAACTAACCTCTAATATTTTGATAAACGGTAACTTTTTAATTTGGAATAAAATATGCTTGTTTTATGTATAGCCTAAATGTTGTGACAACAGAGGTAATACGAAATGAAAAATATAACCAAAGGGTTTATTACATTAGTTTTTCTTATCATGTCATCAAGTTCCATAGCTACAATTTTGGACATCGATTTTAATGGCAATCAGTTTCTTCTTGAGACTTTTGAAAGTGCAGAAACAGGCAGTGACTTTTATCGCTATAATATCCCGTCTGAGTCATCCGCTAATCCAGTCTATCCAGGAACAGCGGATTTAATCCCGTTACTTGCTGATGCTTTACAGATTTATACCCATTTAAATACTCTTAATAATCAACTAAGTTTTGGTATTATTTTAGAGAAGCCAAATGGTAGTGGTGGCGGCTCGTTTTATGCGGATATAGATTGGTCTTCACCCGCAGTATTATCTTTTGTTGATGATACTAACGAATCAGGTTCTATTGGTGTAGGTGGCTCACAAGTTATCAGTTTAAGTTGGATAGATTGTTGTACTGATGGTTTTGTGATTAGCGGTTTTGACCCCGATGATTTGTTTATCGATCTTACGAGTGTCTCTGGTTCGGACTTAACTCAAGTGGTATTTTTAAGCCCTGATAGACAAAATACTAATTTCTCTTTTCCACAAGAAGAATTTAATATCAGTATTGGTAATTGTGACCCAAATACGGATCCAGATGGTTGTGTAATAATCAGGATTCCTGAACCATCAGTTATTTTTCTATTTGCTCTTAGTTGTCTAGGTCTGTATCACTCACGCAGGTTTTGGGAAAAATAGAGGCCAAAATTTAAGTTGATGGGGCTAAGTTACAACATGATTTAAGAAGTGATACTTCCTGTACCAGTGGCTGCAGCTAACAAATTCTGGCCAACGGTTAACCGTATAGATGATGTATACGGGGATCGTAATTTGGTTTGTAGTTGTCCTCCGATTGAAAGTTATATGGACTAACTGATTGATATAAAATAATAAAAAGCGAGCTTCGGCTCGCTTTTTTTGTTTGGGTGATATAAATTGATGTATTAAATAAAACCAATACAAAGGAGTTGATTTTGGAAATAGTTATTGAAAATAGTAATAACATTGACAGTGGTAAGGTTGAAATTACTGAAGGTGTTTTAAATATAAAATATGCTATTAACGGCACAGGGAAAACAACCTTGTCTCGTGCTATTTGTGCGTCTGTTCATGATCGAAAGAATGGAACAAATGAGCTTGCTACACTTACTCCTTTCAAAGCAATTAATGATGATACATTAATCCCTACTATCTCTGGTGATGAAGCTCTTAGCAGTATTCAAGTATTTGATGAAGCCTATATTAACGAGTTTGTCTTTCAACCAGATGAATTGCTCAAAGGTAGTTTTGATATTTTGATTCGAGATGCAAACTATGACGCTGTTATGAGCGAAATAGAGGTACTTGTTTCAGAAATTAAACTGCATTTTACTGGAGATCCAGAAATAGAAGCCCTCATCAACGACTTTGCTGAATTGAGTGAAAGTTTTGGTAAACCGACAAAAACGGGAGTTCATGCTGCAAGCCCATTAGCTAAAAGCTTTAAAGGAGGTAATAAAGTTACCAACATCCCTGAAGGGTTAGAAGTATATAAAGATTATATCCAAGCTGATGATAATTTTAAGTGGGTAAAATGGCAATTAGATGGAAAGCAATTTATTGATAGATCAGATAATTGCCCGTATTGCATACATGATGTGGTTGATGTAAAAGATACGATTAAAAAAGTTGGTGAAGTGTATAACGCTAAAACAATTCAAAATTTAAATAAAATTGTTGCTGTTTTTCAGCGATTGGATAAATATTTTTCTGAAGCAACGAAAACTAACATTACTAAGTTTATAGATAATATAGACGGTTATACAGAAGAACAAGTTGATTATTTAAATGAGATTAAGGGGCAGGTTGATCGCCTTAATGGTAAGTTCCATCAACTCAAGAGCGTTGACTTTTTTTCATTTAAGGATGTATCTAAAGTAATTGACGAACTCAAAGTTTATAAAATAGATCCAGATTTTTATGCACATTTACAGTCAGAAGAAACATTAGGGAAAGTTGAAAAAGTTAATGCCTCTATTGACGAACTAATTGCTAAGGCAGGACTTCTGCAAGGTAAGATCAATATTCAAAATAGGCATATTAAAGATCTGGTTGAAGAAAATAAACAAACAATAAATTCTTTTCTAAAAAATGCAGGTTATAAATATAATGTTGATCTTATAGAAGATGAAAATGGAAAACATCGTTTAAAGCTCATCCATACCGACTTAAATAATAGTGAAATCAATGAAGTTAGAACTAAGTTAAGTTATGGCGAAAGAAATGCATTTGCTTTGGTTTTATTCATGTTTGACGCGGTAAAAAACTCCCCAGACCTCATCATATTAGATGACCCAATTTCTTCTTTTGATAAAAATAAGAAATATGCCATTATTGAAATGTTATTTCGTACAGGTAAGTCTTTTAGAGGAAAAACAGTTTTATTGTTAACTCACGACTTTGAACCAATTGTTGATATGGTATATCACCACAGTGATAGATTTGATAAACCATTTACCACCTTTCTTGAAAATAAAAATGGGCAGTTAGTCGAAAAAATAATCGACAAAAATGAGGTGCAAACTTTTGTTGAAATTAACAGTCTAAATGTACAAGAAAGTGACTGTATCCTAGCTAAACTTGTTTACCTTCGACGATTATGTGAAATAACAAATAGTAATGGGATGGGTTATCAACTCATTTCTAATACTCTTCATAAAAGGATTACTCCACTTATTTTTGAATCGGGATCATCAAGAGAAATGACATCAGAAGAAATCCTTGAAGGTTCAACTGAAATACAGCGTGATATACCTGAATTTGACTATGACGTGGTAATGTCACAAATCAATGACGATGAAGCCATGAAAGCACGTTACAATAACTGTGCAAATAATTATGAAAAACTGCATTTATATAGAATTATTTATGCAGATAAACATGATGAGATTCAGGCTGACATAATACAAAAATTTATCAATCAGGCCTTTCATATTGAAAATGATTATATATACCAATTAAACCCAGCTAAGTTTCAAACTGTCCCTCAGTACGTTATAGAAGAGTGTGACCGCTTTATTAATGCATAATTGAGTTTCTCGGTTAAATTTAACTGAATTGTCGCGGTGGCGACGACACCCAAGGGGCGTTACACGCCAAAAGCCCCTTGGAACCCCATGGCGCTGCTAACAAACGTATTCTTCAATTCACTCAAGTGTTATCGACGTAACAGCGCTGATGGCACATCCATGTGCCGACATCGCTTTGTTCATCATCCCTGATGAACATACGTGCACACTTTCATTCATCTCAGCGTTTGTTCAAGCAGACTTGGTGCGAGTTGCTAGCGTGTCATTTCTAACGTTATTCCCGAAGCTATTTGTTGGGAATCTAGAAAGAGATGGATCCTCGATTAAGCCACCACGAGGATGACAATAGTTAACTCATCTGCCGCGCCAAACACTCCAAACCCCATCTCAGTGAATAAATCTCAATTTTGTAAAGTGTCAGTCAAGCTGAGCCAAGGATGGCGAAGACTGCCGCTTTTCATGGACGAATATCGGCAGGTATTGACTGTAAACACAAAAGTGATGATTTATGTTTTCACTGAGTAGGGCGCCGCAGGGGTTCCAAGGGGAGGCGCGGCGGCACGTCGCCCCTTGGGTGTGGTCGCCACCGCGACGTCAGGCTGGGAATTAAACTCAAGCTAGAGTTGGATGTATCAAACAGAGTAAAACATTGGAGTTCGCCCCTTGGGTGTGTCGCCACCGCGACGCCAAGCAGGGAATCAAACTCTAATCTGAAAGCGTGTTACTTTTAATTGTCATTCCCGAAGTTACTTGTCGGGAATCCATGTCACTAAGAACTGATTCCCCGACTAAGTAACCACGGGGATGACATCTGCTAGCTTACATGGCTGACAGTTCCCTATACGTTTACGTATGAACCGAAAAATCAACGACCTTATAAAAAACGTTAATTAGCCAAATAGACCGACAATTAGTTATTTTAACAAAATCATTAAAACCAAGAAGTTTTAACTTTATAAAAAACATAAGGTTAACTAGTTGGTTTTATTTTTGCTTATTAAGTAACTAGTAACAAAAAATGAAGTTAATCAGAGGTATATTATGCGAGAAATTAATTCTACAGAAACAAAAAATTGGAAAAGCACCAGCGTATGGATGCGAGGACTCTTTATGATACTTTTCGGTTTTATCGGTGGTTTCGCCCGCTTTATGGTTACCTTAATTGCAGTATTTCAATTTTTCTCGTTATTAATAACAGGTAAACCCAATGCAGCTTTAAAACTCTTTGGTCAAAGTTTAAATAACTATATTTACCAAATTAATAGTTTTTTAACGGTAAATTCAGATAACTACCCTTTTCCGTTAAGCGGCTGGCCTGATGATAAGTCAGCTTATAAATACTCTTCAAGAGATTTATAGGAATAAATGGGGTTAGGTACACTTTAAATGATATGTCGCGGTGGCGACTACACCCAGAAGAGAAGGGGTGTAGTCGCGCTATACCTAAGTTATGCCCTTTGGAATCCCCAGCGCTGCTAACAAACGTATTCTTCAATTCACTCAAGTGTTATCGAGGCTCTTTAAAGTCAAGGCGCTGATGGCGAAGACTGCCGTTTTTCATGGACGACTTTTGCTAATAAATAACGCAGGTATTGACTGTAAACTCAAAAATGATATTTATGTTTTCACTGAGTCGGGTGCCACGGGATTCCAAACAGGGGAAGCAAAATCAAGCTAGATTCATATTTACCAAATAGAACAGATACTGGTGTTAGCCCCTTTGCGTGAAGGTTGCTACCGCGACGCCAAGTAGGAAACCAAACGCTATGCTATTGAATTTATCACTAGCTATTGCAGGGACATGTTGTTGCCTATAAGCGACAAAGGGGAGGATTTACAAAAAAACAACGACGGGTTGTTTTTTAATGGTTTATAACGTTATTCACTAAAATTTAATACTTAATGTGCATATTATCTTTTTATCTGTTGTCAGCTGGCGACAGTGTTAGCATCGTTTTCTTTCAAAGTCTGCGGAAAATACCTAAAAAACAGTTTATTACCACTATGGTGCGTTTTGTGCTAACTAAACCCGCAAACTTAAAATTTAAATGATGAGCAATTTATATTTATTACGAAATTGATTTAATTGCAATCGACTTTCACAGAATAAAGGGCCTAAAACCCAGCACAGGTAACTTACATGTCTAAGACTATTTCTGAATCTCTCCAGAAAACAGCAACTCGTTGCATTAAAATTGATAATTGGATTTTTGAAATTAAAGCTGTACGAGCGATACGCGTAGAGGAATATGGGCAGCCTTACTCAGGTATCGCAAATATAAATATTAATGGCGACAAAGCTTATTTACAGCAATTAGATATTACTAAAGTCGATTTTGACCGTTATAAAAACCAAGAAGCTATTTCTAAATCATTGGATGTTCCACCATTAACTGACGGCTCAATAGCGTTACAATTAGTGAGCTAATATGACTCAATAAAAAATGGGGTCAGTGTCGATTTAGAATTAGAATAAATCGGTCGTGTACACATTAAGAATAAAGTGTATCAGCCTCTAATTATTTACTCATTATTTCAATACTGAATTAGGATTGTTCTGTGGTAAATAACGACTAGAGCAATCTCGATACAGTTTCAATGTCGGGTAGCTTCCGTCAAAGGAGATTACCCTAACTCAAAGGTAGTGATACCAAAGATTTTTTCACTACAAATATCAGGTAGGCCTTTTTGGTACATTCTTGCAGTGGCAAAGACAACAGTCATACCGAGCGACTTGGCAAGATGAACAGCGTCATTATTGTTTTCAGGTACATCTAGCAGGACACTCTTCCCAGCAATATCATTTTGTAGAGCCGTTAGTAATTGCTTAGCTATATCAATGTTATCAGCAAATAAAGGGCCTATTTTGTAGCCTTCACTACATTGACGCCTGACAGCAAAACCTTGAATTTTACCGTTAGATTTAAATAGCACTGACTTGCCATTCGCTTGAGTTATCCAAGCCTTAATAAAGTTCTCCCTTGGAGCAGGAAAACATTGTCTGTCATAAGTGAGGAGCTCAGGCATATCATCAGCAGTTATGTTGCTAACACTTGTTGAGTCGTAAACGGTAGCAGTGGCAGTAAACTGATAGCGCTTATTTTGATAAAAGGGTATATAACCAATGTGCTGATATATTTCAACGTTCTCTAATACGCCATCAATGCCTATATTACGGTGTGCACAATAGTTAAGCCGATGCTTGGTAAGCTCAAATCCATATCCTTTGCCACGATGCTTGGGGGCAACAATATAGAGGCCACAAAAAGAAAAACTGTTGTCATACACAACCGCACTGCCAACAGCTACTAGCTCACCATCAACTTCTCCAACAAAAAAACCGTTAGGATCTGCTTGGTGAAATAGTTCAGCATCATTGATACCAGGGTTCCAGCCTTCTTTTTTTGCCCAGTCAAGGGCAATAGCAACTTCATCTTGGCGCATAGTGCGAATGTTTAGCTTTGAATTTGGCATTTTTCATCCCTTAGAGCTTTTACAGTATACTAAACAATAAGTTACAGTAAGGCAATACAGCTTGTTGCGTCGGTAAAAGGGCTAAGTGTTAGATAAAAAGTAATAAATAGGGGGGCAGAGCTAATTTAGAATAAATCGGTCGGATACATATTAAGAATAAAGTGTATTTGATCCTAATTATTTTCTTTGGGTTGTGGCCGTCATCGCGACGCCAAGCAGAGGAGGAAACTGCAAGCCTATCGTTTTAAACTATCATTCCCGAGAATGACAATCGTTAGTTAACCAGCCGTGCCAGGAATCCAATTCCTACCTCAGCAATTCAATCATTAACTAGTACTAAAGTTGTTGGATGTCCCTGAGTTATTTCTGAATTATCTTTTTATCAGAATATGTTTGTGGTTGGCAGGTTGAAGGAATATAGCCCTTACATAAATGAATATAATGAATTGATTACGCTTAATTGGTATATTGTATTTTTTGCATTTTGGTACAGGGATAGTCATATGCAACCTCGCTTTCATTACATAGATAATCTACGCAGTCTGGCATTATTACTAGGTATTGTGTTTCACGCAGCGCTTGCGTATGGCCCTTATTTTTCTAATATTTGGTTTGTGGCTGATCCAAGCAATCATGTCGGGTTCGACTATTTTTCTTTATGGTCCCACTTGTTCAGAATGCCATTGTTTTTTCTCATCGCCGGATTTTGCGCTGCATTATTAATAGAAAGGCGCGGCTCTAAAGAGTTTATTTCAAATCGTTTAAAGCGCGTTTTACTGCCATTTATGGTTTTTCTTCCTATCACCTTGGCGGTCATTTTTCATGTAATAACATGGGGGGCAAAAGTGGCACAACCTTTACCGCCATTGTTTAACGTGTTTAAGGTAATTCAAGATCCGCCTATATCTACAATGCACCTTTGGTTTTTGTGGAATTTAACTCAGCTGTGCTTATTAGTTTGGCTTTTAAGTTTGCGTGAACAGGTCTACAGAAAGGTGCTTTCTATCGTTGTACGGCCTATGTTCTTGGCTGTTGTATTGCCTATTATTATATTTACCACAATGTTTGATCAGATGGTGCCATTTCCTGCACCAGATAAATTGCACCCACAACTTTGGTCATATGGTTTATATGGCTCGATGTTTTTAGTTGGAGCAGGATTTTATCATCACCACGCACTTTTGGCGGAGTACTTTAAACGGTTTAATATCCTATTTTTAATAGCGATAGCAGCTACAGTGGCCTACTTTTTTGTATTGCCAGCGCCTTTAACGTTTGAACAAGTTGTAGAAGCGGCGAATGCTGGTGGTAAGGTAAAGTTAGAAAGTATTAATATTGCCGCACTTGCTAGCCAGTCGATTGCTATTGTCGCTTGGACTGGCGTTGCTTTACTTGCTGGATATAAGTGGCTTAACCAACGCAGTGAGTTTAGTATTTATATGTGTAATGCATCGTATTGGCTCTACCTTATTCATGTCCCACTGTTGATGTATATTCAACTGCCTCTGATGAGTTTTAGCTTACCAGCCAGCGTTAAACTTATTATTTCTGTTGTTGTTACGCTTATAGTTGGTGGAGCTTCTTATCATTTATTTGTGCGAAACACGCTGCTAGGCATATTCTTAAATGGTAAAAAGCAGACAGGTTAAGTATGCAGTGGTAATTAGTTACGTTATTGAGAGGTTTATTTATAATCATGTATAAACTTTTTTGAGTGTCACTGGAACAAATAACGAGAGGTAAGCAAAGGGAGCAATGATTGAATTTAGTACCTCATAAGAAGTAGCCATCGAGACACCAAATAGGCTTGGTGCAGTTTTACCTGAGTTAAACGCATAAGTCTGTCAATATTTAGCAAACTTGGTACAATGCTATTTTTTGATTTTAGGTAGACTATGAATAACAGTAATGATCCGCTACACGGCGTGAAACTTGAGACGATCCTCACCGAACTGGAGAAGAAAGTTGGTTGGGAGAAGATGGGTGAATTACTTAATATTCGTTGTTTCATCAATAACCCACGTCTTAAATCAAGTTTGAAATTTCTGCGTACCACCCCTTGGGCACGCAGTAGAGTTGAAATTTTATACCTAAAAACTTTTTGTAGTAAGCATAAAGAAACGGGGAAATTAATCAGGGCTATACTAGCCCAGAGTAAAGCTGAAGCAGAAAAAACTTCAAGTAAACCAACTCCCTTTGTATGGCCAACATCTAAAAATAAATAGACTTATGCCTCACTGAATACATTAGTATTTGAAAATTTTTTATGTTTTTGATCTACAGTGTTGATGGCGAAGACTGCCGCTTTTCATGGGCGAATATCGGCAGTAAGTCGCTCCTTGCAGAACTTATCTGGCCACCCCTAATAAATTTTTAGCTTATTTTATGTGATATTTAGCATGTGTTATTACTATATTCATGACAGTGATAGGCAGTTATTAGACAATAAAGTAGGAGTTTTCCTAGGTGTTTGTCTAACTTCTTAGTAGCGGATTACTTTTTAGCTGCGTAATAAAAATCAAAGTATTTTCTATGATCTACGCCAGCTAAGTTAGAGCTGATTTTATTCGGATGTTTATAGTCTTTCCAGTTAGCTACATTGCGACCGACATTAAGTTTAGGGAAATCTATACTTCCCTCATCTTCCATTTCTAAAAACTGTTTCATTTTCAGTAAACTACCTTGCTCACTTATATCTATCGTCAATAAGTTATCTCTCCCTTCAAAATACGAATAAACCATTTGCTGATGCTGCTCATAGCAATCGCTTAATTCATGATAGTTTAACGGCAATTCGGCAGAGAATGTATCATGAAAACTGCGTTTTAAAATGGGATTAAATCGCCCCGTTTTCGCTTCTAAATGAGGCGCCATCTTTTCAAGTAACATGGTAATCGAAGGGAGCCATTTATCCATGTTTCTTGTTAAGTAGATAAATTTTGCCTTGGGAAATAAACCATCTAACTGTTGATAATCGCTAAAGCAGGGGGAATCAGATATCGCATCCGCCACTTCAAACGTACGCTTGGTAAACGCGGTATGAGCTACAGCTAAGCCTAGTTCTAATAGTGCAACACTAATACTGGTAGTACCCGTTCTAGGTAAGCCAATAATAAATATTTTAGACATCTGATACTACTCGTATTGAAAAAGTTGCCATTATAATCGCATGTACTCAATAGGTAGAGCTAAATATCAATGAATAGCTGAAAATCCCCTCTCAGCAATTCAATTACCAACTAGAAAAGGTAGACCTCGATCCAAGGAACGATGTTACTTGGATGTAACTTATTAGACAATGCAGACGTGGCATGGATGCCACTTATGAAGATAATGCAGACGTGGCATGGATGCCACTTATGAAGATAATGCAGGAGCAATTATCTTGATGCATATTCTCCTGATGTTGTTCCCATTATAGTGTGGTCACCACCGCGACGCTAAGTAATGTTAAATTTTTTGATAATATTTAAGTTCTTTAGTTTTATGCCGATACTGAGAAATAGTAAATAATCTGATTAGGGATAGAACAGAAATGGAATTACGTACCGAACAACTGCAAGCTTCTATTGCGCCAGCGTATCAGGAAAAAGTTTCAGCCTCAGAGCAGCCATCTATGAAGCTTTCCGCTGAAATAAATTCATCCTCTTCAGAACACTTAAAAACGGATCAAGTCACCATTTCAGCAGAAGCGCGTGAAAAAAGTACTAATGATAAAAATCAAGCAGCAATGAGAAAATTATCAGGGCAAGAAGAAGTTAGCGGGACTAATGGTAAAGAACAAAAGACGGTAGATGAAAAAATTGCTGAGTTGCAAGAAAAAATCGCCGAATTAATCGCAGAAATAGCTCAAGCGCGCAGAAGAGGTGATGAGGAAAAGACTAAGAGCATGGAAGCCGAATTAGCTATGTTAAATGCGCAGCTACTACAATTAATTGAGCAAAAAATGGGATAGACTCAGTAATAAAATAAATGGGGTCAGGTACACTTTAGATAATTTGTTGCGGTGGCGGCGACAGCCAGAAGAAAGAATAGACTTCCTCCACTCTTTCTTCCTCCCTCTCTTTGGAATTCCTCGGAGCTGCTATATCAAACGTAATCCTACACTCAGCACAATATCTTCGAGGTAACAGCAATGATGGCGAAGACTGCCGTTGTTCAGGGAATACTAGGCCGCACAGTGGTCGCTACCGCGATGCCAGACAGTGCATCAAACTCCATCCGTTCATCATTGCTTATATATCAAAATGAAGTCAGACACTAAATTCCCGACCTATATTTGGTGCCAACTTCAATTGATTTTTTTGTCAGGATATTTAAAAACAAGACAATCACAATATGATGGTATTAGCTAAAATAGAGTCTGTTTATATGAAGACAGTGATTTAGATTAATCGGCTTTATAAAATCGTTTAACTGCCACCCCAAAAAACCCTAATGAAAAAAGTAATATTATTGATGGCTCACTTACTGGAGCCGCAGTTTCTGTAATCCCTGAATATCTAACATTTTTTTGTGACAGATTATAGAAGCCAAAACTCCCTGGCTCGAAACTACCCGCAACAGAGAATATTGTTTGCATGTCAAAAGCACCACCATCGATGGCTATCTCAATGAGATCAGTTTGAAAGGTTAGTTCAAAATCATAACTAGTATTATCGGCCCAGCCTAGGCCACCCCCAGTTAATGAGTCTAAAACAGTAAACGAAGAGTTGCTATCGACATTATTTACATGCGACCAAAAAGGATTAGCTGAACCTTGAGTATTATGACTTATATTATTATCTGAAAAGTCACCTGTTACGTGAGAAAGATGAAATCCTGATATAGCACTGCCTTGGTTACTTTGTTTCCAATCAAACAGAAGAAATTCAAAATCGGTAGTTGCATCCCCATTGCCTGAAAATGGACTCTTATAACCAAAGACAAAACCAATAAAATCATTATCACTTGTTGTTTCAACAGCGATAGTTCCTGTAAATGTCGAATTAATAAAAGGATTGTCACTAATAAAAAATGTGGGTGTTAACGAGTTTACCGATTGAAATACTGAATTATTGTCTCCTGCAACTGTCCATAGACCTCCACCAGGTCCTTCTTCAGACCAACTACTCAAGTCAATCAGCCCTGCGTTGGCATTTACAGTAATTAAAAAAA
>Ga0209395_1005955_pt1 | contig 13456 bp, 10 predicted proteins | sample GOMGulsemesocosm_3_FD_184635 | JGI IMG/M metagenome (GOLD analysis project Ga0209395, IMG submission 184635) | Methane-oxidizing microbial communities from mesocosms in the Gulf of Mexico - GOM9D Gulf of Mexico (SPAdes) (version 2) | ecosystem: Environmental > Aquatic > Marine > Cold seeps... | reverse complement strand
CGACGGCCCCTAGGATAAGCTGAGGAAAGTGAAGAATTGACTTTTTAGTTCCGTCTAAACTCTCGCCACCTTCTTCATCATTAACATTATCCAATTCAGGTAATGGCGCAACTCTCATTAATGCAGCCAAGACAACAAAAGCAACAGCCATCCACAGATAAGGTAAAATTAAACCATCAGCCAACATAGCAATGGTTGTTGTTCTATCAATATCAGACATTGCAGCAAGGCTTACTGCGGTTACTCCACTTAACTCCCCAATAACAACTGCGGTAAACACAACCGGAACAATGACACCTGCACCTTTGTTCATTAACCCCATGTACATAATTCTTACCGCTGCACTTTTTGCTGGACCTACTTTGACCACATAGGGATTAGCTGCGGTTTGTAATACCGTAAGACCACTGCCGATAATAAATTGAGCAACCAAAAATAATGAAAATTCTTGGGTATTTGCCGCAGGGATAAATATTAAAAAACCTACCGATAAAGTAAGCAGACCTACTGCTATACCATTTTTATAGCCAATTTTCTCCAAGAGAATTGATGATGGAAGAGCCATTACGGTATAAGCAACATAAAACACGCTAGCAACCATCATTGCTTGGGTATCAGAAAGCTGACATACCATTTGTAAATAAGGTACCAAGGCTCCATTTTGCCAAGTAACAAAACCAAAAATAAAAAACAAGAAACCAATAATAGCCATTGGAATGAAGTTATTACCTTCAGCTACATTCATAGTTTCAGTCGTACAGTTAATAGTCATTTAAAATTCCTTAACACATAGATGTAAATATTTATTTAGAATACGTTTAAAATAACACGAAATGAAACCACTTGAAAGGCAATAATAACTTTTACTACCTTTCACTTATAATTAAAGATAACTATGTCCTCCGTACAAAAACAGTGAAGTTTTATTCAAAATCTCAAAATATTTTTCGCCTTAAATTAACTATGAATAGAAATAAGAAATATAAAACAACATAAAGTTTGCCATTGCTTGAAAAATAGAGAAAAATATAGTTGTGGTTACTATTTACTACTTTAATCACGGGGATCTGCTCAAAATACTTATTAGGAATTTTAATGTTAAACACGATAGAACGTCGACGTGAAATAGTTTTGTTAACAGAAAAACAAGGAAGAGTATCGGTAACACAACTCTCTGAAAAATTTGATGTATCATCAGTATCAATTAGAAATGATCTCAATGAATTAAGTAAACGTGGTTTATTAGTACGTTCACGTGGTGGTGCTATAGTCAATAGTGGCTTGAATAAAGAACTTTCTATAAAAGATAAACACAAAACAAATCAAAAGGTTAAGCAACTACTTGGAAGAAAAGTTGCGGAACTCATTGATGATGGCGATTCAATAATCTTAGATTCAGGAACAACGACTGAAGAAGTGGCACATTGCCTTACTGATAAAAACGATTTAACCGTAATGACTAATGGCTTAAACATAGCCAATGAATTGTTAGGGGCAGAAAACTGTGATGTATTCATTACTGGTGGGCACCTAAGAAAAAAATCAATGTCTTTTTATGATGCCCAATTTAACAACAAATTTAAGCACTACAATTTTAACAAAGTTATTTTGGGGGTTGATGGATTAGATATAAACAAGGGCATAAGCACTCATTTTGAACCAGAGGCTATTTATAATCGAGCTATGTGCGAACATGCGGATATTGTAATAGCAGTCACAGATTCATCTAAGTTTGGTAAGACATCATTACATTCTATATTACCCCTAGAGTCCATAGACATACTAGTGACAGATAGTAATATCCCTAAAGAATTTATTGATAAATTGAAAGAATTGAACATTGAATTGCTAATTGTAAATATATGATTATTATTTTGAACTGATAAAATGACATATTACTAAAACTCACTCAATTAACTTACCATCTAACCTCAAAACACTAGCAATACTAGTCACGGGTTAGTTGTGTTATCTAAGGCGGTTTGTACCCCAAACCGCCTTAGAATTTGATACCTAAAATCATATTAACCTAAGGTCCGCTTTGGTATTTCCTAATCAAATTATAATTTTTGACTTTATAGATTCCTGATGAAATTTAGAACAATTCTATTATCTAACGCAGGGCTGATTTACATCGATTAAAATGGCACTAGATAAGCCAAGGCTAAGGTCTTCTTTCGTATCTTTGTTAGCATTGAGCTAGTGATCATTAGAGACTTCCTCTAGCAAATTGCGGACATTAAGTCTTTGCAAATTCAGAAATATATTTGGAGTAATATTAGCCAAGGTTTTCTGATTTCTAAGGGGCCTCTTTAAGCTCTAAGCTACCGCTGACCTTCCATCTGTTAATGTTTAGAGGCTGAAACTTACCTTTAATTTCTATGAAAAGTCTAGCTCTGACGGGCGATTTTTACTACAGTTTTTTCACTTATATTGCTTTAAATAAATATCAAACTAGACTTAAGTAATATTCGCTTTTTATCTGTAATCAATTGCCTAAAAAAATACAATTTACCTTACCTTTTATAACGTTACTTCTTGTAACTATATTCTTTTCTTCAATTGCTTTTTCTTTTGATGCAAAGCCGTCTATTCGCTTTAAGCACCTAAGCATTGAAGATGGCTTACCCCAAAATTCGGTCCATGCAATGCTGCAAGATAGCACAGGTTTTTTATGGATTGGCACAGAAGAAGGTCTGGTTCGGTATGATGGCTATAGCCTAAAAGTATTTAAACATGAGCCTAATAATAGTCACTCACTATCTGATAATGACATTCTTAGCCTTATTGAAGACAGCCTAGGGAATCTTTGGGTGGGAACCCGTGGTGGCGGTCTTAATTATTTTAATCCCAAAACACAGCAGTTTACCCATTACCGTTATCAGGCAGGTGATGACAATAGTTTAAGTCATGACACTGTCTATAGTCTTGTTGAGGATAGTCAAGGTAACCTTTGGGTGGGCACTGATGGCGGTGGTCTTAATCATTTCAATCCAAAGAAACAGCAATTTACCCATTACCGCCATCAACCAAGTGATGCCAATAGTTTAAGTGATGATTCTGTCTGGAGTCTTCTTCAGGATAGTCATGGCAACCTTTGGGTGGGGACTCGCGGTGGCGGTCTTAATCATTTTAATCCCAAAACCCAGCAGTTTACCCATTACTCTCATCAGCCAGGTAATGCCAATAGTCTAAGTGATGATGATGTTTTTAGTCTTCTTAAGGATAGCCAAGGAAATCTTTGGGTGGGAACTCATGGGGGTGGCCTTAATCATTTCAATCCTAAAACACAGCAGTTTACCCATTACCGCCACCAGGCAGGTGTTACCAATAGTTTAAGTGCTGATGATGTCTGGAGCCTTCTAGAGGATAACCAAGGTAACCTTTGGGTGGGCACTGATGGCGGCGGTCTTAATCATTTCAATCCCAAAACACAGCAGTTTACTCATTACCGCCATCAGCCAAGTCATGCCAATAGTTTAAGTGATGATTCTGTCTGGAGTCTTCTTCAGGATAGTCATGGCAACCTTTGGGTGGGCACTCTTGGTGGAGGTCCTAATTATTTTAACCCTAAAACCCAGCAATTTTCCCATTACCGTCATCAGGCTGGTGATACCAATAGTTTAAGTGATGGTTCTGTATGGAGTCTTTTTGAAGATAACCAAGGCAACCTTTGGGTGGGCACTGGTGGTGGAGGGCTTAATCATTTTAATCCCCAAACCCAAAAATTCACCCATTACCGACATCAGGCAGGTGATGTAAATAGTTTAAGTAATGATTCTATCTGGAGTCTTCTTGAGGATAACCAAGGCAACCTTTGGGTTGGAACAGATGTTGGTCTTAATCATTTCAATCCCAAAACCCAGAAATTTACCCATTACCGTCACCAGGAAGGTGATGCCAATAGTTTAAGTGATGATGATGTTTTTAGTATTATTGAGGAAGGTCAAGGCAATCTTTGGGTGGGCACTCGTGGTGGTCTTAATCATTTTAATCACAAAACACAGCAGTTTACCCATTACCGTCATCAGGCAGGTGATGCAAACAGTTTAAGTGATGATGATGTCAATAGTCTTCTTGTGGACGGTCAAGGCAACCTTTGGCTGGGAACTTATGGTGGTGGTCTTAATCATTTCAATCCTAAAACACAGCAGTTTACCCATTACCGTCATCAGGCAGGTGATGCAAACAGTTTAAGTCATGACGTTGTCAATAGTCTTATCGAAGATAGCCAAGGCAATCTTTGGATTGGCACACCTGACGGGCTTAATCTTTTTAATAACAAAACAGCAACGTTTAAGCGGTTCACCACAGAAAATGGACTACCCAATAATGTTATTTACCGTATAGAAGAAGATAAACAAGGGCATATCTGGTTAAGTACCAATCAAGGGTTGTCACGCATGGCACCAAAAACTGAAACGTTTAGAAAATATGACGTTGGCGATGGCCTGCAAAGTAATGAATTTAACGGTGGCGCTTCTTTTAAAAGTAAAAGCGGAGAGTTATTTTTTGGTGGCATTAATGGCTTTAATCGTTTTTATCCTGAAAAAATTATCGATGATAAGCAAGTACCCGTTGTGCTAATAACAGATATGCTTTTATTAAATAAATCTGTACCAATAGTGCCATTAGGTTTAAGCCCAAGCTTAAAACTAAACACAGAGACTAAATCCTTAACAGGCTCTTCCTCCAGCAATGCCGTTGATGAGGTAGCAGGTTTTAGTCTCAATCAAGCAATTCACCAAACTAAAGCGATAACATTGACCTATAAAGACAATATTGTTGCCTTTGAATTTGCAGCGTTACATTTCACTAACCCGACAAAAAATAAATTTGCTTATCAATTGGTCGGTTGGGATAAGGATTGGGTAAGTACTGACTACAAAAACCGAAGAGCTACCTATACTAATCTTCCTCACGGAGATTATACCTTCAGAGTAAAAGCGAGCAACGCTGACGGTTATTGGAATGAAGATGGAGCATCATTAAATATTACTGTTTTACCTCCGCCTTGGAAAACATGGTGGGCATATACTATCTATGGCTTGCTTTTAATGGGCTTAGTTTTTGCGTTCATTGATTCTCAAAGAAAGAAAGTGATTGCTGTACAGGCAATTAATGAGCAATTGGAGCGTAAAGTTGCAGAGAGAACGGCAGAATTGGAGAAAGTTAGTCTGACAGATCAATTAACGGGTGCCCATAATCGCCGCTTTTTTCATAAATACATAGACAAAGAGATTGCACAAATAAAAAGGGCTTATTTTAAACCCAACGAAGGTACACAACCTAAAATAGGTTTCATCATGCTTGATATGGATCATTTTAAGCTAGTAAACGATATTCACGGACATGATGCCGGCGATAGCGTTTTAGTACAGTTAGTTAAAGTAATCACTGATACATGTAGAGAATCTGATTGGGTTGTTCGCTGGGGCGGTGAAGAGTTTGTTGTGCTTGCAAATGCTGTTAATTTACAAGAGATACAAAACCTAGCTGAAAGAATAAGAATTAATATAGAGGCATACTCATTTGATATTGGTAACGGAAAAATGTTAAATAAAACATGTTCTATTGGTATTTCTAGTTATCCGTTTATTGAACAAAAACCAGAGGCTCTTAGCTGGGAGCAAACCTTGAGTTTTGCAGATATAGCCCTTTATGTTGTTAAAAATAATGGTAGAAATGCATGGATAAGTTTCTTTGAAAAAGATATTACTAATGTCGACCTGCTTATTGAAGTAACTAACTCAATGGAGACTCTAATACAAAACGCCCATTTATCTTATGAGACCTCATTGCAGAAAAAAATAGATTGGAACTGAAATAATTACAAGGCTACTTAAGCACTAAAAGCTCTATAACTCAAATTCAGAGAATGACATTTTTGCTCTAAACCGCTCCCCCCTATTATCCTGAAAGTCAGGTAAGGTGGCAAAGCGGACTATCAACGATGACAAAATTCCTCATCTGGTGGCGAATTATTATTTGTGGCTCCCCACATGTTAAATGAGGCATTTTTTATATTAGTACCATTGATTATTTTAAAGCTTTTGCCTTACCGTATGCTGACCTTTTTCCTAAATGAGATAGGCTGTGATAAACGAACCGCATTTTCTATTTCATCCATTAGATTAACATCTCCAGCATAAGTGTTTACATCAAATATGATTCCTGATGTCGCTAAAATGGTTAAATATTCAGCGATAAAGCTTTTTCTTGCAGGCCGAGAAGAACAGAGATTAATGGGAGTTAACCTTTTTACTTTAGCTAGCTACATTATTTTAAAGCCATCATCATGGATGGCTCCTTTATTGATAAGTTAAAATTTCACTAGCTCAAGCGAGTTACCTAATCAACATTAGTCATATAGTCTTCAGGCATAGAAAGAGCTGCAACGCCAGAATCTACCGCTGACTTTTCAGCAACAGCTGCAATTTTTTTATTGTTTTCAGTCTATTGTTTATCTTCAATTGCACCTTTGAACCCCTTGATGGCCGTACCTAAGTCACCACCTAGATTACGTAATTTTTTAGTACCAAATAACAATACGACAATCACTGCGACAATAATTAATTGCCAAATACCAATACCAGCCATAAGAACCTCCTAAAACAATAATTGAAAGCTATTGTAAGGCAAATGAAATAAACTACAAGATTAAATAACAACAATTTGAAAGCCAAGACCACTATATTTATGTTATTGTAGTGATTAGCACTCTCTTGAAATAATCAAACAAATTTGAGTAACCTACTAAAATATATGGAGATTAATAAAATGACACCGATGAGTTTAGTTGTATTAGCCGCAGGTTTAGGCTCTCGCTTTGGAGGTAATAAACAGCTAGCGCAATTTGGTCCTGAAAAACTGTCTCTCATAGAGTGCAACATTTGCCACGCAATCGACGCTGGTTTCACGCAAGTTGTTTTTATTATTAGGCCTGAACTTGAAGCATTATTTAGTAAACAGATCAGCCCTAAGATTGAACATAAAATTGCTATCCGCTTTTGTTATCAATCCCTAAACTTATTACCTGCCGGAATAAAACTACCTAAAAGTAGGAGTAAGCCTTTAGGCACAGCACATGCCATATGGTGCTGCCAAGACATAATAAACAATAACTTTGCTGTGATTAATGGCGATGATTATTATGGAAAATCTGCTTTTACCGCATTAATTGAACAACATAATAAAAAGAATTACAGCTTCGCTATGGTGGCTTATCCATTAGGTAAAACACTTTCACACAATGGTGATGTTAACCGTGGATTATGTCAGATAGATTCACAGAATAGGCTTACTTCAATCAAAGAATATATTGAAATAGCCGATCACCAAGGACAAATCACCGGCAAAATGTCAGCTAACACCCCTAGCGATAATTTATCTGAAAAATCATTAGTATCAATGAACTGCTGGTTTTTCAATACTGAAATTTTCCCTATTCTAGCTAGCTTCATCAGCGAGAAAATAACAGCAGTGTATGCCAATGAAAACGGCGAGTGTTATTTACCAGAAGCGGTAATGACAGCAATACGTTCAAATAAAAAGGTTGTGGAAGTACTTACAGCAAATGACAACTGGTTTGGCTTAACCTACCCTGAAGATAAAACGCTTGTAGAGTCTAAAATATCAGAACTTTATCATCAAAAAGCTTTTAACACGCTATGTTAGTCTTAACTGCACATTTAACGACTTTCATGACTTAGCTAAAGCTCCCTGATGCTTTACCCCTTGACCGTCTAAGTTGAGTTTTAAACGGAAATTGGATAAACGGTAACTAAACTGTTATCCATTAAATTCAGGTTTTGTTACTTAGCTGTAAAGCAGAGCGAAGTAACGTTTGCTTTGCAGTATTTAAATGGGTTTCCATCGCAGCTAAAATACCGAGAGTGTTACGAGCAATTAAGTTTGAAATGATTGCAACATGTTCTTCTAAGGCTATTTTATTACGCGCTAATTCATCACTTTTATCCCACCGATAATGGTAATGACAAATTAATGAAATCACTTCAAAAAATTGTAAATAGAAACGGTTATCTGAGGATTTCAATATGAGATTATGAAGCTTTCGATCCAAATTCACCAGTTCTCCATAGCGACTTTCAACATCCCTAAGCACAGCTAAATGCTCATCTAATAATAATTCCAGTTCAGCCCAAACCAGATTATTAGTAGGTACCGCAAGTAAATCAGTGATCGCACCAAATTCAAATATTCGACGGCACTCAACAAGCTCTAAGGCAAATTCTTCATCAAACTCAACCATCTGCCACTTAGCTCTCGGATTCTTTTTGATTAAACCAAAATGGGAGAATTTGATCAAATATTCCCATACCGTGATAGTGTTACACCCTGAAGATCTTGATATCTCAGTTTCTGAGAAAACATCACCGGGGAGCAGCTTGCCATGGTACATTAAGTCTAAAAAATACTTTTCAATGATCTCTTCCCTAAAAGAAACACTTTTACTGATATCAAAATAATCAACTGTCGCAGCAGCTCTTAACACTCGTTTTCTGAGCCTTTAATTTCAACTACACCTTTTTTTTGCAACTCCGTTATCGCAGAACTTATTGTCGTTCTGCTAACCTTAAACTTTTTTGCTAGGGTATTATCTTTAAGAATCAGATCACTTCCTTGCTAAAATTCCATTAGCTGTTTCTTGTATAAGGTGACTTTGAACTTTCATAAATTTATCTCCTTAGTAGATGACGAATTAACTTAATTAATTAACTGGTTTGCCATATAAGCAGCCCCAAGAACACCAGCGCGGTTACCTAAGGTAGCGGCAGAAATTTCAACATTAGCCGCACAGTCTACTTCCGCGACCTTAAAAACCTGTTGGCGTATTTTTTCTATATAAAACTCTCCTGCCTCAGAAATACCACCGCCTATGACAACTTGTTCTGGGTTAAAGATATTAATCAAATTTGCGATTCCCAATCCCAGCCAATCAACATTTTCATCAATTGCTTGAGCGGCTAATACATTGCCTTGATGATATTGTTCAAATAAAAATCGACCATCAATCTTCTTAGAATACTCTACGCCACCTTTTATCGACAACTCGCTAAACCGTTGAACTAACGCCTGTGCTTAAGCAAGAAATTCCCAGCTGACGTATTGAAAATTTTGTCCGCTGCTAAATTGAGGCAGCGCCATACAACCAAATTCAGCAGAAGCATTATTAATGCCACGTAATAACTGGCCTTCTATCAAAATTGCACCGCCGATACCTGTACCTAGCGTTACCACTAAAGCGCTATTTTTTCCTTTGGCACACCCATAAACAGATTCACCAATGGCGATTAAATTGGCATCATTATCGATATACACAGGTAACTTAATTTGCTCGGCGATATTGTCGCGCAACGGATAATCGTGCCATCCACGAATATTATCAGCGCCACTTTTAACGACCCCACTTTCAACATCAATAGTGCCCGGAGACCCAAGCCCTACACAAGTAACCTTGAGATGATGTTGCTCAGCAACGTTTAAGGCTTGCTCTATGACACTTAATATTTGTTGTAAAACAGCTTGACTTGACAGCAAGGCATTCGAGGGTACTTCATCTGAAAAGTGTATTTCCCCTTCCACTGATATTAGGGCATATTTAATACATGTCCCGCCCAAATCGATGCCGATGATGCAGTCTGAGTTAATTGCTGATATTGAGTTCATTGGTTTTTAGTAGCCTTGACCGGACTTAAATACCAGCAATGATTGCTCTTTGAATACTGATAAGATATCACTACTCTTAAAAATTAAATTTCACTTGTGGAATTTCAAACAATTACGAAAAAGATTTTATCTGTAGAAAGAAGTAATACTTATATAGGTGTTTTTAGCGAAGAAATGTGAACCACTCTTTATTTATAATTAGTGGTTTCAGTCGATAGGTACATATTGGGCATTTTCAGGTCAAATTTATCCAATTGTTTTTGGCTTATATGTAACAATCCATTTTGTGGGGTGACAAAATGGAATGCCATTTTTTTGCCTAATAAAATATCATTACCCATAATAGCAGCAGCCTTTCCTTGTTCTTCTTCAGAAGGACCATAAGCTGCTAGTATTCGATGTTCTCTTACTTTTGTTTTCCAAAAACTAAAAAGAGGCTTTTTATAATGTATATTCAGCCAGTTAAGTACTGAATTGTAAGTTATATTTTCTGCGTTCTCTATATCAGTCAAATTGAATAAGGTGGTAACAAATAATTGATGATCAGGTTGATTATTAATTTGATTGATAAACACCTTAAGCTGTTGAAAAGTAGCTACTTGTTTATAGCCGATGGTAATTCCGTCATGCTGTACGGTGTTGTCGGTAAACAGCTGATTTTTTATTATGTTTGAAGTCACCGTATTGTCCATTAAAATAGTTACTTTAGTGGCATTCGGATAGAATTCATCTAATTCAAGAATAGCTCGCAAGTATAATGGTCGCTCCAAAACACCGTGTAAAAATGGAAAGAACTGATTGCTAACATAATGTCTTGGATTTTCATTTACCCCAAGAATAACTACTTTTTGTTGTTGCAATAACAGCTCATTGATAAGTAGTTTAATCGCATTATCATCACACAAGAAAACAATATCAGGTGCGATACTTTTGATCTTTTTTAATATAGCTTTTGAACTTTCTTGTACAAGGTTACTGGTTAATCGTTTACTGTTTAAGTAAAAAGTTTGCGTTGTGGTATTTGTTAACAGAGTAGATTTAAGTGGCTGTATCATGTTTCTTTCAGCTTCAAAGCTTTCATGATAGCTGCTGACAATTATTGCGTGGTGATTGTATTCGTCAGTACTAGCATCAAATGATAAAAGGCTGAGTAAGAGTATGATTGCTGTGAGCCAGCAGCCGGTGAAATATTTGAATAACAACAGTCGATTAAAGATCTGTATGTCAATCAAGTTAAACGTCATAAACGAACTCAACATTGTCAGGCCACTTTATTACAGTAGGTTCACCACATTACTTTGACAAGTATAGCCTAATTAAGCCCATGTGAATCTAGCTTCACCTTATAGTGAAAACAAACTTTATCATTAATATCCAATTTGTTCATATATGGTGCAAACAGCCATTGAAGTTCTGCAAGATAATCCGTTGGTGCTGTATTATTTGTTAGTTGCTTTGGCGGAAAAACCTCTATCGAAAAAGAATAAAGCCCATTGCGCCGCTATATATCACTATGTTTGTTGCACTTATGTTAGTGACTTATATTCTGCTATTAGCAAGTTTTTACCACTATATTTTGATTAATGAATTAACGTACAGAATATAAATACCAATAACGATAGTAGGTGCTAATTGATCGACTTTATGAGTGAAGCAACTAGCTTTATAATGAGGAATAATATTTGCTACTCGTTTTTTCAAGTCAAAACTCCTGTCTAGCTTTGTGTCCCAGAGTGAGATAGGAGCTCATCGTCATTTTTGTCACAACAGACTCTTAAGTTACCACTGTTAGTCGACCACTATGCCGCACTTTTACAGAATTAATTACAGATGGGCTAATTTTCGTAGTTACTACTAATATAGTCGCTCTGAAACCCAGGTTTTAACTCCTGTGCTTTCTGGAAAGTTATCTTCGCTTTTTTCAGGTCACCTTTTTTATAGTGTGCAAATGCCAAACTATCATATACTTGCGGAGCTTTTGGGAAAATTGAGCTTAAGTAGTTCATAATGTCAAAAGCTTCGTCCCATGACTTTACTTCCAATAACTGCATACCCAACTCATTAATAACCCTTCCTATAAATTTCGAGTAACCTGCTTTTTTGTACTCATCTTTAAAGCTGTCATAAAATTTATCTTTGCCCTCTTCTTTATAATAGTTATATGCAAAATTTATTTCTAACAGCTTTATAGTTTCATATGAACCCTTGTTTATGTACGATAGTATTCTTCCTGAAATTAGCTCTGCGACTAAATTGTCTGTGTTTGCCAGTACCACTATTTCAATGTTGTTAACCAAGTCTACTTCAACAGCCGCGCTGACACCTGCACCACCACCATACGCCCCCCAGTGATCTCCTCCCATTGCAAAAGCTTTAATGTTAATAGCACTGGTTTGAGATAACAGTTTGTTGCCATAAAAAAGCTCTCTATAGAACTTTTGCACGCCTTCGACTGTCGATTCAATTCCTCCAGCTGGATCGGGGTGCTCTGTAACACCTACTTCTTTTATCGAGCTGTCATATAGATAGCTATATCTGGTTGACTGACCTTTAGCAAAGTTTTCAACCTTCAATGTAGTATTGTTCAAATGGATGCGTTCAAAAATATTTCTATTCAATAACTGTTCATATGATGATTTAGAAACCTTTTCGAGTATTGACCCTAAGACAATATACCCGTAGTTAGAGTATCTATGGTCTGAACCCGGCTCAAATAACAAAGAGCTATTTTTAAGTAATGCTAGCTTCTTGCCCAAAGTATCAAATGCGAGTTGGTTTTCTCTGTACTCTGCAATAAATATATCTTCAAAACCTGAGCGGTGATTTAACAAGTGTTCAATTGTTATTTTTGATGACACTTCCTCTGGGAAGCCTAAATCGAATTTATCGAGCGTATCGTTTAACTTCAACTTACCACTATCTATCTGTTGAAGAACAAGCACCTTTGTAAAGTTTTTCACAATTGAGCCTAGGTTAAACTTAGTAACAATTGTATTGGGATTTTTCGTTTTTAAATTTTCTAACCCAAATGAAGAGGTATGAAAAACCTTGCCGTTTTGGGCTAGTAATAATGTCCCTGAAAACCAGCCATGTCGATGATATTTACGCGCTATTTCATCGGCAGTATTAGAAATTTCTGTCAGTTCGTTATGCAGAATATTTGACTTGGCATCACCAATATAAAAACAAAAAATGATTATAAAGCCTGATAATGCATTAGATAAACGCAAGGGCATACTAGAGAATCCTTTCTTTAAAGAGTAGAGAGTTCCTTGCTAGCTTATTCATTAATATCAATATAATCAACTCCATAGCCTTGAATACGTATGTATTATATTGAAGTTTTTTATAGCCTGAAAACAATAAACCAGCAATTAGCTGGTTTATTGTGTCTAGAATTTGACTTTCTTTATGCAGGTGAGGCCGTGTTTGTGCTTGCTAATTAACAGAAACTAAAGTTTTATTAGCTAATGTGTATCTGACCCCATTTATTTATTCTTTTGACTTTGGCTGCAAGCTTTTTAACCATCTCATACCGTGTGCCGCCACCAGAGGAGACGAATCGCTATGTCCATAGGACTCAGCAACAATGTTCTTTATTGAAGCTATTCCCTTATATTTTTTATTGCTTAGTTGGCTAACAAAATCTTCGACAAATGGCGCTACCTCTTTCTCTAATTCACCATAAGAAGTTAAGACATTAATCGCAGACTGTGAATTTTTTAAAGCGGCATGTTGTTGAGCAAAGAGTGTAGGAACTTTCTCG
>Ga0209395_1005954_pt1 | contig 13457 bp, 9 predicted proteins | sample GOMGulsemesocosm_3_FD_184635 | JGI IMG/M metagenome (GOLD analysis project Ga0209395, IMG submission 184635) | Methane-oxidizing microbial communities from mesocosms in the Gulf of Mexico - GOM9D Gulf of Mexico (SPAdes) (version 2) | ecosystem: Environmental > Aquatic > Marine > Cold seeps... | reverse complement strand
TCACGGTTTATTGGCAACCGAAGACCGTGATTTTTACAATCACTTTGGTGTATCTTTTAAAGCTATTGCCCGTGCATTATTAGCAAATATTCGTGCAGGTTCAGTCGTACAGGGTGGTAGCACCATTACCCAACAATTGGTAAAGAATTTTTACCTAACACCAGAAAAAAGTCTTTGGCGTAAAGCCAATGAAGCATTTATGGCTCTAATCCTTGAGTTTCGCTTTCAAAAAGATGAAATATTAGAAGCTTATTTAAACGAAATATACTTAGGGCAAGATGGTGCTAGCGCTGTTCATGGCTTTGGTTTAGCAAGTGAGTTTTATTTTGGACAACCTTTAAAAAACTTACCACTAAAAGATATTACAGCATTAGTTGCACTCGTCAGAGGCCCATCTTATTACGATCCTCGGCGTCATCCTGACCGCTCAGTCAAGCGCAGGAACCTAGTATTAGAGGAAATGCATAAATTAGGGCACATTACTAAAAGACAGGAATTAGCTACCAAAAAACTTAAATTAACTGTTATTTCTCGTACCCACCGTTCAGTAAATCGATACCCTGGATTTCTTGATTTAGTTAAAAGACAATTAAGACAAGAATACAAGGAAGATGATTTAACATCTGAAGGATTACGCGTTTTCACTACACTTGATACTAAAATTCAAAATACACTTGAAAGTACCATAGAAAGAAAACTTAAAAATTTAGAAAAAAGGCCTAAAACAAGTAAGCTAGAAACTGCCGTTATTGTTACTCGTCGAGATGGAGGTGAAATCGTCGCTTTAGCAGGTGGTCGTAACCCAAGAGGTGTTGGCTTTAATAGAGCTTTAGATGCTGTGAGACCTATAGGGTCGTTAATTAAACCTTTAGTATATTTAACCGCTTTAGAGTATCCCAACAAATACACAATAAACACAAAAGTCAGTGATACTGCAATTGATATTAAAGGCGCAAAAGGTAAGCATTGGCAACCCAATAACTACGATAGAAAAGAACATGGTGAAGTAGAGTTTCATACCGCGTTAACTCATTCCTATAACTTGGCTACCGTACAAATAGGGATGGATATAGGTGTTGCCAGAATAGCAAAAACATTAAAAAGTCTTGGGGTAAGTCGACCTGTAGATTTATACCCCTCTTTACTATTAGGGGCGACACCTTTAACTCCATTAGAAGTAACTCAGCTTTATCAAACCTTAGCAGGTGATGGCTTTGCTACACCTTTGCGTTCGATTCGTGCAGTTATAGCTAAAGATGGTGGTCGTTTACAGCACTACCCTTACAGAGTCAGACAAGCCGTAGACCCAGCAGCAACCTATATAACAAATACAATTTTACAAGAAGTGATGACAGAGGGAACAGGTCGATCAGCCTATCTTTATATCCCGAAAGACTTTGGTTTAGTTGGTAAAACAGGTACAACCAATAAACTAAGAGATAGTTGGTTTGCTGGTTATAGTGGAGATTATCTATCCGTTTCCTGGATTGGACGTGATGATAACAAGCCAACAGGTTTAACAGGTGCATCGGGTGCTTTGCAGGTTTGGACAGCATTAATGAGAAGAATATCAACATTACCTGTTTCCTTAATACCTCCAGATAATATTGAAACTGTATTAATTGACCCAGAAAATGGATTATTAGCCACCGAGGAATGTAATAATCTAGTTGCCTACCCTTATATAAAAGGATCTGCACCCACACAAACTTCACCTTGTGTGTCTTCAACGATTAACAAGGCAAAGTCATGGTTTAATGACTTCTTACAATATAAATTTTAAAGACACTATCCAATAGTGACATTGCATACAATGAATGTCACTAGCTCTAAAAGTATTATTTATTTTCTGGATAACCTTGAGGATTTTGTGTCTGCCATCTCCAAGTATCTTTTACCATATCCTGAAGGTTTCTCTCTGTCTTCCACCCTAACTCTTTCAATGCAAGTGAAGGGTCTGCATAATTTTCAGCAACATCCCCAGTACGCCTAGCAACAAACTTATAATTTATTTTTTTACCCGTAATATTTTCAAAACTTTGGATGATTTCTAACACACTATAACCTCGACCTGCACCTAAGTTATAAGCTTTACATCCACCAGTCTGTTCATTCTCAATTGCATTAAGCGCTTTAAGGTGACCTTTAACAAGGTCAACAACATGAATATAATCCCTAATCCCAGTACCATCTCTTGTCGGATAATCATTTCCAAATACAGACAGCTGCTCTAGCTTTCCAACTGCCACTTGCGAAACATAAGGAATTAAATTGTTAGGGATGCCATTAGGATCCTCTCCTATCATGCCACTTTCATGAGCACCAATAGGATTAAAATAACGTAATAACTTAATATTCCAAGCTGTTGTTGAATTAATTAAAGTATCTGCAGTAGAAAGATCTTTTAATATATCCTCAACCATAGCCTTAGACTTACCATAAGGATTAGTTGCTCCATAAACAGGTAACTCTTCAGAATATTGAACAGTATCGGGCTCTCCATATACTGTTGCTGAAGAACTAAAAATTAAATTTTTAACATTAGCCTCTGTCATTACTTCAGTCAAAATTAATGAGCCATATACATTATTCTGATAATACATTAAAGGTTTTTGACAAGACTCTCCCACAGCTTTTAAGCCTGCAAAATGCATGACAGCATAAATGCTATGCTTTGAAAACACATCAGATAAGGCTTTCTTGTTACAAATATCAGTTTCATAAAAGACTATATTTTTATCTGTAATAGTTTTTACGCGATTTAGTGATTCAATTTTACTATTAGATAAATTATCAACAACGACAACCTCATACCCTGCATTGAGTAATTCAATACAGGCATGACTTCCTATATATCCAGCACCACCAGTAACTAATATTGTTTTATTATCCATTTTATTTATATACGGAGAAGAAAGTAAGAAAAAGAAAGAACAACTCTAATTTTTAATTATAGCAGTTGAGAAAAATTCTCATATAAATGCAATATCTTAAATCAAGACTATCCCAAGGAATTATCTGTATTTTTTACGTCAAAGCAAGCAAGTTTCTAAAAATGGTCTAGAGTACGGTATGATGGTCAAAATAGTCTCAAAATCTCTGTTTATACAGCTTTCTAATTCACAGAGTATTTATTTACACATGTTTATGGTTTGGTTATGAAAAATTTTTCGTCAACACTTATTCTAATTGCTTTATCTCTTACTCTTAATGGTTGTGGAGAAGAAGAACAAAAAAAAGGACAATATTTAGAACAAGGCATTGTTCTTTTTGATCAAGAAAAATACAAAGAGTCAGAACTGAAAATTAAAAATGCCATCCAAGAAGACCCTTCAATAGCCGAGCCTTACTACTATATGGCACTGCTAAATGAAAAATCAAAGAAATATAAGGCAATGAGGGCTAGCTTACTAGAAACAGTTAAACTAGATCCAGAAAAAATAAAAGCTAAATTAAAATTAGCAAAAGTACAGCTTTTATTTAACGACCTTGATGCCTCGTCAAAAGAAATCGAAAGTATTTTAGCTAAAAACCCTGAACAATTAGATGCACTCGCTATTAAATCATCACTTTTAATTAGACAGAAAAAAAATGATGAAGCATTAGTTATTATTGATGATATTTTAATAAAAGACAGTGAACATATTGAAGCAATATCATTAAAAGTAGTTATGCTGATAAAGCAAAAGGATTTTGACCAGGCATTAGCGCTATTAACTCCAGCACTACAAAAAAATAGTGACAACATATCTCTTCATTTATTAAAAATCCAAATAGATTCACACAAAAATGATACAGATGCTGTGATAGCCGACTATGAAAAGCTAGTCGAAATGAAACCTGATAATGTACAAATTAAATTCACCCTAGCAAAAGTTTATCAAACAGCAAAAAAACCTAAACAAGCTGAAGAAATATTAACCCAACTTATACAAGATAACCCTGACCAGATTAATTTTAAAATAGCCTTACTAAACTTTTTATATCTCTCTGGTGAAGAAAAAGCAACATCTAAATTTGATACGTTTTTTGAGAAAAGTAAAGATAACTATAAAGAAACCATAGTTTTATCTCAGTGGTTAATATCAAAAGATAAAAAGATAAAAGCTCAAAACATCCTTACTTCCACATTAACAAATAACAATATAAGTAATGAAAACAAAGTATCTTTAAATTTATTATTGGCGAGACTCGCATTTACAGAGAACAATCCAACTAAAGCTTTAAGTTATGTAGATAAAATACTAAGTACCAATTCTGAAAATATTAATGCCAAAATCTTAAAATCAGAAATTCAAATTTCTTTAAATCAAATTAGTGATGCAAAAAAGCTATTAGAAGAAGTCCTTTGGCAACAACCTAAAATGGATTTAGCATTATCGTTATTAGGAGGGATTAATCAGGTTGAGGGAGATTTAGATAAAGCTATTTTAAATTATGAAAGCGCATTAAAAATTAACCCTAATAACTTACAAGCGTTAAACTTTATAGTAAATAAAGAAGTTAGCGAAGGCCATTCTGAATATGCTATTAAAATTTTACAACAGGCTTTAAGAAAATTGCCAAATAACCTTAAAATTCTAACCCAGTTAATTGAATTAAATTTCAATTCAGAGAATTATGAGCAGGCAAATAAATATATCACTAAAATTCGTCTTCAAAAAAATGGCATTTTTTTAGCCAACTATTTAAAAGCTAACTCACTTCAACGACAAAAAAAATATGATGAAGCCATTATTGCTTACAAAGGTTTATTAGATAAAGCACCTTGGTTAAAAGACGCATTAACAGGTATGGCTGATTGTTACTTACAATTAAACCAACAAAGTAAAATGATGGTTTATCTAGATGAGTTAATTAAGAACAACCCAAACAATATTTTTCCTTCTATTTTAAAAAGTCAGTTATTAACTGCGGATAAAAAATACAAAAAAGCTATCACTTTTATCAGTTCAACTTTAAAAAAACAAACAATTAAAAACACTTCTCTTCATAGTGAATTAGGAAGACTATATGGGTTGGTAGGAGATAAACAGAATCAAGAGAAAACCTACCTTGAAGGACTAGGAACAAACCCTAAAGATATTAGTATAATGCTTAGTTTGGCTTCAAGTTACGAGAAAGATCATTTTTTTGACAAAGCGCTTGATATTTATGAAAAAATATTAGTAATTAACCCAAGACATAATGTATCTAAAAATAATCTTGCAACCATACTTCTTGACCATTTTGGGGAATCTAAAGATATTAAGAAAGCCACTAAGATTGTTAAAACTTTCAAACAATCAAAACATCCTTATTTTCTTGACACTTATGGATGGGCAAAACTAAAGTCAGGTGAAGTGGAAGATGCCTTAGCTATTTTCAAAAAGGTCATAATTATTTCCCCTAATACCCCCATCTTTCGATATCATTTGGCTATTGCTTACAATCTTATTGGTGACAACTTTTCTGCTACATCAGAACTAAAACAGGCATTATATATGGGTAAAGGAAGGAATTATGCAGAAAAGGTTTTAATTGAAGAATTACTTGCTAAACTAAAAAACAAATAATTTTTCTTACATAGTATTTTACATTTAGTAAAATACCCAACTATTTTAGGGTATCGGAATGAGTTATATTTTTATTGTGGAGTTAAAGAATGTTTAGGTTTAAAGCGATAGTAGTGTTGCTATCAATATTTTTTTTAATTGGTTGTGGTCATCCTCCGTTAAATGACAACGTAAAAATCCCTTCTGACTATACATATATTATTGGACCAGGAGATAACCTACAAATTTTTGTCTGGGATAATCCTGACATTTCACGTTCTATAACAGTTAGACCTGATGGAAAAATTAGCACACCACTTATTGATGATTTACTTGTCACAGGAAAAACACCCTCTCAATTAGCAAGAGACGTAGAAAAAAACTTAAGTCAGTTTGTTCGAGACCCCTTAGTTTCAATTATAGTTAATGGTTTTCAAGGCGTCTATGAACAGCAAGTTCGAATCATCGGACAAATAGGTGGAGGAAGTAATAGATACTCAGCAAAAACGATGCCTTATAGAAAAGAAATGACATTATTAGACTTAATAATACAGTTAGGAGGCATTGGTGAATATGGTGATGGAAACAGGTCAAGTATTATAAGATCTATTGAAGGTAAAACTTATCAGTTTGGTGTACGAATTGATGATTTAGTAGAAGATGGGAATTTATCTGCAAATATTAGCATTTTACCCGGTGATATTTTAATAGTTCCAGAAGCTTTCTTTTAATGAAAAATATAAATGTAATGTTTATCCGTCAATCAAAATGACTATAAATTTATAACTAACAAATAAACTACTAAAATATGCTAGATCAGTTTTCTGAAGTTCTTTATTTTGCAAAAGGAATTATTCGTCATAAATGGATAATTACTATAGCAGCTGCAATTATTTGTATAGGTGGATGGGTATATGTTTATAAAATGCCTGATATTTATAAGTCTTCTGCAAGAGTTCATGTTGATACTCGGACAATGCTTAGACCTCTATTAAGTGGGTTGGCAATTCAATCTGATATAAGAGGGCTAGTTGCAATAATGAAGAAACTGATGTTTACTCAAGAAAATATGCTGAGAATTGCTGAAACAGCTGGTATGGATGTTGACCGTTCATCCGAAAAAAAAATACGATCAGTCGTAGGAAAATTAAAAAAATCACTAAAAATTGGTGGTGGGCGAGGTGAATTGTTTTCTATTTCTTATTCGTCAAAAGATCCTCAAAACGCAAAAAATGTAGTCCAAGCTGTTTTATCCATTTTTTCAGAACAAGCACAAAGCTCTACTTTAAGTGATGTAGACTCTGCACAACGATTTATTGATAATCAAATTAGAGAATATGAACAAAGACTCCGTAATGCAGAAAGAGCAAAAGAAAACTTTAAAAGAGACAATATAGGCTTACTTCCAGGTCAACCTGGTGAGGGTCAGATTACGGTTATTCAAGGCATTAGAAAGTCGATGGAAATATCAAAAATGAAAATATCTGAGATATTATCAAGAAAAAAAGTTTTGAAAAAACAGTTAAAAGAAGCATTAGCATCAAGCGAAAAATGGAGGTTAACTGAAGATATAACTGACAATTCGTTTGAGGGAAAACGCATATCTCAATTAAAAAATAGAAAAAACCAATTATTACTAAAATATACTAAAAACCACCCATATATTGCTTCAATTGATGCCGAAATTGAATTATTAAATAAACGTAGATTTGATGAAGTAAAAACAAGTGGCCCCTCTTCAATTGCTATGTCCAGCCCTTACGTACAATCAATTCAAATTGAACTTAACAGGATTGATACAGAAATAGCAACTATGAATGCAAGAATGTATTCGCTCAAAACCAAATTAACAAAAGAGGATAACCAATTCAATACTAGGTTAACCATCGAAACAGAAATGCAAAACCTTAATAGGGATTACTCAAGTATTAAAAAGAACTATATGGCTTTAATTGATCGTAGAGAAACAGCTAGAATGTCTAATAGTGTTGACACTCAAGTTTCTTCCTTAAAATTTAAAGTAGTTGATCCTGCAAATACACCAGACAAACCCTCATCACCTAATAGACGGATTTTTTATTCATCCGTATTATTTGTAGGAATTGCTATAGGTGGTGCAATTGCTTTATTACTGGTTTTTATAAACCCTTCTTTTGTAGAAGCAAAACATTTACGAGATGTAACAGGAATCCCTATTTTAGGGACTGTTTCTGAAGTAGTAAGTAGCGCTCAGGCCAGAAAGAACCGTTATCGTTTGTTGTTGTTTGCTATTGCTAATATAATTTTGTTATCTGCCTATGCCAGCGTTATGTTACTAGACAAATTCGCATAATTTTAAGGGTATTTATTTATGAATATGTTAGAAAAAGCTTTAGAAAAATCTAAGTCACTTGAAAATACAGAGACTAAAACTTCTGAACAAAAACAAAAACCCAAAAATCAGCTATTAACACCAGAAATAGTACTTTCTGGAAAACAACAAAATATTATTAAGTTTGATTGGGATTTTTTAGATGCAAATGGTTTTATTAAAGTTTCTGATTCTCACAGTAGAATTGCTGAAGAATACAGGAATATAAAAAGACCTTTAGTAACTAATGCGATAGGTACACGAAAAAGTGATATAAAAAATTCTAATTTAATCCTAATTACCAGTAGCGTACCAGGAGAAGGAAAAACATTTACGTCAATTAATCTTGCATTTAGTATTGCAGCAGAAATGGATAAAAAAGTACTTTTAATTGATGCTGATGTGGCCAAACCTTCTATAGCTAAGGTATTGGGTATTAAGAGTAAAGTCGGACTAATTGACTACCTTGAAACAGACTCATTACAATTATCAGATATAATTTTACAAACAGAAATCCCAGGCCTTCGTATTATTACTGCGGGGAAAAGTCATAAATTTTCAACTGAATTATTGGCGAGTGATAAAATGATTGCTCTTTCTAAAGAACTCAGTGAGCGCTATTCCGATAGGATTGTTATTTTTGATACCCCTCCTTTACTGGCAACGACTCAAGCAGAGGTTTTAGCAAGTCAAATGGGACAAGTAGTCTTAGTTGTAGCAGCAGAAAGCACCCCTCAGAGCTTTGTTATTGAATCAACAAAAAAATTACAAAACTGTTCTGATGTTGTTTTAGGTGTTTTAAATAAAGCGCAAAGATCTCTAAATGCTGGCTATTATGGTTATGGTCATTATTAATATATGATGTATCAAGTTACTAAAACTATAATAGTTTGCATATTTACTGTTTATATTGCAACATATCAAGTCCCCGTATTTGCTTTAAACTGGACGCTAACCCCTAAATTAAATATTAAACAAATTTATTCCGACAATATAAATTTATCTAATAACAATAAAGCATCCGCCTTAGTAACAGAGTTAAGTCCAGGGATATCAATTAATGGTTCATCTCCAATAAGTACATTTGATTTAAATTATAATCTTCAAGCTCTTTATAATGCTCAAGGTGAATCAGGAACTGATTTTAATAATCAATTACAAATGAACACCAAATATGAATTTATCCCTAATCGTTTATTTATGGATTCTAGCTCATCTATTAGCCAACAAAACAACTCTAACAGACAAATAGCAGGGGATAATATATCTGGTAACGGTAATAGCTCAACAATTTCAACGTTTATGTTATCCCCTTATTGGACTCCTCACTTCCAAAACTTTGCTGATGGTGAATTTAGATTAACCTATAGCAGAGTCAGTTCTGAACAAGATAACGAAGGGAAAAACAGACTATCAGATAGCAATTCATTTTCTCAAAACATTAACTTAAATAGTGGACAATATTTTTCATTATTCAGCTGGTCACTATCATTTAACAATAGTGAACAAAGCAATCAAGATAATGAAACGGTCACATTTCAGAACACACAATTCGAAGTAAAATATGCCATTGGTCGTAAGTTTAATATTTTTGCACGAGGAGGGCAGAGCAGTAACTCATTTAACACTAAGTCAGATAGTAGTAATAACGGTATTTCATATACCTTTGGCGGCCAATGGGAGCCGAGTCAACGCATTAGAGTTGAAGCAGGGTATGGTAATAATAGATTTGTCACAGTTGAGATTTCACCCTTTAACCGTTTGCATTGGATAACTACCTATTCAAATAATGATATAGGGTTAAATACAGGTAGCAGATGGGATACAGAACTTAACTACAACACTAGACGAACAGACTGGGCTCTAGGTTATTCAGAAGATACAGTAACAACCCAGCAATTGTTATTAGAGCAACAAGTTTTAAATACCACAAATACATCAGCCTTATTTGATAGAAATACGGGACTGCCAACACTAACAGATGAAGTTTTTATAACTAAAACATTCGACCTCTCATTTTCATTTCAGTCAGGAAAAAGTAACATTTCAGCTAATGCATATAAAACTTTTAGAACTTATGAATTAAGTAGTAACGATGAAGATGTCACTGGAGTTTCAGCAAGCTGGAATTGGGATTTTATGAGACGAACCAGTTCAAACCTGCAAGTAGGTTGGCAAAAAACGGAATCTGATGGTGTAGATTCATTCTCAGATAAACGGTTTAATTTTTCAGCATCCGTCACCCGCAATATTTTATCTCACTTAAATGGAAGTATTGAATATCGCTTTGTAGATCAAAGTTCAAGCGACGATTTCAATCAATATTCAGAAAATAGAATTACAGCTAACCTATCACTCACATATTAAAATGTATAAAAGTTTTTATAGCCTTACACAAAACCCATTTCAATTAAATGCTAACTTAGATTTCTTTTTTGATAGTGCAGGACATAAAAGAGCAAAAGCTTATTTACGTTATGGATTAGTACAAGGGGAAGGTTTTGTTGTCGTTACGGGTATGGCTGGCACTGGTAAAACAATGCTGGTTAAAGAGCTTTTTCAGTCATTAAAACAAGATCAAGAAATTATTATTGGCGTAATGGTCACCTCTCAAGTTGGAGCAGAAGACACTTTAAGAATGTTATCAACTGTCTTCAAGCTTGCTTATGAATATGATGATAACAAAGCTACTTTATTAGCGCGCCTAGAAAACTTTTTTAAAGAAAGCGGCAAAAAAGGCAAACGCGTTCTTCTAGTCGTTGATGAGGCTCAGAACTTACCCAGACAATCAATTGAAGAGCTGCGTATGCTTTCTAATTTTGAATGGGAAGGCCGTCCGATTTTACAAATATTTTTAGTAGGTCAAGAAGAATTAGGGCGACAACTGTACTCCCCTGGAATGGAGCAGGTTAAACAAAGAATTGTTGCAACCCATCATCTAAAAGCTATTGAAGAAGAGGAAATTAAACAATATATTACTTTCAGGCTAACTAAAGCAGGGTGGAAAAACAACCCTAAGTTTGAAAATAATGTTTTCCATGAAATATATCAATTCACCAAAGGCATTCCTCGATTAATCAACACCTTATGTGACAGAGTTTTATTATATGGATATTTGGAAGAACTCACAGTCATTAATCTAAAAAGTATCAAACATGTTATCAGTGAAATTGAAGCTGATTATGCATCTATTGCTACCGATGAGAAAACTGTAGTTGATAATGGAGATGAAAACCATGTCCTCACCCAAACAAAAACATTATCACCCGATCAAAACCACCGCATAGATATTTTAGAACAGAAAGTAGTTGAATTAACCAAAACACTTAATAAAGAGCGTTCATTACTACGGAAAGCAATCTTAATACAACTTGATTTAGATGATGTATATGACTAAATGTTACACACCCTAATTCATATGCTCTCTAAAACGATAACCGAAACTCATAATGCCAAATAAAATCATTAAAAATGCAATGACCGTTGATGTTGAAGACTACTTCCAGGTTTCTGCATTTGAACCTTATGTTGAGAAAAAAACATGGGATGGTTTAGAGCATCGTGTAGAAAAAAACACCAATAGAATATTAGACTCTTTAGCTGAGTTTGATACAAAAGCCACATTCTTTACTTTAGGCTGGGTTGCAGAACGTTACCCCCTGCTTATAAAAAGAATTATATCTGAGGGACATGAACTTGCCTGCCATGGGTATGAACATATCAGAGTAACCGAACAGTCACCAGAGCAGTTTAGAGCAGATATAAATCGTACAAAAAAAATATTAGAAGATTTAGGCGGAAAAGAAATAAAAGGCTACCGCGCAGCCAGTTACTCTATTAACTCTGAAAACCTCTGGGCACACGATATTTTGGCTGAAGAAGGTTTTAAATATAGTTCAAGTGTTTATCCTGTAAAGCATGATTTATACGGTATCCCAGATGCACCTCGCTTTTGTTACAAGCCTATTGATGGCTCTGATTTCTTAGAAATCCCCATAACAACGATAAAAATAGGACAAAAAAACCTTCCATGTGGCGGCGGTGGTTTTTTTAGGTTTTACCCTTATATTTTTTCGAAATGGGCATTTCACCATATTAACTCAAGTAATAAATCTGCAATATTTTATTGCCACCCTTGGGAAATTGATCCAGACCAACCTAGACAACAAGGTATCAACCTTAAAACAAGGTTTAGGCATTACTTAAATTTAAATAAAATGGAACAGCGGATCCGTAATTTATTAACTGATTTTGACTGGGATACCATGGAAAATGTATTTATTAAATAACATTCATTCCTAAGATAATCTATATTCTCTAGCTATTTACTACAAAGGTTTTAAATGATTAAAACATTAGATGATTCCTCACTACAGCAATGGGATGAGTTTGTTGAAAATTCCCCTGCTGCAACTTTCTTCCACCAATCAGGTTGGAAGGAAGTTATAGAAAAGGCTTTTGGTCATAAAGCTTATTTTTTATATACGGAAGATCAAGGAAAAATAACCGGAATATTACCGTTAGTCCATATTAAAAGTTTACTTTTTGGTAACTCATTAAGCTCATGCGCCTTCTGTGTTTACGGAGGAATTATTGCTGATAATAAGGACTCTTATCAACAACTTGATAAAAAAGCCTGTGATTTAGCTGAAGAACTTGGTGTCGACCATTTAGAAATGCGTAACAAGATACAGCTAACGCCTGAACGTCCTCACAAAGAACTTTATGTTACTTTTCGTAAAGAACTCGACGAAGACGAAGAAAAAAATATGCTTGCCATCCCTCGTAAACAACGAGCGGTGATAAGAAAAGGCATAAAAGCAGGGCTAGTCAGTGAAATTGACCATGAAATAGATAGATTCTACCAAGCTTACTCAACCAGTGTAAGGAACCTTGGAACACCTGTTTTTGCAAAAAAATACTTTGCAATTTTAAAACAAGTATTTAAAGAACAATGTGAAATATTGACTGTGGTAGATAAAAATGGAATGCTGATAGCCAGTGTAATGAACTTTTATTTTAAAGATGAAGTTTTGCCCTATTATGGTGGAGGAACTGAACATGCACGTGCAGTGCAAGGAAATGACTTTATGTATTGGGAAGTTATGCGCAGAGCAGTAGAAAAAGGCATAAAAATATTCGACTATGGACGTAGTAAAGAAGGCACTGGCTCCTATCGCTTCAAAAAACATTGGGGCTTTGAACCAAAACCATTATTTTATGAATTTCATTTAGTTAAGTCAGATAGTATCCCAGATATTAATCCGCTAAACCCAAAGTACCAAATATTTATTGCAGCATGGAAACGCTTACCTTTACCTGTAAGCCAAATAGTTGGCCCATGGTTAGCTAAAGACCTTGGTTAAATATTATCTATAAATGAGACGTTAGCAAACTTAATTCAGTGAAAATAATCTTTAGAAAAAAAGATTATTTTCCTCTTACTACAAAGCTAAATAAGCCCACTATCAATATGCTTAAACTTGACAGCTAAACGAGTCAGTTCCACATCATTTTTTACTTTTAATTTTTCATACAATCGATAACGATACGTATTAATTGTCTTATCACTT
>Ga0209395_1005953_pt1 | contig 13458 bp, 9 predicted proteins | sample GOMGulsemesocosm_3_FD_184635 | JGI IMG/M metagenome (GOLD analysis project Ga0209395, IMG submission 184635) | Methane-oxidizing microbial communities from mesocosms in the Gulf of Mexico - GOM9D Gulf of Mexico (SPAdes) (version 2) | ecosystem: Environmental > Aquatic > Marine > Cold seeps... | reverse complement strand
CACTGCTATCAAAAAAGACGATATGCCCTAGCTCTTTGAGTTTGTTAATAACAATACAATAAAAGTCTTGATTAACGGATGTAGGCAAACTGCCTGCAACAACAACTATCGAAGGTGATTCAATCTCCTCGCAATAGTTAAGTAGTTGCTTTATATTAGTTGAATCAATATTAAATCCAGGAAAGTTAAGCTCTGTAACCTGTTCATTCTGTTCAACAAGTTTAATATTACAGCGTGTTTTTCCAATGACATTAATAAACTTATCTTCAACAGAAAATGCATTAAAATGATCATCAAAGACGTGACGGTTTGAAAGGCCTATCCAACCACTAGCTTGCGTTTTTTTACCTAATAGGGAAAGTACGGTGGCAACATTAATTCCCTTTCCTCCCGCTACCTCATTATTACTTATTACCCTATTCACACGATTAATGTTTAAAATCGCTAGGTTTGCATGTAGATCTACGGCAGGGTTAAGCGTGATGGTTACGATAGGCATCTTTGAATTTACAATAACATTCACAAATATTCTCCAAACTTTCCAGTAAAAAAACTGTATGTTTCTATTATATCTTCTGTAGACAATAAATTAGGCGTAATTACATGAAAACAATAAAAAAATCACTGCTACTGCCCCTCTTAGCCAGCTCCTCATTCGTTAGTCCTTACCTATTAGCTGATGAAGCTATTAACTACGGTGATTACCGAGCAGCAAATACCCCTGTTAATTACAGCTTTATCAACTTAGAGGTAGGCAACAAATCTTTTGATGCACTTGATAACAGCCTTATTGTTGCACGAGTTAGTGGACAAACATTACTTAACGAATCTTTTCTATTTAAGATGGGTTACCAAGCAGAGCTGCTCGATGAAACAAACAGTGGTACTGAAATATCGTACCAAGATAACCTTGCAAATATCGGCGTAGGCTGGCGCTATCCAATTTTTGAATCAACAGACGTTGAACTTGATGGGCACCTTTTATACAACTGGAATGATGGCGGACTCAATAATGATATTGAACAGAGTGACGTAGGTTATCGTGTTGGTGCCGCTATTAATCATGGATTTGGAGATAGCTTTGATGTAAATGTAGGCATTAACTACACCACCATTAATGATATAGATATTACTTCGGTTGAATTCGCGTTTACACAATATATCACCCGTTATGTGGGTGTCGGTATTAATGGCCACATTGCTAATAGAGACGACTTTTTAGGCGATATTAACTACATTGGTGTGCATGTAAAACTCGCTTTTTATTAGTGCTGGGCGCTACATTTCTGGACCAGTTTGCTGGTATTAAACGTAAGAAATATAGCGCTAATCTATACCATATGAATATTCACGTTTCAGCAATATGGTTCAAATACCTATGCTGCAACGTTATCAGTTAAATAGAGAGACTCATAAATAATAAGATACTCCCACTGGCACAATCTAAAACCAGAATGAAATCCGTACAGTCTTTACCAGGGGTTTAGCTGCATTTAATAACGGCTGCTCTTCAGAGCTAGGCATCCAAATGCAACTTATAGGTTATGCGTCATCGAATTTACAACGTAAGTAATTCACAAAACGTACATGGAAATATTTAGGAGATAGAATCAATTTATTTGATAGTAATATGTGAGTTAAGGACGTTATAAAAAAGCTAGGGGAGGATATATATTTTATGTGTAAATGAGGAACTATCTGAGGTAAGAATGGTGCTCGCTACTGGACTCGAACCAGTGACCTACGCCATGTCATGGCGGCACTCTACCAACTGAGTTAAGCGAGCAATATATTCTAAAAACTTCTTTGGTTTGAAGTTGGGCTAATAGTGCTTTATCAGCTTATATCTGTCAATAATTGTTTTAACTTTATGTTCTGTTTGCTGTTTTTTTATGCATGGCGTCGCTACTGGACTCAAAGCCGTGACAAATATCACACTATTTATATTGCAGGTATTAGCAAAACACTTTGCCACCTATCATTTTAAATGCAGGTGTGCCACGAATTAACATGTCACGGGCAAAAACGGTTTCACATTTAGGGCAAGTGCAGCTTACTGTCGTGAAATCGACACTAATGCGCTCTTTAAAACACTTCAGCAAAGCCCCCTTGCCACCTTTACGATATTTGAACAGTTGGGTTTTGCATTTAGCGCAACAAACATCAACGGTTTTAGTGGGACCTTTTTTATTCGGCTTTGCCATCTAAGCTTCCCTCTAATGTTTTTTGGAACAATGTAGGACTCTGTGAAAAGCTTTTAATACAATGCAAACAGATGCATGTTTTGTCTATGTCAGATAATGGTAATAATTTTACTAATTCATCTGGTATTATAACTTGCTGGCACCAACAGCTAGTGCTATTGGCACTGCAGCTGTTATCTTGCTGACAAAATGGACATGTTTTCAAAGGACGACTCAACTTTATAATTATATCTTTACTATATCGTTATCACGGTACAGTGGCTATATTATCATTACTAAATAATAGTTTTTAGGAAATACAATGCTTTGGATACAACTCGCCATCGTTTTACTGTTTATTTTTGTCGGTGCACGCATCGGGGGGATTGGCATCGGTTATGCGGGTGGTGCGGGTGTGATTGTACTAGCCATGCTTGGCATGCAAACCAGCATGGAGTATATCCCTGTTGAAGTGATCTTAATCATTATGTCAGTAATTGCTGCCATCGCGGCGATGCAACGTGCAGGTGGTCTTGATTATCTGGTTTACCTTTCAGAAAAAATGCTCCGTAAACACCCACAATATATTACTTTTGCAGCCCCCATGGTGACCTATTTTATGACCTTGCTTGCGGGCACCGGCCATACCGCATTTTCAACATTGCCAGTGATTGCAGAAGTTGCTAAAGAACAAGGTATCCGCCCTTCTAAACCACTCAGTATAGCCGTTGTTGCTTCACAGGTTGCGATAACCGCTTCACCTATCTCTGCAGCGGTCGTTGCCTTTGCTGCTATGTTGCAACCCTTTGGTGTGACTTATTTACAACTGTTAAGCATTGCAATTCCTTCGACACTTATTGCAGTGTTAATGGGAGCTGTGGTTGCACAACTATTAGGTAAACCATTAGTTGATGATAAAATTTACCAAAAACGCCTAAAACAAGGCTTAATCAAGCAACGGGAGCAACGCAATTATCAACCAACTGCTCATGCAAAATTTTCAGTTTATGCTTTTATTACCGCTATTATTCTCGTGGTAAGTTATGCAATTTTGCTTTCTGGTGTGATTGAAAACCCAACCATTGGCAGAAGCGAGGCGATCATGGCGATCATGCTCACGACCGCGGGCTTGATCGCGCTTAAATGCAAAGTAGACATTAATGAAGTCACGCAGATGTCAACGTTCCGCTCAGGCATGTGTGCTTGTATCTGTGTATTAGGTGTCGCTTGGTTAGGATCTACGTTTGTTAATGGGCATATTAACGATATTAAAGACTTTTCTGGCTCGTTATTAGCTACTTATCCGTGGATGCTGGCGTCAGTACTGTTTTTTGCGTCTATGCTGCTCTACTCGCAAGGCGCTACTACTGCTGCATTAATGCCTGCTGCATTGTCGATGGGTATTGAGCCAATTGCAACTATTGCCGCTTTTGCAGCCGTGAGTGCGTTGTTTGTCTTGCCGACTTATCCAACATTATTAGCGGCCATTGAGATGGATGATACGGGGTCAACACGCATCGGAAAGTTTGTCTTTGATCATCCGTTTATATTACCGGGCATTACGACCATTGTTTGCTCTGTTTTCATTGCATTTATGATAGGTAATATTGTACTTTAAACATTTTATAACAAGCACAAAAAAGGGCTTTCAATTGAAAGCCCTTTTTATATTTCATCGCAATCAATGTTACTAAGATTGCTGCTCTAAATAACCAAACGCTGTTAGCATTGCTGGCTCTTGGAATTTTTTAAGGCCTAATTCAACTGCACTTGGTGTATTTTGTGCTTTAGATAAACCTTCTTTAATGTATGCAGATGAAATCACATGTACATTTAGATCTGCTAGCAGTTGTAATGTACCTTCAATTTTGAAGCTCAACGCACTACCTGCAAACTTACCTTTAAGGTCACGTTGTTTGATCACCACCGTATCTACTTTGTAATCTGTCATTAACTGTTTAAAGTCAGATTGAAATTTCTTTAATGGCACGGTATTAATCGCATCCACTAAATTAAATTTATTTGCGCGTACTACTGGCACATCATATAAGCCATCTTTTAACTGCATAATTGCGATAATTGCTTCATTACCCACTAGCTCTACGCCACATACTCTCATTTTGTTACCCTTATCTATTTCGTGTGCATTTTTAAATTGATCATGCGGATTGTTGCACCAATACCCGCCAATACTTGGTTCGCATTAACACCACGTGTTGTGAGTTGCTCGCCATTATCAAGCCATGTCACAATACATTCGGTTAATGCATTTGTTTTACCACCTGGCGGTATGCGTAATTGGTAATCGATAAGTTCAGGAAAGGTAAATTGTTCTTTATCTAACACTTTTGCCATCGCACCAATGAAGGCATCAAAGCCACCATTACCACTACCACTGGTTTTATAAATTGTTTCGTTAATACGTACTCGTATACTCACGGTTGATTCTAGCTCTAATCCAGAGTTAATAGAACAGTTTAACAACTCTACGTAGTTATATTCATTGCGTTCTAACAAGTCAGCAATAATAAAGGGTAGATCATCGGCACTAATGGTGGCTTTTTGATCACCTAAACGTACGATACGTTGTAATAGTTTTTTCTGTTGCTCTGCATCAAGATCAATATCCATCGCTTCTAGATTTTTAGCCAGTGATGCTTTACCGCTCATTTTGCCTAACGCATAACTGCGCGATCGCGCAAAACGCTCTGGCGTTAATGCTGAAATATACAGGCCACCTTTTTTATCACCATCAGCATGAATACCACTGGTTTGTGTAAACACGTCTGCCCCTACAATTGGGGTATTATCCGCGCAACGTTTGCCTGAAAAGCTTTCAACTAATTGACTTAATGTGTGGATCTCTTTTTCATCGATATTCACATTAACATTGAGTTTATCTTGTAATACCACAGCGACTTCAGCCAATGATGCATTACCAGCACGTTCGCCTAAACAGTTCATTGTACAATGAATCGATGAAACGCCCGCTTTCACAGCATACATTGCATTAGCCGTTGCTAAGCCGTAATCATTATGACCATGGAAATCAAACTTTAAGTCTGGGAAGCGCGATGTCATATCACTTAAACTTTCAAAGACTTCACTTGGTGACATCACACCCAATGTATCTGGTAGCATAAAATGCTTAATGTCAGCATCAAGTAGCTTAGTCACCATTTCGTAAACATATTCAGGGCTGTCTTTGTAACCGTTAGACCAGTCTTCAAGGTAGATATTAACGCTTAAACCTTGTTGTTGTGCATATTCAATGGTTTGTTTTACTTCAACTAAATGTTCGTCTAAGGTTTTCTTAAGTTGCTCACTACAATGTTTTAAACTGCCTTTAGTAAGCAGGTTTAATACTTTGCCACCCGCTTCCACAATCCAGTCCACACTACGTTTATGGTCGACAAAACCTAATACTTCGATGCGGTTTACTAAGCCTTCATGAGTTGCCCATTCATTAAGCTGTGCAACGGCTTGTTTTTCACCTTCAGAAACACGCGCAGAGGCAACTTCAATACGATCAACTTTTAGTTTTTGTAACAATGCTTTAGCAATACTTACTTTTTCTGCTGGGGAAAATGAAACACCTTGTGTTTGTTCACCATCGCGTAGCGTTGTATCCATTAATTCAACAGTTAATTGTTGATCGCTCATTGTATTACTCCATTCATTCTAAAAGTCGATGACTAAAAACCTATTGCATTGATGACAAACTATTTTATTAACAATGCAATAAATTCTGTTGATAAAAAAGGCGCAACAGGTGCGCCTTTTATTTACCTGTTTAAACTAAACTGTTAAGGAATCGTTACAAAAAACTTGCTCTACATTATTCTAAAAAAACTTAACTGACTGGTTATTTTAGAATAGTAAGATCAAGTAATTTTGAAGCCAATGCTAAGCGTTAGTCCATAACCATGGTAATTTTTTCTTATGCTTTTCTTCGTAAGCAGAAATTTTATCTTCGTGTGTTAATGTCCAACCGATGTCATCTAAACCTTCAAGTAAAGATTGTTTACGGAATGCATCAACAGGGAAGTTAATCTCAATACCCGCTGGCGTTGTTACTTTTTGCGCTTCTAAATCAACAGTAAACTCAACACCTTCATTAGCTGAAATTTCAGCCATTAAAGAAGCAAGCTCTGTTTCAGTTACCACAATCGGTAAGATTGAGTTTTTGAAACAGTTACTGTGGAAGATATCAGCAAAGCTTGTTGAGATAATTACATTGAAACCGTAATCCGCAATTGCCCAAGGAGCATGTTCACGAGATGAACCACAGCCAAAGTTTTCGCCAGTCACTAAAATTTTAGCACCTTGGAAAGCAGGTTTGTTAAGTTCAAAATCAGGATTCGGCGTAATGTTATCCGCAAGGAAACGCCAGTTATGGAATAAGTTAATACCGAAACCAGTACGCTCAACTTTTTTCATAAAGTTTTTAGGTATGATTTGGTCAGTATCAACGTTACTACGATCCATTAGCGCTGCGATACTTGTATGTTTAATATATGGTTGCATTATCTAATTCCTATTTCCAATCACGAATATCAACGAAGTGGCCTGCAATTGAAGCAGCACCGGCCATCGCAGGAGAAACAAGGTGAGTACGACCACCTTTACCTTGACGACCTTCGAAGTTACGGTTTGAAGTAGATGCACTACGTTGACCGTCTTTTAATTCATCGCCGTTCATTGCTAGACACATTGAACAACCTGGATCACGCCATTCCCAACCCGCTTCTACGAAGATTTTATCTAAACCTTCTTTTTCTGCTTGTACTTTTACAGGGAAAGAACCTGGTACTGCGATAGCTTGAACACCTTGTGCCACTTTTTTACCTTTGATAATTTCAGCTGTTGCGCGGAAATCTTCAATACGGCCATTAGTACAAGAACCCACAAATACGATATCAACATTGATATCTGTAATTTTTTGGCCTGCTGTAATGTCCATGTATTTAAGTGCAGACTCACAAGCCTGTGCTTTAACTTCGTTATCAAAATCAGAAGGCGATGGTACAACACCTGTTACTGAGATAACTTGCTCTGGAGATGTACCCCAAGAAACTTGTGGTGCAATGTCTTCAGCTTTAAGTGTGATGGTTTCATCAAACTGTGCGCCTTCATCAGACTTGATAGATTCCCAGTATGCTACAGCGTCATCCCAGTGCTCAGCTTTAGGTGAGAATTCACGACCTTCTAGGTAATCGTAAGTCACTTGATCAGGAGCAACAAGACCAGCACGTGCGCCAGCTTCAATCGCCATATTACAAAGGGTCATACGACCTTCCATTGTAAGATCTGTGATTGTATTACCAGCAAACTCCATTACATAACCCGTACCGCCTGCAGTACCCGTTACACCAATGATTGCTAATGCAATGTCTTTTGCCGTTGAGTGAGCAGGTAATTGGCCTTCCACTTTAACTAACATTGTTTTTGCTTTTTTCTGTTGTAACGTTTGTGTTGCCATAACGTGTTCAACTTCAGAAGTACCGATACCAAATGCTAGTGCACCAAATGCACCGTGTGTTGCTGTATGGCTATCACCACAAACAACAACCATACCTGGATGAACAAAACCATGCTCAGGTACGATGATATGGATAACACCATTTTGGTCACTGTCCATACCAAAAAGGTTAATTTCATTTTCATCGCAGTTAGATGTCATTGTTTCAACTTGTTTCTTAGCAATAGCATCAACAATGTTGTAACGATCTTTGGTAGGAACACAGTGATCAATCGTACCAAGAATGCTGTGCACGTTACGTACCTTACGGTTTTGTAAGCGTAAACCTTCAAAAGCTTGTGGGCTTGTAACTTCGTGCATTAGGTGTCTGTCTACAAACAGAAGAGGTGATCCTGATTCTGGCTCGAGAACTAAATTCGCATCCCAGATTTTTTCATACATAGTTTTAGTCATTGTTTTCCTTACCATGCTATATGCATTTAACTTATTGCTAGACAATCCATTGAAAATGATAGAAACTAAGTGATAATCACTATCAAACAGGTTTGTTTAGGATTTTCAAAAAAAGATATTCTAATTGAAAGCACCCAATCTCACAAGATAGTGACTCAAAAATCCCGCTCTATTAGCCACTATTTAGCTATAACTCCCCGCTATAAGTTATTCTTTGTACTATTTGTTTGTTATTTCCGCGAACCTGATGATAAAAGCATAATAAAAATGGATGATTTTTTAATAATTCCGTAATATTAAGCTTTACCTTTCAACATTCCTGGAGCAGTCATGCAATTCGAGATGATTACCACCCAAGTACAACTAAATGATTTTATTGAATCACTCGATAATTCTCCTATCTGCCTTGATACCGAATTTGTGCGTACGCGTACTTTTGTTGCAAAATTGGGTTTATTACAAATTTCACAAAACGGTGTTATCACCCTTATTGACCCTATCTCTGTACCAGACCTTTCTGACTTTTGGAAAGCACTGGATAATAAAGAACTAATCTTGCATGCCAGCAGCGAAGACTTAGAAATTATTCGCCAACATAAACGCGACCTTAATTTTACGCTGTTTGATACCCAGATTGCTTGTTCGTTCTTGAACTTAGGCGCTTCATTAGGTTATGCAAAAATGGTGGAAACACTGCAAAATGTGATTGTTGATAAAGGTGAGTCACGTACCGATTGGTGTAAACGCCCTTTAAGTGAAAAACAGGTAAATTATGCAGCTGCGGATGTATTACATCTAACGCCTTGTTTAGAGAAGCTAAAAGAGCAACTTGTAGAAAAGAAGATGTATGAGTTTTTCCAACAAGAGTGTCAAACAACCTTAGATCTAAAAATGAAAAAACAAGATCCTGAAAAAGCCTACAAATCTCTTAACAACCTATTTAAGTTAGATAGACAAGGTGTTGCCGTCATTCAGAAATTAGCGAAATGGCGCTTGCAAACCGCACAGTCTCGCGACCTAGCACTTAACTTTGTAGTGAAAGCAGATAACTTATGGTTATTAGCGCATTATCGCCCTACCACGATGGAAGACCTACGCCGTTTAAATTTAGCGCCAAATGAGATTCGTATTCATGGTAAAGCAATTTTAGCGATCATTGAGGCGGTAAGTGAGCAAGATCCTAAAACATACCCTGCTTTGATCTCTCGCCTTGTTGATTTTCCAGCTTACAAGAAAACCCTAAAAGCGATGCGTGAAGTGATTCAAAAATGCGCCGATGAGCATCAATTACCGGTTGAGCTTATTGCCTCAAAACGTGTTATTAATGAGTATTTAAGCTGGTTATGGAAATTAGACAATGAAAAGCGTAAAAATGCTGACAAACCTAAGTTATTAACAGGTTGGCGTTTTGAGTTAGTTGGCTTCCAATTCGAACACTAGTTTTTACATTAGCAGGCTAAATAGCCTGCTTTTTTTTACCCCGCTATTAGCAAACTGATGTCCTATTCAATCTAAGAGTCACACTCAAATGCCACAAACTCAAACTTGGTTAGAAAGTTGTAAAATTTATCTCGAAAAACGTGTCGCCATTTTATTCTTTCTCGGTTTTTCTGCCGGTCTGCCTATTTTATTAGTTTTTTCGACACTTTCATTTTGGTTGCGTGAAGCTGGCGTAAGCCGTGCCAGTATCGGATTCTTTAGTTGGATAGCACTCGCTTATGCATTTAAATGGGTTTGGTCACCTTTTGTTGATCGGTTATCAATTCCCATTTTAACTAATTGGTTAGGCCGTAGAAGGGCTTGGCTATTATTGTCTCAAGTTTCCATTGTGCTATCACTCGTAGGCATGGCAATGAGCGATCCACAGGTTAACTTAACGCTATTTGCTATTTTTGCTTTGATTGTAGCTTATAGCTCTGCAACACAAGATATTGTTATTGATGCTTATCGTATTGAATCTGCACCAGAGCGATTCCAAGCAGCCATGGCTGCGGCATATATGACCGGCTACCGCCTTGCGATGATCATGGCAGGGGCAGGATCATTAGCTGTTGCGGCCTGGGCTAGCCCAAGTGATGCTTATCAGTTAAGTGCTTGGTCACTCTCTTACTTTGTAATGGCAGGTTGTATGGCAGTAGGTATTATCACTACGTTTGTATGTCATGAGCCAGATTATCAAGATAAACAAGCCGATAAACAAAAACAGTTAGAGACAAAACTTAAACATCAAAACCTACCACGCTTTTTAGCTCGTTTTCTAGCATGGCTTGATATTGCAGTGGTCGCCCCTTTCTCTGATTTCTTTAAACGTTACGGTAAACACGCACTGTTAATATTATTGTTAATTGGAACATATCGTATTTCCGACATTGTAATGGGAATAATGGCAAATCCTTTCTACGTGGATATGGGTTATACCAAAGGGGAAGTCGCCGCTATCTCTAAAGTGTTTGGGGTGATCATGACATTACTAGGGGCTGGGCTTGGCGGAATTTTATTAACCCGATACAGCACTTACTCTATTCTCTTTTTAGGTGCGTTTTTAGTGGTTATCACCAACCTCATTTTTGCAGTACTGGCTTTTGTAGGTAAAGATCTGGTGCTGTTAACTGTGATTATCTCCATGGATAACATCAGTGCAGGCATTGCTACCACCGCCTTTATTACTTATATCTCTAAACTTACTAATATCGAGTTTTCAGCAACACAATATGCACTGTTTAGTTCGATGATGCTGCTCTTTCCTAAGTTTATAGCAGGGTTCTCCGGTGTTTATGTGGATGGCTTTGGTTACGTAAACTTCTTTATTACTTCTGCTTTGATCGGTGTGCCGGTGTTGGGTTTGATTGTAGTACTTAAAAAGGTGATAGAAGAATAATGTTAACTTAACTTATTATGGTTATAACTTTCTAGCCACAATAAATATTTATCGAAACTAAGTGGTTGTGTGTAATGGTAACCTTGGCCAATATCGCAACCACTATCAATTAATTTCTGCTCTATCTGTTTTGACTCAACCCCTTCAGCAACCACTTTCAAATTCAAGTTATTAGCCATATCAATGGTTGTTTTAACGATAGTTAAATTACGTTCAGAGCGGTCCAGATCCAAAATAAATGCTTTGTCGATTTTTAACTCATCAAATTTCAGTTGTGAAATATAATTTAGTGAAGAGTAACCTGTCCCATAATCATCAATAGAAACATTAATACCCAGTTTATTTAACGCAATCATTAAATTATCAAGTACCGCAAAATCGGTCACCATCACAGACTCAGTTAATTCGAAAATAATGACATCACTAGGTACCTTAAAAGTGAGCATCTGCTGTTTTACAAAACTTAAAAAGTTTGGTAGACCAATATCTTTACCACTAATATTTATCGATATTTTATGATCTGTATGATGATGTGCCTGTAAACGCTGTAACTGCTTAAATGCACAATCAATGACCCAACGGGTTAATTCATTAATCAGTCCCGTATCTTCTGCAATACGTACAAATAACTCAGGGGATATAAAACCATGCTCGGGGTGATGCCAGCGTAATAGCACTTCTGAACCATATACAGTGCCATTTGTAAGGTCTATCTGAGGTTGATGGTATAAGTGTAACTTATTCTCACGGATTGCCGTTTGTAAATCGCAGGCAAGTTTAAGGTGTTCCTTAATATTTAAGACTTCTAAGTCGTGATAATAGTGTAAATGGTTATCACTTTCTCTATTTTGCTCAATCGCAACTAACGCATGCTGAATGAACTCATTTGCAGTTAAATCATAACCACTTTCCACACTAAAACAGATTCCTATGTTCGTTTTCAGCTCAACTAAGAGACCATTAAGTTGCAACTCACGTACTACTTTATTCTGTAACCTGTTTAATAATTCACTCAGTTGCTCTCTATTCGAGGTCTCAATCAGAAACATTAATCGCCCATCAACGATCTTAGCCAATTTAAATTTGTTAATATCAATAGTAGAGATCACCTGTATTTTATTTTCTGCATCAAGTAATGGCAGAATATTTTTTACAACCCCCTGTTCGAGCTTCTGTAATTCATTAGGGGGCATGTAGGGCGCTAAGGTATGATAATTTTCGATTTCAATTAAGCAACTAGCAAACTCTTTTTTCTGCTGTATCAACTTGGTAATTTGTGTTTCCAACAGTGTTACATTTGGTAACCCACTACTTAAATCATGGGTTGCTTGATAGATGACTTGCTCTTTGTGGAAACGCATTCGATCAGCAAGTGCCATCGCCATTAATACAACTTCAAGTAAAATAGCAATCATTAAGGCGTGGTGAGTAAAGAAACTGTATTCGATTTTTCCCGTTAATACTAAGGGCTGTACAGCAGCCCCTATAAGTAATGGAACCCAAGAATATATATACAACAGCCCCCATTGCAAACCACTGCGAATTTTAGTTATTAACAATATAAAACAGATTAAATAAACAATGGGCATCAGTAGAAAAAACAGTTGCGCACTTTGATATTCAGGAATCCATAGGCTAACAATCATTAGTAGCGAGAGCAGATAAATTATCGCCATTGCTAACTTGAATGGCCACAGCTTTAATTTTTGGAACTTCAAGAAGTAAACCAAAAAAAGTAGTGCAAATATTGCAACCAGACAGTTAAACGCAATCACTTGTTGATTAAATATTAATTGTAAATTTTCAGGGAAGAGGTAAAAACCATAACCTAATACAATCCCCATTAAACAGAGACCAGATAAAATGTAACCATTATATATTAGATATACAGAGTCTTTTACTGCAAAATAAAGCACCAAATTATAAAGGGCAATAATGATTGATACACCAACAAATATCCCCCATAACAGATGAACTTTCTGCTGTAACACCCAAAAATCTTGTTCTAGATAGGTATGTACAGGGGTATTAGAGATACCTGTTGTTGCGATACGTACGTATAATGTTGTTTGACTACTAGAAGAGAGTTTAAAGCTAAAGTGTGGGGTAGTACGGTTACTAAACGCAATGCCTTGCTGCCAATCACCTAGCAGGTGTTGTTTTATAATTTTATTATTGTCGATTACTTGGTATATAGATAACGAATCTAACATAGGGTTATCAAAATAGGAGACTAAGTTCTGAGCTTCATTATTATTATTAGCAATGGTAATTTTCAACCAATAAGCATGTTGCTGAAAGCTCCAAGGCACGTCTTTAATTTTAGAAGTAACAAATGTATTAGGAGTAGCGAGAACATCGGGTAATGATAAAACCAGAGGCGTGATTTGATATGCACTGGAGACCGTAAAGTGGTCATTGTTGGTGATATTTTTATTTGTGGGATCGCCTATTTGCGTAAT
>Ga0209395_1005952_pt1 | contig 13460 bp, 6 predicted proteins | sample GOMGulsemesocosm_3_FD_184635 | JGI IMG/M metagenome (GOLD analysis project Ga0209395, IMG submission 184635) | Methane-oxidizing microbial communities from mesocosms in the Gulf of Mexico - GOM9D Gulf of Mexico (SPAdes) (version 2) | ecosystem: Environmental > Aquatic > Marine > Cold seeps... | reverse complement strand
ATGTATAGCACCGATGGCCATGAGATCATTATAAGCAAGAATAGCGGTGAACTTTCCTCCTTTGGCAAGCAGTGCTTTTACCGCTTGCTCACCACCATCAATATTCGCAGTGGCCTCTTCAATATTATCAGCGCTCAAAGTAAGATTATGATCATTCAATGATTTTTTAATACCTTCGATACGACTACCAGGATCTCTATTTTGATAAATACTGGTGACCACCGCAAGTTCGCTATGGCCTTTTTCTAACAAGTATTCAGTGGCCATTTGCGAGCCACAAAAATTATCTAACCACACACAACGGTTAGCTAATTTAGGAATATAGCGATTGATCAACACTAACCCTGGAATTTTTTCGGCAAGCTTAATTAGCGTGGCTTCATCGGAGTATTCACTATGTAAAATAATCGCCTTACAGTTGTGCTCTCGTAGCGACTCAATGGCATCTAATTCCGATTGTGTTTCATATAAGGAGTTACTCATTAATAACTTATAGTTATTTTCGCGGGCAGATTTTTCAACACCACTGGCTAGTGAGCCAAAAAATGACATTGATAAACGCGGCGTTACCACCCCAATAGTATTGGCTGTTTTGCCAGCTAATGCGCTGGCATTGCTATTAGGGCGATAATCTAGCTCCTTGATTACCTTTTTCACTCGTGCACGACACGCATCACCTACTTGTCCACCATTATGAATAACGCGTGATACTGTTGCTGTAGAAACCCCTGCAATTTTTGCAACATCTTTGATTGTAACCATATAAATTTTTCTCTGTTATTCCGATTAAATTAATTCTTTACCATACGCTGTAGGGCTAATTTATTTTTTGTGGCTAAACAATGCTTCGCGTCAATATGATAAAAACGAATAAAATACAAAGGTAATAAACTAAATAGTACCGTACCTAACGATAAAATAAGCCGCATAAGTAACAAGCTATCTGGTGCTTGGTTTACCTGATTATCGGCATCAAAACCAATAATATTAAGGGTTAATCCTGACAGGAGTAACGCTGCCGCCATACTGAAATTGACTACCCAAGTATGTAACGATACAAATAAGCCTTCTCTTCGCTGTTGGTGTAGCACTTCATCCTCGTCGCATAAATCAGCCAACATTGATGGAATTAACATCGTCATAGCGGTCCAAATGGCAGTACAGAATACCGCATCGAGCATCAGTAACCAACGCACATCAGGCGTAAAAATAAACCATTTTAATACCCCGCCAATAGCGGTGATTAGGTAAATTATTTTTAAGGCATTTACTTTACCATAAGTTGCTGACATTTTAGCGATTAATGGGATTGTTAACAAGCCAACAACGGCGTAAGAGGTTGATAACACGCCTTTCCATATCGAGCCTTCAGCGACATCCCCTTGGTGTTGATAAAAAACGACGAGGTAATAATCCATACTCGCGGTAAAAGCTCCGCCACATAATTGCAACGCAGTTAAGATCAACAAGACAAAGAGCGCTTTATTCCCTTTTAAAGTGGCGATACTACGAAATAATCCCAATGACTTTTTATCAGGCATCGCGAGTGATGGGTTACACGGTTGTAGCGCCTTTTTTTCACGGCAAAATATGCTTGGAATACTACCCAGTACGCCAATAATGACGATAGCTACCCCCCAACCTACATATTTAACGCCAATAAATACGCCACCCATTATCGCGATTTGGGACAATGGGAATAGCCACTGTACTAATGATGAGCCAATTTTGATAAAATAACTGGTAAACCCCATGATCTCAGTACGTTGATGATGATCGTCACTCATTTCATACGACAAACACGTTAACGGCACGGAGAGAAAAACCACCGCAATATTACATAATAAAGAACACAGTACAAAATACAGTAATTGTACCGATTCAGACCAATGAGGTGACACCATCCAGATCGCTGCAAAGGTAAAACAGCTTAACCAAGAGCCAAAAAAAATGAATGGCCGCCGACGACCAAATGAGCTACTAAAGTTATCCGACAAATGGCCAACCCAAGGCCCTAAGATAGTACTAACGATGACAGGAATAGTTAAGGCAATACCAAGTAAAAATGGGTCAACACCTAGCGTCATTTGATAAAATGGAATTGCCAACACCGCGATACTCTGATTAGCAAAGTACATGGCAAAAAAGCCAATACCTAACGCAAGCTTATTTTTGATAGTAACAGGCTGAACCGTATGCTGTTGACTCAAAGTCACTCCATTAATATATATACAAATTCACACAAAAATACATAGTCGCTTTGTCGCCACTTTCTTGCAAGAACATGGCGAACAACTAACGCCATTATGCAGGTATTTACGCTAATGCCAAGTAATGACCGACATTAGTGAGCTAGGCACGTGAATGTTGCTATAATACTGCAATCAATGACTTATCGACTGCACCGTTAGTGGTGCGGCTGTTAACCCCTTTGCCGAGGCAGTCAAGGTGATAGTACCGGTTTTACCGGCTATAGATTGCACCACGGCAACGACCCGACCACGGAATGTGTCTCTAACACCATTGGTAAACCCTTGTGCTGAACGCGGGTTGGCATTACCAAGCGCTAACAGCTGTCCCACGCCAGCAACGCTGAAATTAATTGCTAAATCATCATCCCAGTGATAAACACGCTGTCCCTGCTCATCAAACAATGTGCCAGTAATATACACGAGTGACTGACCATCAGCATTTATTGTGTTGCTTTCAGCGTTAAGCCGTATTTCACTAGGACGGCCTGCAGTGGTTAAAATACTTTCTTCACTAGCAACACCCTTAATGTAGCCAACCGCTTTCAATTGCCCTGCTTCGTAAGGTACTTGATAATGGGCTTTATACTCAGTCTTTATTGAAGTTGCTTGTTTACCTAAGCTGTTACCATTTAGAAAAAGCTCAACACTATCAAACACGGAATAAATCTCAACGGCGAGTACTTTTCCTGCCGCACTTGGCCAGCTCCAACTAGGGTGTAAATCCGGTTGAACCCAATCAAGGTAGCCATCCGCATATTGATCAGCAGGCAATGAGGGAATAGGACTGTGCACAAACACAGAAAGCTTATTGTTACCTGTTTTCCATAACACATCACGATAATACCCAGATGGCCTTTTAAAACCTAATGCATCCATTTCCCCACAATAAGCCAGTGTCCATGGGTAGCCTCCTAATCCTTGCCATTGTGGCCCATAACCAGTCCAACCAATGGCGGCTTCCCCCAAGTAGTCCCAGCCGGTCCAAACAAAGTCGCCGATTATATAAGGATATTTTTCAACATAGCGCCAATAACCAAAAGCTTTATTAGAGTAAGTTTCAGAGCCATACATCACCCGTTTAGGGAAGCGTTGATGATCACTTTGATAGTTCATTTGCTGATAGTTATAACCAACGATATTAAAATTCTTCAAATAGGGATCAGACTTTTCACCTGAGGTATTGGCACCAATAGTGATCTCTCGACTATTATCAAGCGTGGTAGCAAATGCTGTTAACATCGCGGCGCTATCAGCGCCAACTTGATCATTCTGCTCAGGTATTTCATTACCCACACTCCACATAATAACACTGGGGTGATTACGATCTCGCTCGATAAAATTAGTTAACTCTTGCTGCCAATCCTGTTTAAAACGTGATGAATAATCGTTTTTGTGATCCCACTTTGGCTTATTCCACGCATCAAATACTTCATTAATCACTAAGAGCCCTAAGCTATCCGCCGCAGTAAGGAAAGCTTGTGACGGTGGGTTATGTGCGGTACGTACTGCGTTATACCCTGCCGATAATATCCGTTTAACCTTACGTACTTCAGCATCGCGATGTGCTTCTGCGCCAAGTAAGTAGTTATCATGATGAACATTCATTCCTTTTAGTAACAGTGATTCACCATTAATACTAAAACCGTGCTGCGCCGAAAATGATAATGAACGGATACCAAATGGCGTTTGTGTACGCTCTTTAACCGCTCCGTTATAGCTTAATATTTGTGTTAGCGTATATAACTTTGGCTGCGTAGGTGACCATAATATTGGCGAATTTACCACGAACTGATGAGAGACGTTAAGCGTTTTTTTGGTGAGCTTAACTAACGATAAGTTAGCTGACGACAAATTAGCTGACGACAAGATTTTTGTGGTTTGCACAACTAAGCGATCGTCTTGATCTCGCAATTGTAATGTTAACGTTATTGGCTGTTTAATCTCGATGTTGACCATGCTAGCGGGCACTGTCAGCTCACTAGAAATATTTACTTGCGCATATTTTTCATTCACTACTGGCGTAGTTATCGCCGTCCCCCAGTGCTTTAGATGTAACTTAGGCTTAAACGTTAACGTAACGGGCCGATAAATACCTGATCCTGAATACCAGCGACTATTTAGGTGATTATTGTTCACCTTAACCACAATAATATTATCGTCACCATGATGCAGATACGGGCTAATGTCGAGCCAAAATGAAGTGTAGCCATAATGCTGTCCACCCGCATGATGGCCGTTAACATACACAGCTGAATTCATGTAAATACCACCAAACTCTAAAATTGCTCGATGATCATTAAGTGCTTTGTTAACGGTAATATGCTTTCGATACCAACCAATACCGCCTTGTGTATAACCGGTATCATATTTATCAGGCGCGTGTTTATTGAACGGGCTGTTAGTGCCCGCAATATTCTTAATCGACCAATCATGAGGTAAATTTACCCTTTGCCATGAGGAATCATCAAAGGTTGAACTAAACACTCGCGGCTCTAATACCGAGTTATCGCTATGAGTAAAGCGCCAATCAGCATTCATTGCCGTTTTTATCGATAAATTTTCACTGGCGTTAGCAAACGCTAAAGTACTTAATAGCAATAGCCCCCATAAGACAAGATAAGGGCTAAGCATTAATTGAGCTCTGGCAAACCTGTTACAAACCATAATCGCGAACAATGGTATCGTAGATTAGAAAGTCTGCCGGTTTGGCCGTATAAACATTACCCTGTTGGGTAAACATCGACTCGCCCCACTCACCTGAAAGTACCGGCTCCCAGAAAAAAGTCCCTAAGCCACGTTTATCGGGTAAATTATACATAATGTTATTTAATAATCGGCGTTGCGGATTATATTCAACAATGCTGAAACTGAGATCCGCATAGGAATTAGCCAAAGATGCCACGGTACTTTGCCATTGATTTGATGGTCCTTGCCATTTTTCGTAAGCAGATAACCCTAACACATCAAAAGTTACCTCATGTGCTATGGCCTGGCTAACCCAATGTTCAACCCCTGCCTTGTCTCCGGTATTTTCAATGTGCAGCATTATTGGGGTAGCTTTATTGACTTGTTTTACCCCTGCTATACCCGCCTTTAATAACGTGGCTAGGTTATGCCAATTGGCGGTACTACCATTAACCGTATTGTTTACGGTAGAGTTATTACCATAGCAATCAGTCTGCTGGCTAGGCAGATGAATGAGCATTCCTGGAGTGATTTCATTACCAACTTGTACCATATCGGGCACAATACCTTGGGCTTTCATCTCGGTTAGTACCTCAACAGTGTAACGGTTTACCTCAACGGCGAGATCGTCGATGGTATTTATCGCCCGCCATGATTGAGGAATAACCTGTTTATTCGGATCTGCCCAGGTATCACTGTAATGAAAGTCGAGTAACAGTTTCATACCCGCCGCTTTCACTTGTTGCGCCATTTCAATAATGTGCGCTTTATCGTTATAGGGCTCACTTTTGCCCTGACACCACTGACCATCGGCTGATGCATAACCATAATCAACACTAGGTTCAATGAAAGTGCGTAAGCGAATATAATTAAAACCATGATTCTTTAATAACATTAACAGCGGTTTTTCAACGCCGTCGGTGTCAATAAATACGGCTCCTTGGTCAACATATTCAGCTAAGCTTGAAACATCAGCGCCTAAAATATAATCATCACTATTACGTGCTTCACCAACCATTTCAGCGGTTGTGTCGTCGGAGGATATTGAAGGGCTTGAAGGTGTTTGCTCGGGAGTAGCACCCGAGTCATTGTGATATTGCTCACTGGCACAACCCGTTAAGAGTAATAATGCAGTAAAAATGGGTGCGATTTTTATCATGTGATTAAAGTGCATGAAATAACCTTATGTTATGGTACGGATGAAAGTCGGTAAAGCCAATGCTTTACCATTCAATATAGAATTACAGTGCTGAGTTAAGTAAGGTACTCGCTTAAGCTACTGACTTAAGCTGCTGACTTAAGAAATAACCTTAAAACGCCAGTTATTAATAGCGAGATAAAATGGCAATTCGCTGCCACCTCATCTCATTCTTAAAGGTAATATACGGTGTTACTACCACCAAATGCTATAAAAGGCGATCAGAATAAGACTCACCAATAGCGCCGACAGGTTAAAATCAGCTCGGGTAGTAAAATCGACTTCTGCTAACTGTACTGACGATTTATGGTCTTCAGGCTTTTGCAGTAAGGTCACCACAACCGCTAATACTAAACAGCTTAAAAATACTAAACCAATGCGATCCATAAATGGCACCTCAGGCAATAACATTTTAAAGACTAATGATAATACCGCAGAGCTAATAGCAGAAACTAATGCGGCATTTGCTGTGGTTTTCTTCCAAAACATTCCTAATAAAAACAGCACCACAATACCCGGTGTAAAAAAGCCGGTGAACTCTTGAATATACTGGAATGCTTGCTCTGAATCGCCTAATAATGGCTTTGCCGTAATTAGAGCAATAATTAAGGCAACCACACTAACCACTCGGCCAACTAACACATAATGTGCCGGCGGCTTTGCGGGCTTAGCTTGCTGATATAAGTCCATAGTAAAGATAGTAGCAACACTGTTGGTCATTGAGGCTAAGCTGGACAATATAGCCGCGACTAACGCTGCAAATACTAGCCCTTTCAGCCCGACAGGCATCATATTCATTAACGTTGGGTAGGCATGATCCGCTTTAGCTAAATCAGGTAAAATCAACACTGCCGCAATTCCGGGTAAAACCACAATAACTGGCATTAATAATTTTAAGAAGGCCGCAAACGCAATGCCTTTTTGCGCTTCTTTTAAATCTTTAGCCGCTAAAGTACGCTGGATGATATATTGGTTAAAACCCCAGTAGGACAAGTTGACGACCCACATACCGCCAACCAATACCGAAATACCAGGTAAATTGGCATAGTTGGGGCTTTCTGGTGATAAAATCATGTCAAATTTTTCAGGTAATTCATTGGTCAACGTAGTAAAGCCCGACACGATTCCTTGGCCTTCACCAATAAGATCTAAAGTCATGTATGACAAAAACAAGCCACCAATGATTAACAGCACCACTTGAATAATATCCGTAAAAGCAACCGCTTTAAGACCCCCGTATAATGAATAAGCTAATGACAATACCGCTAAAACAATCATACTGGTGGTTAAGTCAACACCGGTAATAGCGTTAATTGCCAAAGCGCCCAACCATAACACTGCGGTTAAATTTACAAACACATAAACCGCTAACCAAAAAATCGCCATAGTGATTTTTACACGGTTATCATAACGTTCTTGCAAGAACTGCGGCATGGTATAAATTTTATGCTTTAAAAATATCGGTAAAAAATATTTACCGACAATAATTAAGGTAATCGCTGCCATCCATTCATATGAAGCAATGGCTAAACCAATAGCATAACCCGATCCCGACATACCAATAATTTGCTCCGCCGAAATATTGGCTGCAATTAATGACGCCCCAATCGCCCACCAAGGTAGGCTTTGTCCCGCCAAAAAATAATCTTCGGCATTTTTATCATGGCCCGCTTTTTCGCGCGAGACATAATAAGCCACCGCAATTAAGCCAAGTACGTAAATGACAAAAATTGCCATATCAATCGTGTGTAACGTCATATATTTTCCTACTATTCATCCATTTATTGTAAAAGTAGCACTGCTTATGATTACTAACTATTCAAGTCGCTTATTGTAGAATTAACCGCTTGCTGGTAAGTTTATGCTCGCTTGACGTAGCAGAAATGCTCGCCTGCGCTAAAGTACTACCAATACGAATAAGTACTGCGGCTTTACCTTGTGACGTTTGTGGCATTACCGGATTCACTATTTCAATATCGCCACTTGTTTCAAAATGTAGCGTTTGACCATTTACCGGTACTACATTGCCATTGGCATCATGTATTGATGCATAAACAAACACGACATCATTAGCATTAGTGGCTAAGGCAACATTACTGGTATCTACGGTTAATTGAATATGGCTTGCAGCCTGTGGCGTTACCACTAAATCGGTCGCAACAAGCTTATTGTCAATAAAGGCTTTAGCTTCTAATTGACCCGCTATAAATGCTGTTAATTCAAATTCAAAGGGTGGATGAGGAATATGGCTAGAGAACTTATCGTCACTAGGAGCATTCTTCGACACTAAGGTATTGTTTAACCATAATTCAACATAATCTGCATTACTAAATACACGCACCTTGTTACTTGAATCTTTGGTCCATTCACTGGCAATTTTCACCATAGGGCCAGAATCATATAATGATGACACTTGATTAGCATCACGCTGGCTCTGGTAGAAATAATAACTGTATTTAGGTAAACGATATAAACTCATGATCCCCGACGACTCAATGTCATCAGCATAACCGCGGTTATAATCAAACATTACCCAATAACCATCAGCAAACGCTGGAATAGTTAAATTATCATTATGGGCTTCTTGTAAGTTACGCGCTTGTTGTAATAATCGCGCTTCGCCTGAATTAAGCAGCTGACGAGAGGTTCGTTCATCTTCTTTCAAATCACCCCAAGCATCTTGGTTTAAACCGGCATTTTGCGCGTAATATTCCCAATCACCATATTCTGAAACATTGTATGGTTGGGTTGGCGTTTCATATTCTTTTTGGCGATGCTGACGCGCTTGTAAATAAAGATCATAACCGTGCTGCCAACCTGCAGAGTAACCTGTTGGATCTTCTTGTTTTACCGCATCATGTAAATCGGCAATAAATGATTTTGGCATCCATGATTCATTTAACGAACACTCCCACGCCAGCACACTGGCATGGTTACGATCTCGACGAATTAAATCGTGACAGGTATTTATTATTTGCGCTTTAAATTTGGGGTTTTCTAAGTAATATTGCCAGCCTAAAATAGCATCAATTACCACGAGTCCTAACTCATCAGCAGCGTCCATAAAGGCATTAGAATGTGGGTAATGTGAGAGACGTACATAATCAAAGCCCGCTGATTTAATTTTTACGGCATCGCGATAATCCGCTTGCGGTGAGGTTGCATAACCAACGTGTGGATACTCCTGATGACGGTTAACGCCTCGTAAAAAGGTCACCTCGCCGTTAATAAGCAGTTGATGCTGTTTATTAAACTCGAATTTTCTAATACCAATACGTGTGTCTTTTTGCTCAACCAATTCATTATTTAAATATATTTTAGACACTAAATTATATAAATTTGGCTGTGCAGGGCTCCACAGTTTTGCTTGCTTAACCTGCAGTTGTTGGCTGAATTGTTGGTTAGCGCCGGCCATTAAGCTCGCTTGCTCGTTGCTGGTTTCGCTAATTAACTGCTCGCCTAAATATAGACTTTGCTTAATAGTAAAGTTTTTCTGCTCGGCATAATCATTAGCAATATGTGTTTTAATCTCAACCACTGAACTTGTGGTACTTACTGTTGGGTAAGTGACAAAAACACCGCCACTGGCAACTTTGTTAGCATGCATTTCATCGGTGATATATAACGGATTTTTCACTAACAAATTGACCGAACGATATAAACCGCCGTAAGTGTTAAAGTCGAGTTTACTTAACGGTTTAGGGCCAATAATAGGGTTATCTTGATTATTTAACTTTACCCGCAATATATTGTTATCGCCACGTTTTACCAAGCTAGAAATGTCATAGGTAAAAGGTAAGTATCCGCCTAAATGCTCACCTAGTTTAACGTCATTAAGCCATACTTCAGCATGACTCATGGCCGCTTCGAAGCGAATAAACAGCTTTTTATCTTGCCAAATAGCCGGTATTTTAATATTTCGCTGATACCACGCAATTCCCTGCCACTGATCATTAACAATTTCAGGCTCTATTTGCGGTGTATGTGGTAAATTAATTGACTGCCATAGCGAGGGTTTGCTCTCTGCTAACACCGTAATATTTTTATCTTTTGAGAACTGCCAGTCGTGATTTAAATTAATCACTTCAGCTGTAGTTAATGACGCTTGGTTTTCACTTGATGACGATGTGGACTGTTGGCAACTAACTACTGCGCCCAAAAGTGCAACTAACATTATTTTTGACACAACCTTCGACATCGTTTTCGACATTGGTTTTAACACCGGGAAACCCCTTAAATCTTTTTGTAGGTATTTTATACACGAGCTTGACGCGCTATTGGCTAGAGCAAGCTCGTTTTACTTTTTTTAAAATTGCATGAGTACTAAAATAAACAGACAATAAAATGGCTTAGCCTACGTAAAGTAAGCTAAGCCAATAACGGTTATTACATGCTGAACTGGAAACCAACTAAGAAACGACGTCCCCACTCAACATTAAAAGCAGGTTTGCTATAGTCATTATCCCAATAGTTTATTGACGCTTCATTGGTTAAGTTTTGTGCTTGTAACGTTAATTTCAGATTATCATTCACTTGGTAACCGATGCTGGCATCAACCGTCGTTTCAGCAGCATTTAAATTAACCTGTGAAGGTATCCAGCTATTGATCCCGGTAAATTCACTGCGGTAGTTATAAGACACTCGAGCATCAAAGCCATCTTTGTCGTACCATAATGTTAAGCTAGCAATATCTTTTGATAAGCCACCTAATACATAAGGGTTATTTACCGGTTTAAATTCCATGACATCACTGTCGGTGTAAGAGTAGTTAGCATAAACCCCTAAACCATCAAACGGCGCTGGTAACATGTCAAAGGCTTGTTGGTATAACAATTCAAAACCTTGGATCGTACCGCCATCGCCATTAACAGGGCCAGTGAAAGCATACTCATCGCCATCAAACACTACGGTGCCACTAGCAAGGCCAATATGTGACTCGAGATCTTTATAAAAGAAGTTCACGGTCGCTGCAGTATTGTCACCCCAGAAATGCTCATAACCTAAATCAATTTGATTCGCTAAATAGGGGTCAAGTGTTGGATTACCACCGGAAGCGGTCCATTGTGTTTGAGATTTATCAAACGAGAAACCGGTGCGCATTTCAAGTAACGGTGGACGTGACATAGTACGTGCTAAACCGAGACGAATTTGCGAGTCATCTGTAATATTAAAAACCATATTTAATGACGGTAGCCACTCAGCGTAATCATGCTCAATACTTACCGGTGTTGGACCTGGTTGATACCAGTTACCATCGCCATCTTCCAGCCAAACAGCACTTTGCTCATGGCCAATAGAATCAACTTCAGTTTTCGCATAACGTAAACCAACATTACCGGTAAAAGGAACATCGCCAAGCTCACCTGACATATTTAGCATTACATAGGCCGCAGTATTTGCTTCTTTTAATTGCCACGATGCTAATAAGTTTTTATTACTTCTATCGCCTGGATTGGTATAACCACCAAAGGCAACATCAGCGACTTCAGTCCAGTTTTTAAAGGTATATATTTCAGGTACGTTATAGTCACCACCAATGTCATAGCTCATACCGTAGTCGGTTAAGCCGTGATCTTGCTTCGCGAAACGCTCCCAATCAGCAATTTGATCATTTTCTTTAGTGCGATCAGTGTAACGGGCACCGACAGTAATGGTTTCGAAAATCCCCCATTCAACATCACGTTCGAAATCAAGGTTAATATTGTACATTTCATCTGTTAATATTTTATCCCCTTCACCGTTCATTGCCGCAGGGGTAAATTCATTAACCGCGTACCACGAGCCATCATCAGCTTCGTACCAATTTTCAGCAACCGCCCCTAAAGAATAATTTTCAGGGCTGCTGATATCACCATTAAGTACAATAATTTCAGCGGCATCGGTATTTTCAACATTAAAACCTAGTTGATAAGCACCACCCACGTAAATAGGATCAACATCAACCCAAACTGATTCAATACTTGCTTTTGAATATCCTACATCTGCGGTTACTTTCCAAACATCGCCAACATAAGTCGTTTTTATGCCAGTACTTAACATTTCATTCGTTTGGAACCAGGTCGGATTTGATACATCAACACCCTCCCATTGGCTACCGGCAACCATTTGCTCAGTACCGTCAGCATGAGCAATGACTTTATATGAACCGTTATGATAGGCGTCATTACCCGAACTTTGCCAGTTGCCTAAACCGCCCGGCCCCATTTGATCATCGCGCTCTTCAATATCAAATTGTGAATAAAACAAATCACCTTTAATGGTTAACTCTTCTGTCGGTTGCCACTCAGCAATCGCTAAGCCACCGACACGCTCATTATTGCCACGCTTACTTTTAGCCATTACGCCCCACGGCGCATGTTCAGGAATGTTGTTACCATTAACATCACCACGATCGTCACCATTATTGTAATCCCATGACTGAACACCACGCTCTAATGATGGTTGATCTTGATAAGTTAATCCCAGGGCAACACCAAAAGTATCAGAGAATTGATCAACGTAACTAAGGCTTAACTTATGCCCATTACCATCAGTATCGGGTAAATCACTGGCTAAATCGTTATGCATAATGTTGCCGGATACCGCAATAGACCGCTCGCCTTTAGACAAGGGACTCACAAAGTTCATATTCACTAAACCAGAAATTCCCCCTTCAGCTTTACTTGCTACTGGGCTCTTATAAACTTCCACGGAGTCAATAAGCTCTGCTGGGAATTGTTCAAAGCGCACATCACGGCTTGGCTCTGCAGAAACAATTTCTCGATCATTCATCGTCGCGATACTTAGACGCGGACCCATGCCACGAATGGAAATTCGACTGGCATTACCTCGATCTCGTGACGCTGCAACCCCCGGTAAACGTACTAACGAGTCAGTAATACTAACATCAGGTAAGACTCCCAGATCATCAGAAGAAATAACCTCTACCACTGAATCGGCAAAACGTTTTTTTCTTAATGCTTTGCCTAAAGAAGCACCAAAACCTTTCACTTCAATAACTTCTATCTGTTCTTGTTTCTCGGTAGTTTCTGCCGCATTCACACTTTGAACTTGAATAGATTGAGCTACAGCTAATGCCACTAGTGTAGCTTTGAACGAACCTTTCATTATATTCCCCTAATTATATTTATAATTTTAACCGAATAGTAACAACTCATCTCAGTTACCAAGCAAACGTGTCACTGCTTACTTGCTACTCTTGTCTATATTTATACCACCAAAAGTAAACGCTTGCCAAGCTAAAAGTAAAATTAAACACAACTAAAAACACAACGAGTTGAAACAAAAGGATTTATTCTAGGTAAACGCTTACCCATAATGACTAC
>Ga0209395_1005949_pt1 | contig 13462 bp, 11 predicted proteins | sample GOMGulsemesocosm_3_FD_184635 | JGI IMG/M metagenome (GOLD analysis project Ga0209395, IMG submission 184635) | Methane-oxidizing microbial communities from mesocosms in the Gulf of Mexico - GOM9D Gulf of Mexico (SPAdes) (version 2) | ecosystem: Environmental > Aquatic > Marine > Cold seeps... | reverse complement strand
TCGATGTTTTTCATAATAATAGGGTTTGTGTGGAGAGGTGGCCGAGTGGCCGAAGGCGCTCCCCTGCTAAGGGAGTATGGGCTTTAAATCCCATCGAGGGTTCGAATCCCTCCCTCTCCGCCATTAATATAAAGAAACCGCTTAATTGCGGTTTTTTTATATCTAAAATTTACCTCATCAACTATCTGCTCATGGCATTATTAATCTAGACTTAAAAAGCACCCTGTTTTATTGGTCTATCTATCATGTCTCAATTAATACACACAATTCAAATGCTCTCAGCACCGCTTGGTCGCTTTCTTATTGGCATCTTATTCGTGCAAGCTGGGCTAGGTAAGATATTTTCTTATGCAGGGACGGCTGACTATATGGTCGCCATGGGCGTACCTAGTATATTGCTACCTTTGGTTATCATTACCGAGTTGGGTGGCGGTTTAGCGGTGATCCTTGGTTATCATACTCGGATAGCAGCTTTTGCCTTAGCTGGTTTTTGTGTGTTAACAGCGGTGTTATTTCATGTTGATTTTAGCGATACCATGCAAATAATCATGTTTTCCAAAAACATGGCACTCGCCGGTGGTTTTTTATTTTTAGTTGCCCACGGCGCAGGGGCTTTTTCGTTAGATAATAAAATGAAGCAATAATACGAAGAGCATATCGATCAGATACAACTCTAGTCAGGTCAACGGGTCAGATACATCATCAAACTGAGAAATGCGATGATGGCCGTTGTGCCGCCAATAATATAGATAAAGCCCTTTTTGCCTTGCTGTATGGTCCAGTTGTTATATTGTAAGAATCCAAACCACAAGATACTTAGTATTAATGGTAATAAAAAAAATTTAAACATAAACTCCCCAACATAGCGATTAATCACTGTTTATTGAATTATATAGTAGCTAAACTGTCCTACCACTTTTAATGCGACACTTAATATTGGCATCTTGTTAGAATTAAGTGTGTCGATAAGTACATTAAGCAATGATATTAGCATGCCTAACTTTGATTATACGTCTAACTTCAATATATAGTGTGACTTAATTCTCTTGCTGGACATGCTGTGAGTAAATGAATTTAGAGGATTAAATGGGTCTTTGGTTATTATTTTTAAGTAGTTTTACGTCTGCGACCATTTTACCTGGTAGTTCGGAAATATTATTAACTGCGATGTTGGTCGAAGGTTCATGGTCATATTGGCAGCTTTTCGTGATGGCCACCAGTGGCAATGTTTTAGGCTCTATCCTTACTTTTTATATGGGCTATTTCATTTATGCGAAGAAACCAATCGATTTTTCAGCCAATAAACACTATCAGCGTGTGCATGATGTGATCCAACGTTGGGGTTGGAGTAGTTTGTTATTTAGTTGGTTGCCTATTTTTGGTGATATTTTTTGCTTATTAGCGGGTTGGTTGCGTTTAAATCCGGTGCTTGCCTTTATTGCTATCATGTTTGGTAAATCAATTCGTTATGCAATTTTGATCTGGTTTATGAGTTCAGTTAGCTAATGACTTTATATTTATATTTAATTTTAAATGGACGGGGAATTTTTGATGCGTGTTAATGCTTTTTATAGTGCGGTAGTGTTGAGCTCTTCAATAATGTTACTGAGTGGGTGCTCATTATTCGATAAAGATACTGATGTCACGGCATTACCTGCAGGCATCACCCTCGTCGATAAACAAGATAAAACCCCGGACAGTTTGCTGATTCCGTATGAAAAATACCAGTTAAGCAATGGTCTCACGGTGATCTTACATGAAGATGATTCAGATCCGTTAACCTACATTGATATGACTTATCATGTTGGCTCTGCACGTGAAGAGCTGGGTAAATCTGGTTTCGCACATTTTTTCGAACATATGATGTTCCAAGGCAGCAAAAATGTTGGTGATCAGCAGCATTTTAAAATTGTAAATGAAGCTGGCGGGTCTATGAATGGTAGTACCAACCAAGACCGAACTAATTATTATCAAACGGTGCCAGCGAATCAATTAGAAAAGATGCTATGGCTAGAAGCTGACCGTATGGGTTTTTTATTAGATGCGGTTGACCAGCGTAAGTTTGAAATTCAGCGTGCGACAGTTAAAAATGAGCGCTCACAACGTGTCGATAATCGCCCTTATGGTTTACTTGGCGAACGCGTTGGTGAAGCTTTGTATCCACGGGACCACCCTTATTCTTGGCAACCGATTGGTTATGTTGAAGATTTAGACCGTGTCGATGTGAATGATTTAAAACAATTTTTCTTACGTTGGTATGGCCCAAATAACGCTACTTTAACGATCGCCGGTAAATTCGATAAAGCAGATACGTTAGCTTGGGTGAATAAATATTTTGCCAGTATACCCACAGGTCCAGAGGTGAAGGACGTCGAACCTGTGCCAGTGACTCTTGATCAAGATCGTTATATCACCCTAGAAGATAACGTGCCTCAGCCAATGCTGTATATGAGCTATCCAACGGTATATATGGGGCATGAAGATGAAGCGCCATTAGATCTGTTTGCTTATGCACTGGGTGGTGGAAAAAACTCGGTGTTATATAAAGATCTTGTTGAAACGGGTTATGCCACAAGTGTTGCGGCTTATCACAGCTGCAGTGAATTGAGCTGTACCTTCGATATCTATACTCAACCGAACCCAGCAAAAGGCATGGAACTCGCGCCTTTATTGGATAAGATCAATGCCTCGATTAAAACGCTAGCAGAAGAAGGTATCGCAGACACTGAAGTTACACGTTTGCGCTCGATAATAGAAAGCTCAACGGTATTTGGGATGCAGAGTGTTGCTGGTAAAGCTAAGGAGCTGGCGCTAGGGGAAACCTTGATGAATGATCCGAATTATTTAACCAAAGGTTTGTCTGTCTTCAACCATATTACTGCCGAAGAGGGGGTAGCAGGGTACAAGAAATACCTCGAGAACAAACCCAAAGTAGTTATGAGTGTGGTTCCAAAAGGGCAATTACAGTATATCGCTCACCAACCGACATTTAGTCCTGCTCCGCGCGATATTGATAAGCTAGTTACGCCGCCAGCGGCAACACTTGCTGAGCGAACTACGCAAGATAGCTTCGATCGTTCGGTCATGCCAAGTGCGGGCGGTAACCCACAACAAACATTACCTACCTTATGGCGTCAGTCATTAGCGAATGATATCCAGGTCCTAGGTACGGTATATGATGAAACACCGACGGTAAGCATCCAGATCAATTTGAAAGGTGGGCGCCGCGTTGAAAATCTAGATAAGCAAGGTATTGCTAAATTAACTGCGGCAATGATGAATCAATCGACAGCGTTACATAGTTCGGCAGAACTCAATGATCAGCTACAATCATTAGGCAGTAGCATTAACTTCTCTGCAGGCTTATATGGCACTACGATCAGTGTAAATAGTTTATCGAAAAACTTATCTGCGACACTGGCTATTTTAGAAGAAAAATTATTTAAACCGGGATTTGTGGATGCTGATTTTATCCGTATCAAAGCACAGTCAAGACAGGCGTCGCTCCAAAATCAACAACGTGTGGGCTGGTTGGGGCAGTTAGCGACGCAACGTATCTTGTATGGTGAAGAGCGTGTCACGGGTAATCCTTCTTCTGGTACGTTAAAGAATCAAGCTACGTTAACACCTGATGATGTATTTGCTTATTATCAGCAATATTATAATTTGGCGGAAGCGAAAATCGTAGTAGTTGGTGATGTCAGTGAAGTGGCGATAACTAAGTCGTTAGGTTTCTTACAGCAAGGCGCGCGTTTACCTGCTGTTACTTATCCTGCGCTGGCAAAAGCGCCATTATGGCAACCAAATACCTTATATATTGTCGATAAACCTGATGCGGTACAGTCTGTTATTAAAGTTGTATCACCGGCAATCTCTTATGATGTAACTGGGAACTTCTTTAAAGCCAATTTGATGAACTTTAACTTAGGCGGAAATTTTAATAGCCGCTTAAATCAGAATTTGCGTGAAGATAAGGGTTATACATACGGTGCCACTACAGGATTTTATGCTGATCGAGAATTCGGCTATTTTTCAGCCTCTGCGGATGTGCGAGCTGAAGTGACTGGCGATGCAATTAAAGAAACATTAACAGAATTAAAGGGTTATACCGAAAATGGTATTACGGACTCTGAGTTAGATTATATGAAGAGCGCTGTATCACAGCAAGAAGCGCTGTCTTATGAAACGCCTGCGCAGAAGTCTAACTTCTTAATGCAGCTGTTGTTATTAGACTTATCAGCGGATTTTGTTGAACAGCAAGCTGAGATTATTCAAGCCATGGATAAGTCTGAAATTCAGGCATTGGCAAAGACTTACTTATCGAGCGATAAATTTTCTGTTATTGTGGTCGGTGATCGTCAGTTGATTGAAAAACAGGTTCAAGACTTTGGTTTAGATATTCAAGTTTTTGATCTGTTAGATAAATAATAGACTTGAAATTAACCTTAAAGATTGCCTCATTGATCGTGCAATTTTTAAGGTGCTACTTTTATATAGTTCATTGGTGGATTTAATTTGAACGTTACATTTGAATCTCTGATTTCGAAATTATCAGAGCCAAGCAATATACAGTCCTTAAACGGTATTACTCGTGGCATTGAACGAGAGTGTTTACGCGTAAATGAAGCAGGGGATTTATCTCAGAATGGCCACCCTGCAGCGTTTGGTTCGGCATTAAGTCATCAGCACATTACCACAGACTATTCTGAAAGCTTACTCGAATTTATTACCCCGGTTAGTGATAGTGCTGCGACTGCTCAGCAGCAGTTGAGTGATATCCATCGTCACGTAGCCAAAAATCTTGATGGTGAACTATTCTGGCCGTCAAGCATGCCATGTCAGGTTAATGATGAAGATGCTATTCCATTAGCTAAATACGGTACATCAAATACCGGGAAAATGAAGCACACCTACCGTATTGGTCTAAAACACCGTTATGGCAGCAGCATGCAAATCATTTCTGGTCTGCACTATAACGTGTCACTGCCAGTTACATTTTGGCAAACACTTTATGATCTAAAAGGTGAAACCGGCGAGCTGCAAGATTTCATTTCTCATAGTTATATGGGACTGATCCGTAATTTTTACCGCTTTGGTTGGTTAGTACCTTATTTATTTGGTGCATCACCGGCATTAAACCGTTCGTTCTTGCCTGCAGAAAAGCAAATGCCATTTTCATCTTTGGGTGAAAATACATTATATATGCCGTATGCAACATCATTGCGTATGAGTGATTTGGGTTATACCAATAATGCCCAAGACGATTTAGTTATTTGCCATAATACCTTAGATAACTATACCGACAGTTTGAAAAAAGCGATTAAAACCAAGGCGCCAGAGTTTGCCAATATTGGTATTAAAGTGGATGGGGAATATCGTCAGCTTAATGATAATGTTCTGCAGATCGAAAACGAACTATATGCGCCGATTAGACCTAAACGTGTTGCTAAATCAAATGAAAAACCTTCGGAAGCTTTAGCTGCTCGTGGTATTGAGTATATTGAAATCCGTTCTTTGGATGTTAATCCATTTACAGCTACGGGTATTACTACTGCACAAATGTCGGTATTAGACAGTCTGTTAGTTTGGATGGCTCTACAACCTTCAGCGCCGATGACGGCTGATGAAATGGCAATATGTCGTGATAACAGCACTAAAGTGGTGATGGAAGGGCGTAAACCGGGTTTAACATTAGAATTAAAAGGTAAACAGCAGGTGCTTGCCGATGTCGCTAGCGATGTATTAGCGCAAGTTCAACAAGTTGCACAATTATTAGATGGCGCGCAACTAGCAACCGATACTACAGCTAGCAATTTTGCTCAAGCGGTTAGTGAACAGCAAGCGCTGGTTCGTGAGCCTCAAGCACTGTTGTCAGGCCAAGTTCTGGCTATAATGAAAGAGCAGGGTTTAGAGCATAATGATTTTATTTTAAACTTAGCCAATAAGTATAAAGCAGAATTATTAGCAACGGATTACGGGCATTGGGATGACGCTTACTTTGCGCAAATGCAGCAACAGTCTGTTGACCAGCAGCAGCAAATTGAAGCCGATGATACGCTTGATTTTGATGCTTTTTTAAATGCCTATTTTTCAGAGATTAAAAAATAGCTAAAAAAAAGAGCCTTAATAAGGCTCAAAAAAATGAAAAAACAACTCTTGCAATGAATCAGACTACAGGATTGAGTTATGGTTCATAAATAATTGTAAAAGTTGAGCAATAGATAAAAAAAAGGAGCCTTAATAGGGCTCCCAAAAAATGAAAAAACAACTCTTGCACTTAATCTGACGTCAGCATTAAGCAATGGTTCATAAAATTATTATTTGTTTATTAAATTATTTCAACGGAGTGTTAATAATGCCATTACTGGATAGTTTTACGGTTGACCATACCATCATGAATGCACCTGCAGTACGTATCGCTAAGACAATGGCGACGCCAAGCAAAGATACTATTACGGTCTTTGATCTGCGTTTTTGTGCACCAAACAAAGATATTCTAAGTGAAAAGGGTATTCATACCTTGGAACATCTTTACGCTGGTTTTATGCGTGACCATCTTAATTCAGCAAAGGTAGAGATTATTGATCTTTCACCTATGGGCTGCCGTACTGGTTTTTACATGAGTTTAATTGGCGCTCCGACTGAACAACAAGTTGCTGATGCTTGGTTAGCGGCGATGCAAGATGTACTGACGGTTAAAGATCAGAACGCGATCCCTGAGTTAAATGAATATCAGTGTGGTACTTACCAGATGCATTCGTTAGACGAAGCAAAGCAAATTGCACAGGCAATTATAACTGCTGGAATTGGCGTGAATAAAAATGATGACTTGCTGTTAGCAGATGAAATTTTAAATAAACTATAATATCTGCATACATTGCCGAGTGTAGAAAAGTAAGTATATTTTAGCGGCGATTAAGCCGCTTTTTTTATGCTATTTATCCTTTAAATAAACCGTTTTTAATACATAGTGAATAAATTGGAGCATTTATGAAGGCACGATGTTTAGTTAATAAAAAAGCTTATTTGGTGGTGTTGTTTAGCTTAGCCTTATCTGCATGTTCAACCGTTAAAGTCAGCACTGATTATGATCAAGATGCCGATTTTAGTGCATTAAAACATTTTAACTGGTTACCTGAGTCAGCAAAAGTTGAAAAAGAAAGTGCTTATCTGAATAATCGCATTATGGATGTGCGTATTACTAAGGCCATTGATAAGCAGTTGATCATTCAAGGTTTTGAATTTTCAACAACGCCAGACTTTTATGTCAATTACAGTATCACTTCAGAAAAGAAAACAGATATTCGTACTTATGATAATTATTCTGGTTACGGGCCTAGTTGGGGCTGGGGTGTTGGTTATGGACATCGTGGTATGTCACTGAGCGCGCACACTGAAACGCGTGTTGACGAATATCAGCAAGGTAGCCTTATTGTCGATGTAATTGACCCAACAAGCTTAGAGCTAATTTGGCGAGGTATTGGTAGTAAGCGTTTACCTGAATCGACGGATGCGGCTGAGATGGATAAGTTAGTTGCAGATGTGATTAAAAATATATTAGTTAAATTCCCACCGAAAGTAGAAAAATAGCCAGACTAAGCGGTTATCGCAATACGTTCCAGGGTCTTGTAGAATAATTTGGTCGAACAAACAAAAATGAGCAACCTATGGCTGCTCATTTTTTATAACATCAACATAGTGTATGACTATGATTAGTTATTTTATTTTTGGTTTTCACGCGCGATTGCACGGTAGCCAATGTCGGTACGGTAGAAAGCACCTTGCCACTTTATTTGTGCTGCTAGCTTATACGCATTCGCTTGTGCTTCCGTTACTGTGTTACCCAGTGCGGTAGCACAAAGAACACGACCACCGTTAGTCACAATGTTGTCACCTTGCAGTGCAGTACCTGCATGGAAAACCTTGCTTTCCGTTGAGTCTGCTTTCGGTAGACCTGTAATAATGTCGCCTTTTGCGTAATCAGCAGGGTAACCGCCAGCCGCAATCACCACACCAACTGCAGCTCGTTCGTCATAATCAGCAGTCACTGTATCAAGTTTACCTGCAACAGCAGCAAGACAAAGTTCAACTAGATCTGATTTTAAACGCATCATGATAGGTTGTGTTTCTGGATCACCAAAACGGCAGTTATATTCTAATACTTTTGCGGTGCCATCGGGTGCAACCATCAAACCAGCATAAAGGAAGCCTGTGTAGGTATTACCTTCCGCTTTCATGCCATCAACAGTTGGACGAATTACTTCATTCATTGCGAAGTCATGGACAGTTTGCGTTACCACTGGTGCTGGTGAGTAAGCACCCATACCACCTGTGTTTGGACCTTTATCGCCATTATCACGTGCTTTGTGATCTTGGCTCGTTGCTAGTGCCAGAATATTTTCACCATCAACCATCACGATGAAACTTGCTTCTTCACCAACTAAGAATTCTTCGATAACAACGCGAGCACCGGCATCGCCAAATTTGTTACCTTCAAGCATATCGTCAATAGCATCGAATGCTTGTGCTTCAGTTTCAGCGATAATTACGCCTTTACCTGCCGCTAGACCGTCAGCTTTAATTACAATAGGGCAACCCATTTCACTTACATACGCTTTTGCTGGTGCGATTTCAGTGAAGTTCTGGTATGCCGCTGTTGGAATGTTGTGACGTGCAAAGAAGTCTTTTGAAAATGCTTTAGAGCCTTCTAGCTGCGCAGCGCCTTGGGTTGGACCAAAGATAGCGAGACCTGCAGCTTGGAATGCATCAACTACACCCAGTACAAGTGGTACTTCAGGACCAACAATAGTCAGCTCAACGTTGTTCTCTTGTGCGAATGTAACTAATGCTGGAATATCTTCTACTTGGATTGGCACATTCTTACATTTGTTTTCTAGCGAAGAGCCAATATTACCAGGTGCGATAAATACTGTTTCAACATTTTTAGACTGAGCCGCTTTCCAACCTAGGGCGTGTTCACGACCACCGCCACCAATAATTAATACGTTCATAATGCTGTTATTCCTTTTACTTTATGCGCTAATCTTGGGGTTACTCTATGATACTTAACAAGATTTATAATTGAATGAGAGCAGTACAATAAGAGTGGGGTGTGTCACCACTCTTATTGTATTTTTAACTTATGTGCTTTTCTACAGGCTTAGTGACGGAAGTGACGCATGCCTGTGAAGATCATTGTCATACCGTGTTCGTTAGCCGCATCGATAATTTCATTATCGCGGATTGAACCACCTGGTTGGATCACACATTTAATACCCGCAGCCGCTGCAGCATCAATGCCGTCACGGAATGGGAAGAATGCATCTGATGCCATTACTGAGCCTTCAACTACTAGACCTTCGTCTGCAGCTTTAATACCAGCAACTTTTGCACTGTAAACGCGGCTCATTTGACCTGCGCCGACACCGATTGTTACGCCGTCTTTTGCGTAAACAATCGCGTTTGATTTAACAAACTTAGCCACTTTCCAGCAGAATAGTAAATCAGTAAGTTCTTGTTCACTTGGTTGACGCTCTGATACAACGGTTAAGTCGTCTAGGCCTACCATGCCACGGTCACGATCTTGTACTAAGATGCCGCCGTTAACACGTTTGATATCGAACTCGCCGTTTTTAGCTGTCCATTCACCGCATTCAAGTAAACGTACATTTTTCTTGCTTGCAACGATAGCGCTAGCTTCAACACTTACAGATGGTGCAATGATCACTTCGGTGAATTGACGGTCAACGATTGCTTGTGCTGTTACTGCGTCAAGTTCACGGTTGAAAGCAATGATGCCACCGAATGCTGATGTTGGGTCGGTTTTAAATGCACTATCGTAAGCACTTAAGATATCTTCACCAATTGCAACACCACATGGGTTGGCGTGTTTTACGATAACACATGCTGGAGCATCGAATTCTTTAACACATTCTAGTGCAGCGTCAGTATCTGCGATGTTGTTATAAGATAATGCTTTACCTTGCAGCTGTGTTGCAGTCGCAACAGATGCTTCAGTAGTATGCTTTTCAACATAGAATGCCGCATCTTGGTGGCTGTTCTCACCGTAGCGCATATCTTGTTTTTTGATGAATTGGCTGTTGAATGTGCGTGGGAATTTAGATTCTTCATCACCTTCAGTGTTGTCGCCATAACTTGGAACCATAGTACCGAAATAGTTTGCGATCATGCCATCATAAGCAGCTGTGTGCTCAAATGCAGCAATAGCAAGGTCAAAACGGGTCTTATGAGTCAGTGAGGTATTGTTTGCAGACATTTCACTTAATACACGGTCATAATCGCTAGCGTTAACTACGATAGTCACGTCTTTGTGGTTTTTAGCTGCAGAGCGAACCATAGTTGGACCACCGATGTCGATATTCTCAACGGCGTCAGCAAGGCTGCAATCAGGGTTGGCAACAGTATTGGCAAATGGGTAAAGGTTAACAACTACAATATCAATCGGGTTGATACCGTGTTCTGACATTACTTCAACATCAATATCACGACGGCCAAGAATGCCACCATGTACTTTAGGATGCAGCGTTTTAACACGACCATCCATCATTTCTGGATGACCTGTATAGTCAGAAACTTCTATTACTGGGATGTCATTTTCAGCTAATAATTTAGCAGTCCCGCCAGTAGATAATAATTCGACGCCTTGTTCTACTAGGCCGCGAGAGAATTCTACAATACCAGTTTTATCAGACACACTGATAAGTGCACGGCGAATAGGTCGAGCGTTGTCCATTTTACGATTACCTCAAAGTACATTTTTATAGAAGGATGTTTTCGGAAAAGGTCGTTTGGCCTTTTGCGGAAACATCCTGCACTATGTTCCTTCTATACCTACTAACTTTACGCAGCGATTGGCTTGCTAAAGTGTTCTAGATATATAACGTACCGCAGATGGGGGGCATTCTAACTGAAAATTAATTAATTGTGTCGATTTTTTCATAAAAAATTCATCAACAGTGTGTTTATATTTTGAATTGAATTAACAAAATACAATCACACTTAAAGCGAAATACAATCAAGCGACAAACTGAGTACAATATTAACTAATTGATAAGTAGAATTAATTATAGTTGACCTGTAAGTCAGTTATTACAACAGGTTACGTAAAACTACCGTGGGTTGTTAGATGTACTATTTTTTCTTTTTGTGCCAAATTTTAGTTTCTTCGCCACGCAGCAAACGCATGATGTTGTCGTAGTGACGTAAAATAATAAGGCAAGATAACATGGCAACAGGTAGGGTATATTGGGCTTTGAATATTAAGGTATAAATAGGAGCGAAGAGGGCGGTGAAAATAGCTGCAGCGGAAGAGTACCCGGTAACGGCTAAGGATAATAACCAACTAGCGACAATAGATGCGCCCAAATCAAACCCTATCGTCAGCAGCGCACCAAATGCGGTTGCGACTCCTTTTCCACCTTGAAAATGGAAAAAAATAGGATAAATATGGCCAAGACAGGCAGCTATTGCAATCAGCCCAAGATAAAAGGGCGTCATATTAAAATACCAAGCTAACCAAACCGGTAATGCGCCTTTGAGCATATCAAAAAATAATACTAAACCTGCAGCAACTTTGTTTCCTGAGCGTAATACGTTAGTTGCCCCAGGATTCTGTGAACCGTATTTCCGAGGATCAGGTAAGCGAAAAAGGCGGCAAATTAGAATTGCTGAAGAAATAGAACCTAGCAGATAGGCGAAAATGATAAAGATTAAGCTCAATAGGGTCATTACTGATTAATTCTTCTCTAGGTTTGCTGTATTATTGCATGATTATAGCGATTAATAAATTGCGTGCTGCCACAAGGCTGACAATTACGTGGTTTATTATCGATATAAATAAAATTGAGAAACCTATAATACGCGTTTTCTATTCGCGAGGGTATCCGACCTCTATCAAGTTTATTACGGACGAGCTCATGGACATTGTATTTATTGAAAAATTGGAAGTTTTTACCACAATCGGTGTATACGATTGGGAGAAAGAGATCATTCAGCGCTTAGTCTTTGATTTGCAGATGGCACATGATAATCGCCCTTCAGCATTGACGGATGATATTACCAAAGCATTGGATTATTCAGCAGTCGCGAAAGTGGTTACTGATTTTGCACAAGGCAATATTTTTGAATTGGTTGAGACAATGGCCGAGCAAGTGGCTGAATTATTAATGACAACCTTTGGCATTCCTTGGATCAGCTTAAAATTGAGCAAGCCTGGTGCCGTTGCGAATGCCGCAACCGTTGGTGTGTATATTGAACGTGGCCAACGTGATGGGTCGTTAGCGTAATGGCTTTAGTGCATATCGGCATTGGCAGTAACATTAATAAAGAAGTTAATGTTGCGAACGCACTGCAAGATTTGGATAACATGTTTGATAATTGTCGTGTTTCACCTATTTTCGAAAGTGCAGCGGTTAATTGCACGGGTGATAACTATTACAATTTAGTGGTGGAGTTCACGACATCGTTATCGATTACTGCATTAATGCAGTGTCTAAAAGATCTTGAGATCACACATGGACGTAAAGCGACGGATCTTCGTTATGCACCTCGAACCTTAGATCTGGATTTATTGTTATTTGATAACGTTATCCAATCTGAATCTCCAGTTTTACCTCGCCCTGAAATTCTTTATCACGCCTTTGTGCTATGGCCTCTCTCTGAGCTCGCTCCGGATTTACGGCATCCACTATCTGGGTTATCAATGGCTGAATTATGGCGTGATTTTGACAAATCAACACAGGTATTAAAGCTCGCTGAGTGGCAATGGCCCAAAATAGCTGAGCTAGCTTAACTATATTAATTAATAATCGTTAATCTGTAAGGTTAATACTATGCATTCTTAGTATTAACCTTACTTGCACTAATTTATTTTTAACTATCACAATAAAGGAAATATGAATGAGTACGTTGGAAGTGATCGTTCTGGCATTAATTCAGGGGTTAACTGAATTTTTACCGGTATCAAGTTCTGCTCACCTTATCTTACCGTCGCAATTATTAGGCTGGGCAGATCAAGGACTTGCTTTTGATGTTGCCGTACACATAGGCACATTATTAGCGGTACTTATTTATTTCCGTGAAGAAGTTAGCACCATGGCTGTTGCTTGGGTACGTTCTCTATTTAAGCAAGAGCATAGTAAAGACAGTAAGTTGGCATGGTGCATTCTATTAGCCACAATTCCGGCAGCGTTATTTGGCTTCTTTGGCAAAGATTTAATTGAGTTATATCTACGTAGCACTACTGTGATTGCCACGACTACGATCATCTTCGGTTTGTTATTATGGTGGGCTGATGCTAATGCAACGCAAATCAAAGACGAGTACAAAACCGGTTGGAAAGGCGCATTAATCATAGGTTTTGCCCAAATGTTAGCATTGATCCCGGGTACTTCTCGTTCGGGTGTGACAATTACGGCTGGTTTGATGTTAGGACTGAGTCGTA
>Ga0209395_1005947_pt1 | contig 13465 bp, 10 predicted proteins | sample GOMGulsemesocosm_3_FD_184635 | JGI IMG/M metagenome (GOLD analysis project Ga0209395, IMG submission 184635) | Methane-oxidizing microbial communities from mesocosms in the Gulf of Mexico - GOM9D Gulf of Mexico (SPAdes) (version 2) | ecosystem: Environmental > Aquatic > Marine > Cold seeps... | reverse complement strand
CCCTAATGGAAAAGTACGGTATTTTAGCTGTTGAAATGGAAGCTGCTGGTTTATACGGCGTTGCTGCTGAATACGGTAAAAAAGCTTTATGTGTTTTAACAGTAAGCGACCACATTAAAACCGGCGAGCAAACCTCTGCTGACGAACGTGAAACAACGTTTAAAGACATGATGGAATTAACGTTAGAAAGTATTTTATAAGTAAAATGTTTATAAATAACTCGGACTAACTATCCAGATTGTAGATACAAAAAAGCCAGCAAATGCTGGCTTTTTAATCATTCAAGTTAATTCAGAATCGATTTAGAAAAATGATACTTTAAACTCAGCACCAATAAAACGTTCTTCGTTAACAATAGCGGTATTGTTACTAAAGTCTACCGCACCAATCGCTTGTTGCTCATCAGTAATGTTACGAACAAATAAAGCTACGTCATACTCTTTATCGTTTCCATACCATTCATAACCAACACGTACACCACCTTCAAGTAATGAATCGCCAGCAAACTCTTCAGATTCATATAAAAAGAAGCTGATGTCGTCACGGTAAGACCAATCAGTGTAAGCGTAAAACTCGCCTTCAGCTATTTCTTTAGTATAACGAGCAGTGAATGAGTAAATCCATTCAGGAGCATGAGGAAGGCTGTTACCGTCAACATATGCGAATCTAGCACCAAACTCATCTGAATAAGTTTCATCAGTCACAGTACATTGATTACAAGCTGGAACGGCTAAACCGTCATCTTTAATTTCAGTATTGTTATAACTTACGTTTGCTGTAACAGCTAAGTTATCATTGATCATGAATTCTGAAGTTACTTCAAAGCCGTAACCAGTAGTTTTATCAGCATTTAACAATTGAGCCGTATTACCGCCACTACCACCAACAGACGTTAGCTGCTGATCATCCATCGAGAAGTAAAAAACCGTCGCATTTAAACGTCCGAAACCGTCTAAAATATCTGATTTAACACCCGCTTCGTAAGACATAATAGTCTCAGATTCAGCTACAGAAATCCCATTACCAAAGGCAAATAATGAACGACCTTGAATACTAGGTGCGCGGAACGTATCTGCAACACGAGCGTAAAGGTTTACATCATCATTTAAGTTATGCACAACACTCAAATCCCAGCTTACATGAGTATCGCTAGGGTTTACAGAACCAGAAGCTTCATCAGGATATCCTAAAAACCCTAATGGTGTTTGAGTTCTCATATTTTGATATTCTTTTTCATCGTCAGAATAACGTAAACCTAAAGTCACTGAAGTTAGGTCTGAAATATCATAGTCGAATGAACTAAACACTGCCCAAGCTGTTGTTTCTTGTTGTTGTTGAACATAACCTGTCATAGCGCCATCACTATACACTGGGTCAAATGCAAAACTATCAATAGTTAGGTCTTCGTTAAAGTAAAAAGCACCTACTTGAAAGTTAAAGTTACCATCAAAATTTGAGCTTAAACGAATTTCTTGAGTTAATTGCTTGTGATCGGGAATACCGTCAGCTGTTTCTGAATCTAAAGCAATAACACCTGGACCCATTGGAAGGTGAGTAGCAAATACACTACCGTAACCACCATCTACATCAGCACGAGAATATAACTGCGCACTTTCAAAACCACTAATCGACGTTAATACAAGGTCACCTAAATCAAATTCTAGCGTTAAGCTAGCACCTTCAGTCTGAACATCTTGAATAGCGCGAGATGCAGAATCGTGTGTTACTGTGTCACGATTAAAACCATCAACTAAATCACTGCTAGCAGCTTTAAATGAATTGGCATAAAACGTTACCGGTTTGCCGTCTAAATCACGCATGTGGTAGTTAAACAAGGCATTAAAATTATCGCTTTCGAATAGAAATTGAATGCGAGCGGCTTGATCCGTGTATCCACCCAACACATCATTTTCTTCAAAGCCAGGCGCTACATTGTCTATGTAGTCATCTCTGTCTTGACGTAGTACTGATATGCGAGCAGAAATATTGTCAGTTAATCCACCACCAACTGCTGCACGTAAATCAGATGTATTTTTACTACCGTAAGAAGCTGATGCAAAACCTTCAAAAGATTGCGATGGTTTTACTGAATCAAACTTAACAAGGCCTGCCGGTGTATTACGACCAAACAATGTACCTTGTGGTCCACCTAATACTTCAACGCGTGCTACGTCAAATACAGGAAAACCTTTTAAAATTGGGTTTTCTTGAACAACACCGTCAACCACTAATGAAACCGGTTGAGAAGCATTTAAATCAAAATCTGAATTACCTAAACCACGCATGTAAAAGCGAGGAAACGTTCTACCGAATGAAGATTCAACTGACAAACTAGGTACTCGAGCATTCATGAATCTTATGTCCATTGCAGCTGAGCTATAAGCGTCTAGACTAGCACCTTGAATTGCTGAAACAGCTACAGGAACTTCCTGTACATTTTCAACACGCTTACGAGCAGTAACTTCAATAACTTCAAGTCCTACTACCTTTTCACCTTCGCTTTCTTCAGCATATACTGATTGAGCAGCTAACAAAGTAGCCGCTGCGAACGCGGTTTGCATACAAAGTGCGATTGAACTTTGCTTAAATTTTTGCATTTAACTTATCTCCACTTAATTTTGAATTCTTTCATGTTTATGTATATTAATTATTATAGGTAATTAACGATTTATCTTATTTGGCTTAAAAAGCTCTTTCCGTATTCCATCGCTGGCAAATCAAATAGATCAGCAAGCGTTTGTCCTAAATCTGCAAAGGTTGTTCTTTCGCCGATATTGATAGATTTAATATTATTGTGATAACTCAGCATAGGTACATACTCTCTTGTATGATCATTACCAGGCCATGTTGGGTCGCAACCATGGTCAGCGGTAAAAAACACTATGTCGTCATCATTTAATTGATTAAAAATTTCAGGTAAGCGAGTGTCTAAATATTCTAAAGCTTGGGCATAACCAATAGGGTCTCTTCTGTGCCCAAAGTCTTGGTCAAAATTTACAAGGTTGGTAAAAATAATACTGTTATCGTCTTTTGATTTGATTTGTTCAATGGTGGTATCAATCAGGGCTGGCAACCCTGTTGCTTTAGTATTTGTGGTAATGCCTTGGTGCGCGAAAATATCTGCAATTTTACCAATACTATGAACTTGGCCACCACTAAGGGTAAACTTTTCTAGGACAGTTGTAGATGGGGGAAGTACAGAATAGTCTCTGCGATTTCCCGTTCTAGTAAAGGTTTCAGGCGTATCACCAATAAAAGGTCTGGCAATAACACGCCCAATATTGTGGTCATCTAGAATAGTTCGTACTTTTTCACAATAAGCATAAAGGTTATCTAGCCCAAAATGCTCTTCATGTGCAGCAACTTGGAAAACACTATCAGCAGAGGTGTAACAAATGGGGAGATTAGATTTAATATGTTCTTCGCCCAGCGCAGCGATAATAGTAGTACCTGACGCATGGCAATTTCCTAACATACCGGAAAAACCTGTAGCAGTATTGATAGATTCAATAAGCGAAGGCGGAAAACTATTTTCTCGATCTGAAAAGTAAGTCCAGTCGAATAAAACCGGTACACCAGTCATTTCCCAATGTCCGCTTGGTGTATCTTTACCTGTACTTATTTCGTAAGCATGGCCATAAGCCCCTTTTGAGGGTTGCTCACCAACATAAGGAAAAGTTCGGCCTGAAGCCTCTTCACATGCTTTTATTAACCCTAAAGACGCTAAATGAGGAAGGTTTATTGCTTTACCTGTTTCATCAAAATAACGTTGCGCTAAATTTGCAAAGGTATTTGCATCTACATCGCCAAACTCTTCAGCATCAGGTGCATGCCCAATACCAAAACTGTCAATGACGAATATTATCGCTCGTGCCATGATTTTTCCGCTAATATAATTATTGATGCACTTATAATTGTAGTGCATTTATAAAATTTGGTTGATAATACCCTCAATTAAAAGCTGACACAAATGTCAGCTATGAATTTAAATGACGTTTATTACATATTTTGAGCAATTAAGGCAATATCACAACAAATATAAACAAACTACGGCATAATAGTCGTATTAAAGAAATATAATGATTCAACAACAAACATAAACATGACCAAGCGGTCAAGATGTGATAATTTAGTGATTTTATCAATCTCAATGTACAATAATAGTGATGAGTCTCATTTTCTTATTATTGCTTGTAATACCCTCATTAGTTGCACTAATGAATTATTGAAATTTAAGGCACCGTTTTGACACAAAAAAAACCGACACTTATCGCAATTGCAGGAGCTTCCGCGTCAGGTAAAACATTATACGCTCAAACAATTTATGAAGAATTGTTACCGGAGCTTGGTAGTGAAGGCATTTCAATTATAAAAGAAGATTCTTATTATAACGATCAGTCTCATTTAGCAATAAAAGAGCGAGAGCAAACCAATTACGATCACCCTAATGCGTTTGAGCATTCGCTAATGACAGAGCATTTGCATCAACTTACTCAAAACCAGTCAGTTGAGTGCCCTGTTTATTGCTATAAAACACATACAAGGCTGAACGAGACTATTAGTTTGTCCCCTACGCCTATTATATTAGTTGAAGGTATTTTACTGTTATCTAATCCTGAATTAAGAGACTGTTTTGACATAAAGGTTTACATGGACACTCCTCTAGATATTTGCTTAATCAGACGAATAAAAAGAGACACAGTCGAAAGAGATAGAAGTATAGAGTCGATAACCAGTCAATATTTAGATACGGTAAGACCTATGTACTACCAATTTATTGAACCATCAAAGCTTTGGGCAGACATCGTTATTACCCGCGGTGGAAAAAACAGAATGGCTATTGAAGTATTAAAAGCAAAAATACGCCAGTTAACTAATAAAAAATAACACTGTAAATTAAAACAAAAATTAAAAATAGAATTAGAGGCTATGTATGGAATTAGGTGCACTTAAAGGTGTGTTCGGGATCATTTTTTTACTTGCGATTGCTATGTTTCTTTCGCATGGTAGAAAAGACATTAATTGGCGAACTGTGGGCTTCGCATTTACACTTCAAATATTATTAGGTGCGTTGGTATTATACATTCCCTTCGGTAAAGAGGCTTTAGAGTCTTTATCTAGCGGCGTACAGCAAGTTATTGACAGTGCCAATGCTGGCATTTCGTTTATATTTGGTGGATTAGGCACCGATGCTATGTACTCGAACGGCGTAGGCTTTGTATTTGCGGTTAGGGTTCTACCCGTTATTATCTTTTTCTCCTCGTTAATTGCAGTTTTATACCACTTAAATATTATGCAGTGGGTTATTCGTATTATTGGTGGTGGGTTACAAAAGCTCCTTAAAACGTCTCAACCTGAATCTTTATCTGCAACGGCTAATATTTTTGTTGGTCAAACTGAAGCACCGTTAATTATACGTCCTTACATTGCTAAAATGAGTCAATCAGAATTATTTGCCATTATGGTCGGTGGTCTTGCTTCTGTTGCCGGTAGTATTATGGCAGGTTATGCCGGGTTAGGAATTGATCTTAAATACTTAATCGCAGCATCTTTTATGGCAGCCCCTGGCGGCCTATTAATGGCAAAAATAATTTTACCTGAAACCGAAAAAACACACGGATCAATTTCAGAAGTTGAAATACAAGATGAAGATGAAAAACCTATTAATGTGATTGATGCTGCTGCTACGGGTGCAACTTCAGGCTTAAAACTTGCCGTCAACGTTGGTGCAATGTTGTTGGCCTTTATTGCATTAATCGCCCTTCTGAATATGATAATAGGTGGTGTAGGTAACTTATTTGGTTATGACCATATAACTATTGAATGGATACTAGGTTATATTTTTGCTCCAATCGCTTTTATGATAGGTGTACCTATGGATGAAATGCTGCAAGCAGGTAGTTTTATCGGGCAAAAAGTTGTTGTAAATGAATTCTTTGCTTATGTTAACTTTGTTGAAATAAAAGATTCGTTAAGTGTTGGCACACAAGCCATTATTACTTTTGCGCTATGTGGTTTTGCTAATTTGTCGTCAATTGCTATTTTATTAGGAGGCATTGGTTCAATGGCCCCAAGTAGACGACCAGATATCGCTCGTTTAGGCTTAAAAGCTATGATAGCAGCCACTTTAGCTAACTTAATGAGTGCTGCAATTGCAGGCATTTTTGTGACGTTATAAACCGCTTAATTGATTGGATAAAGAATTAACCTATGAACAGAATACAAGAAATTGCTAAGTTATCATTATCGCTAATGGACTTAACAAGTCTAACAAACACCGAAACCGACGCCGAGATCATAGCCCTGTGTCAGCAAGCAACAACGAATGTAGGTAATACCGCGGCTATTTGTATATACCCTCGTTATATCCCTGTTGCCAAAGCACAATTACTCAAGCAGAACACACCTAACGTAAAAGTTGCTACTGTTACCAACTTTCCGCACGGTAATGACAACGTTGAAACGGCTGTAGCAGAAACAACTGAAGCCGTTACATTAGGTGCTGATGAAGTGGATGTAGTATTCCCTTATAAAGCATTAATGAGTGGGAATGAACAAGTGGGGTTCGATTTAGTTAGTGCTTGTAAAAAAGCCTGTGGGGCGAATGTATTACTTAAAGTGATTATAGAATCTGGCGAGCTTGCAACACCTGAACTGATAAAAAAAGCCAGTGAGATATGCATCAATGCCGGAGCTGATTTTATTAAAACGTCTACCGGTAAAGTGCCTGTAAACGCAACGCCTGAAGCCGCAAAAATAATGTTGAACGTTATTCACGACCTTAACCCAAATGTTGGTTTTAAAGCCGCTGGTGGTGTTAAAAATGCTGAAGACGCAGAAGTATATTTGAATTTAGTGTTTGATACGCTAGGTGCATCTTGGTTGAATTCAACCCACTTTAGATTTGGTGCCAGTAGCTTACTAAACAATTTGCTTATAACACTTGAGCAAGAAGCTGACACATCGAATAGTTCGACTTATTAACTTTCAGAGGCAACTTTAATGGCTCAACTTTACTTCTATTACTCAACCATGAATGCAGGAAAGTCGACTCATCTATTACAATCTGCCTATAACTACACTGAAAGAGGGCTTAACAGCCTTCTTTACACTGCTAAAATAGACGATAGGTTTGAACAAGGCAAAGTGTCTTCACGTATTGGACTAAGTGCTGAAGCGTCATTATTTTCACCCGAGACTAATGTGTATGATGAAGTAACTCAACTTCATCAGCATACTCCTATAAATTGTGTATTAATTGACGAAGCACAATTTTTAACTAAGCAACAAGTTAAGCAGCTTACCGACATAGTGGACGGTTTAGGCATACCTGTACTTGCTTATGGTATTCGAACAGATTTTCTCGGTGAAACTTTCTCTGGTAGTGCTGCGTTGTTAGCTTGGGCAGACAAACTCATTGAGCTTAAAACAATTTGTCACTGTGGTAAAAAAGCTAATTTTGTTATTCGACGTGACGAGAATGGTCATCCGGTTAGTGTTGGTGAACAAGTAGAAGTGGGCGGAAACGAACGTTACGAACCACTTTGTAGAGCACATTTTAAGGCACTTGTTTGGCAATAATTCACGTTCTTTAGTGTTAAATTGAATAGCTCGGTTAATTAAACAGATAGGAATCGTTATGTCAGTTTTTGAAAGTACACACCCGTTAGTAAAACATAAAATAAGTTTACTTCGTGAAGACACTATTGAGGTTAAGCACTTTAGGGAACTAACCAATGAACTAGGCGCTATGCTAACCATGGAAGCTACCGCTAATTTTGCGCTTGCTGACACCACTATTGATTGCTGGTCAGGTACTATTTCAGTTCCTAAACTATCAAATAAACAACCTACCCTCGTGCCTATTTTACGTGCAGGGCTAGGAATGCTAAACGGCTCACTATCAATTTTACCTTGTGCCAAAATAAGTGTTGTGGGTATTCAACGAAACGAAGAAACACTTGCTCCTGAAAGCTATTACGAAAATATTGTTGACGATATTAATGAACGAACAGCAATTGTAATAGATCCTATGCTCGCCACCGGTGGAAGTGCAATTGCAGCCATAAACATGTTAAAACACTCTGGTTGTAAGCACATTATTGCGCTATTTTTAGTGGCCGCACCAGAAGGGATTGACGCATTAATAACAGCGCACCCCGACGTAAATATTCATATTGGGGCTATTGATAAAAAGCTCAATGAAAACGGCTATATTTTACCGGGATTAGGTGACGCTGGTGATAAAATATTTGGAACGTTATAAAACCCTGAACGAAAAATTATTCGTTTAGGGCTTTTGTCCAAATAGAGTTACGATATAGCTTTATAAATAACAGGTAATTCTTCTACTGGTGATTCCTGTAGGCTGAGTGAAGCCAAATATTGTTTGCTCGCCTGCTCTGCTTGTTCAGTATCACTCGAATGTATTCTTGCAACAATATCGCCTTTATTAACAATAGTGCCCACAGGTAATATTCTATCGAAGCCAACAGAGTGATCAATCATTTCACCATTAGCAGTACGACCACCTTTCATACCCACAATCGCCATGCCTATATCGCGTGTTTGCATTGCTGAAATATATCCACTGTGTGTGGCTAATACATCGGTAATAACATTGGCTTTATTCATCGACTTCCATGGTGCTTCTAAAAAGTTTGTTGGCCCACCAAGTGCAGCGATCATTTTTGAAAACACCTCAGCGGCTTCGCCGTTTACTAATACTTTTGTAATTTTGTCACCGGCTTCTTCAGCAGTTTTTACAATACCTGAACTGATCAACATAGAGCTAGCCAACGAAACAACAACCGCGTGAAGACGAGGCTCACGAAGTTTACCGGTTAAGTATTTTACCGTTTCATACATTTCAATAGCATTACCTGCTGATGTACCTAATACTTGGTTCATATCAGTAATAATGGCTTGTGTAGGAACTCCTGCCCCATTAGCAACATTAACAATACTCTGAGCAAGGGCCGTTGCTTGCGTCATATCTTGCATCATAGCGCCATTACCAACCTTTACATCCATCACTAAGCTATCTAGTCCGGCAGCAAGTTTTTTAGATAAAATTGACGCGGTAATAAGTGGGATCGATTCAACCGTTGAAGTAACGTCCCGTATCCCATAAAGGCGTTTATCGGCAGGCGCCAAATTATCAGTTTGAGAAATTATCGCCACGCCTAGTTCTTTAACAATACGTTTAAATTCAGGAATACTCGGTTGGATATTAAAACCAGCAATACTTTCTAGTTTATCTGATGTTCCGCCGGTATGTCCTAGCCCTCTTCCTGAAATCATAGGAACATAAGCGCCACAAGCTGCGACTATGGCTGCAAGCATAAAGCTCACTTTGTCGCCTACTCCACCTGTTGAATGTTTATCTACCACAGGGCCGTCAAGGTCCGGCCACGACAAAACGTCGCCAGAATTCATCATTAATTGCGTAAAAGATATAATTTCTTCGGTTTCCATACCTTGCTGGAATATAGCCATCGCCATAGACCCAACTTGTGCATCGTTAAACCCCCCCGAAACTAAACCATCAACAAACCCTTTAATTTGGCTTGGTGTCAGTGATAACCCTTCGCGTTTTGATCTAATAATTTCTTGTGGTAACAACATACGCATTCCTTTAACTTCACTTTATTCTTTATTATTCAATATCTAACAAACTTTTGGGCGTAAATGCATTGGGTAGTAACTCAGATACTGTCCAAATTTTCGACTCGCCTAAATGATTAGTCGACATAACTTCACCATCTTGTGGTAAAAACTCAACAATAACTTGTCTACATGCCCCACAAGGCGGTGTTAGCAACTCTTGTTCTGTGTAAACCACTACTGATTGAATATTACGTTCGCCTTGAATAACCGCTTGTGCGATACAATTTCGCTCTGCGCATACGGTTAACCCATACGATGCATTTTCAACATTACAGCCAGAAACCACATGGCCTTTACGGGTTAACGCTGCAGCACCCACATGAAATTGACTGTAAGGTGCATATGCTCTTGTATACGCAATGCGTGCAGCATCAATTTGTTCTTGCCATTGTTCTTGATTAATATTCATAAAACACCAAAAGCTGACCAATTAGTCAATTCATTATATTGAATTTCAGAATTTGTGCTAGTTTTATTATGATTATTTGAAAGCTTGTACTTAATAAAATGTTAAATATCGTTTAAATAAAAAAACACTGAATAATAAAATTATTCAGTGTTTTATTTTTACATAGTGTTTAAATTTTAATACTAAAAATTAAAACTCGTAACTAACACCTATTTTGATTCTCCACGTAGAATCTTCTGCGTAGAACTTATCGCTAACGTATGAACCATCATCATTCAAACTGATAGGATTAGCATACTCATATTTACGAGTATCAGGGTCGATTGTAAACTCAGCTAATTCTTGAGTCCCAAAATCATTGCCATAAACCTTACCTTTACTGCTATCGATTAAATTTAATAAGTTATCAACGGTAAAATAAAGAATACCTTTGTGACCTTCCATAAGTCCTGGAATTTCTTGGCGAACACTTAAATCTAAAGTAGTTACCCATGGTGTAGTGTAAGAGCCTTTAGGTGCATATCCACCGGCATACTTATCTAACCCTAAGCCATTTATGGCAGCATAGAAATCAGCTTCATCGCCTTCTTTCTCGAATGTTACATTACTATCATTTTCAGTAGGGATATAAGGTAGGAAAGCATCATTAGTAGTACCAGGACTTAATAAACCATATGGGTCACTAAAGTTATCAGATCTATTACCATCTACATACAATGTTACCGGCTTACCTGAGCGACGTTCAAAGAACAAGTTAACATTGGTATTGTATCCGTCAAAAATTTCTGTTTTATAACCAAGGTTTAATACAAGCCTGTGCTCAGTTTCATAAGTAGAACGCCCAACAAGTGCGTGGTTTCTATCTATATTTGTATTATAACCATAACTACTACCAGCAGTGGCTGACCCGCTTGTGTGTGAGTCTGTTATGTCTTGATTAGCATATGATGCTGTCATGCTTACGCCGCTATCCCAAGCTTTGTTTAATACGAAACTAAATATTTTAGAACGACCATCAACGTCAGCATTTGTTAACATTAAGTCTTTAGTGCTTCCGTCTGCATCATCATATATTCTTCTGCCACCATCTGCAGTAAATCCATCTTCAGCGTCAAACAATGTAGCATCTTTCCAGAATGCTGTATTTTCAGCTTTCTTATACAAGTATTCAGCTGTAAGTAAGAAGTTATCACCAAGCACAGGAATATCAAAAGTATAATCAGCAGCTAATTGTAAGCGCCAATCAGACGGTATTTCAAAGTTTGGATCGGTAAAGTTAGTACCTGTGAATTCTGTTGAATTAGCAACTGTATCCATATCTTCTTGACGAGGGCCTTTAATATCAACATTTTCGAATGTACCATTTAAAAATACATCTCCGATGCCAACACCAGGGTTTGAATACGCGTTTGAGATCCAAACAGTCGGTTGACCACCAGCAAAACGACCTACGCCACCTCTAACTATAACATCATCCGTAGCATCCCACTTAAAGCCAAAGCGTGGCAATATAATATCTAAGCCATCTAAATTCTCGCTGTTATCGTAACCAGTACGGTCAAACATTTGAGAGTTATAAGTCGGTTTATCACTTGAAGATAATCGTTCATATCTTAAACCAATATCAAATGTTAAATCATCCGAAAACAACCATTCATCATGAATGTAAAACGCATGTTCATCTCTTACAAATTCAGCAGCCGCATCATTAGAATCTAGGCTTGTTGCATTCTTATAAATAATACGTTCAGCTATTTGATTTTCAAAATCTTCGATACTACCAAATACATAGTCACCTTTTGTATTTTGTAAAAATAAGTTGAAAATATCTAGACGTTTAAATTGATAACCAGCACTAATACTGTGATCACCCACTAAATAATCAGCATCAAATGCCATGATAAACGTTTTCTTGTGTAAATCATTTGAGTGACGAGAGTGATCTGAACCAATAGCAATATTGCCATCTTCACCTTTAATGACTGTATCTGAGTAATCACTTAACGACGCTTGAGTTGTTGGATTATCTGTATACGTTAAACTCAATTGAGTTGATAGATCGTCTGACCAATCAGAATATAGTTTAAATGCGTAGTTGTTTAACTCTTCAATTCGGTTATACCAAAAAGATGAAAGTCTCAGCTCACCATCATACGTAGACTGATTGCGTGTACTGTTGCCTTTGTTGTATTGGTAGGTAAATGCAGCACGGTGATCCTCATTAATGTTCCAATCTAGCTTTAACAATAATTTTTCATCATCTACAGCTGGGGCAACATCCCAATCACCTGGCTCTACGCCATAAACATCTCTGGCTATACGTTGTACTTCAGCAACCTCAGCAGCTGTTGCTCCTGCTTGGTTAGCCACATTGGCTCCTGCTGGTCCCCACTCTACCGTAGATGTTGCATCGAAGTATTCATATGACGCGAAAAAGAACAACTCGTCCTCTATGATTGCACCACCTAATGTTGCACCGAACGTAGTTTCATCAAATTCCAATGAACCTTCTTCGCCATTGTTTTTTGGGTTCCCCGCCATGCCATCATTTTGAGTTTCGTAAAAAAAAGAACCTGTTAACTCGTTCGTTCCTGATTTTGTTACTGCATTGATTTTTGCGCCTTGGAAACCACTATCTTTAGCGTTAAATGGAGAAGTATCAATGGTAACTTGATCGATAGCACCTAGTGAAATTGGTGAACGCGATGTTGGATAACCATTAGCGTTAAGACCAAAGTCATCATTTTGGGCAATACCATCAACACTGATGCTATTAAAACGAGGATTTGTACCAGCAACACTAAGCTCACCATCTTTAGATGACAATACAGCTAATGGATTATTACGAACAATATCCTTAATATCTCTATTAAAGCTAGGAGCATTTGTAATATCAGAAGAATCGAAGTAACTACTCCCACCTGTATTACCACCAAAAAGCTGACTCCCTGTAACCGTAATAGTTTCCATCTGCTGCTTAGTTAGTAACTGTGTATTCAGTTTGAATGTATCACCTAAAGTCAGGTAAATATTTTCATGAGTACTAACACCATTCGTACCTGTTATAACAACAGTATATGGACCACCTACACGTAAACCTTTGCTTGAGAATGAACCCGAGTCATTAGTAGATGTTACGGTTTTAGTTCCTGAAGGAATATGTGTAATTTCAACTTTAGCATTTGCAGATACTTCACCTGCTGGGCTTACAATACTACCTCTAATTGCAGAAGATGTATCATCAGCCATTGCCGATGTAGATAAACCAAGAGCTAGAACTACCGCACCTGTAATTTTTGAGAGACGATGAGCTTTCATCATGTAATCCTTAGTAGAAGTTTAATTTTTAAGTATTTTTTTATTTTAATAATTTCGTAATAAATATAG
>Ga0209395_1005943_pt1 | contig 13470 bp, 9 predicted proteins | sample GOMGulsemesocosm_3_FD_184635 | JGI IMG/M metagenome (GOLD analysis project Ga0209395, IMG submission 184635) | Methane-oxidizing microbial communities from mesocosms in the Gulf of Mexico - GOM9D Gulf of Mexico (SPAdes) (version 2) | ecosystem: Environmental > Aquatic > Marine > Cold seeps... | reverse complement strand
TATGCACTAGCATGGAAGCCTTAGTTGGTAGCGAAATCGATCCTGCTATCTTGGCCGATAAGATCCAAGCATTACAAGAAGAATGGAAAACCATTGGCCCGATTGCACGCCAAGACGACAAGAAACTTTGGAATCGTTTCCGTGCTGCAGCTGATAAAGCGTACTTACCTTGTAAAGCTTTCTACGCCGACATTGCTGTTCAACGCCAACAAAATCTAGTCAATCGCCAGGCTCTGATCGCTCAATTAGTAGAATACGAAGCGAACATGGATTGGGATACAGCTGACTGGGGTATAGTACAAAAAACCCTAGATGCTGCGCGTGAAACCTTCCGCAGTTTCTCTCCCGTTGATCGCCATGAACACAAGAACAGCCAAGCAAGTCTGCAAGAAATATCAGACAAAATTTACGCTCACATTAAAGCTGAATATCAGACAAATATTGAAGCCAAAGAAGCTTTGATTGCACAAGCGGTTGCCTTGCAAGAAGTTGAAGAACTAAGCCAAGCGATTGAACAAAGCAAACAACTTCAAAGCCAGTGGAAAACCATAGGCATGACCCCTAATAAGGCGGATCAAAAACTATGGCAAGAATTCCGTCTCGCGAGTGATGCAGTATTTGCTCGCCGTGATGAACAGCGCCAGCAAAATAAAGTACAGATAGAAGCCAATGTTGAGCTAGCCGAAGCGATTGTATTGAAAGTCGAAGCAATTGCCGCTGAAATGTCCCAAGGCGTTAATGCTGAACAGAAGAATGCACTTCAACAATGCCAAGCTGAATTCGCCGAATTAAGCCTACCGAAAGCGGTTTACGCGAAATTGCGCCAGCGCTTATCGGAAGCCCAGCAACAGCAAGAAGATTCTCTAGCACAATCCAAAGTGGCTAAAAAGCAGCAGGCTTGGATTACGTTAACGGATAAACTTTCTGCTATCAGCATCAAAGCACAAGATACTGCGAAAGCTGAATCGCTATATCAGCCTGAAGTCAGTGACTTCAAATTACCTCAGGGTATTGATAAAGCATTGCTAGCTAGCAAGTGGCAAGCAGAAGCTGCTGAACAGAGTACTCTTGAAGCATTACGCGACGGCTGCATTGGTTTAGAAATCATTGCCGGGCTAGACTCTCCAACTGAAGATCAGCAAGCGCGCATGGCGTACCAAGTTCAGCGTCTATCTCAAGGATTAGGTCAAGCGGGCAGTTTACAGCAGCAAGTTTCAGATTCTGTGACTCTCTGGCTAGGGCTTAATGCCAACGAGACATTCCAACAACGTTACAACCAAGCACTACTGGCAGCCGCTAAACAACTTTAGTAGAGGCACTAGTCTCAGCTAGAATCAAAGCGCTAAGGGTCACCTTTAGCGTTTTTTTTATGTCTGATGTTCCAAATAGGTACTACACATAAGGCTTGAACACTGTCAGCACTTCGCGTATCGCTATTGGCATTTCGTTTCAGACCGTCTAAAAGAGGGATCTTTTAGCCGAGTCTACAGGGACGTATTCACGACGTGCCGTAAAAGGAAACCCCCAATAGCGATAATAAGCGAAGTGCGATTCAACAACAAAACCCTAGCTGCTTTTGATTTTGATCTTAATCTTGTTCTAGAAAAAGAACTAAGAAGCCTTACGAATCACATAAAAGAACACACCCTCACGCTCTTCATCTAAGACCAACTCATGACCTAAAAAACTACAAAACTTAATAAAATCACGACGGGTAGAAGGATCCGTGGCTTGAATTTCAACCGACTCCCCCATTGCCATCTTCTTAATTTCATCATGCAACATCATCACCGGCTCCGGACAAAATAGCCCCTTAGCATCCATCTGATGTTCAAACTTAATATCTGACATAAACCGCTCTTAAACCTTTAAACCTAAACTATTAAACAGACGCGACTTAAACCGAAAGTTCACTCGCCCGAACTCCAATAATGTTCTTTTTATTAGCCAACAAAAACAGCATGCCAATAACACATAAAGCAGCCGCCAAACCATAATGTACCGCATAGCCAAATGCAGCCGCAGAGAACCCTGCTAAACTAGTCGCGACTAACGTCGACAATACCACCAAACATGACTGTAACGCATAGTCTGAACCGGCGCTGGCATCACGACATCGATCCATCATCACCGTAAATAAAGCGACCGTCGCCATGCCGCCCGTTATATGTTCAGCAACGACTAAGGTGTAAATTAACGACCAATCCAATGAAGTAACCAGAGCATAAGATCCAATGGCCAAGCCTTCTAAGCAAACAAATAAAATCAAAGCCTGCATTCTTGGTAATACTTTCAAAATCAAGCCGCCCAGCAAAGCTCCCACTAAACCCGCTACTGTGCCCCACACACCTAATAGCTCAGCGAACTCCGGTAAGGTCACCCCAAGGTCCACTAAGTGAGGTCGTATCATCACAGTTCCAAACGCATCCCCTATTTTATAAGTCAGCAATAGCATTAGCCAAGCCAATGCGCCGGGTAAACGGAAAAAACCCAACCAGTGATTAAATACAGGCTCTCTATCTACCTTTACTTTAGCTGGCTGCCAATGCCACAGAGGAATCAAGCCTAAAATCATCAACCCCGATAAAGCCCACAAAGTACCCTGCCAGCCAAGTTGAGCAAAAATAGCCAATAACAGACCACCACCAATGATCATACCAAAGCGATAACCCGCAACCTGTATGCTATTTCCTAAGCCTCGCTGGCCAGACGGAATATTTTCAACCGCTAAAGCATCCGTCGCAATATCTTGAGTCACAACAAAAATAGTCAGTACAAAAAGTGCACATGCCAAACCAATAGCCGCTTGATTAATCCAGAAATCCAAAGGTATAGCGGCAATAAAAATGAGCACAGCAGCGGCGATTGCGTTCGCGCTAATAATCCAGGTTTTACGGATATGGCCATCGATACGACCGCCAGTGAGGCGCTTTAATGGCTGATAGTGATCAAGTAGCGGCGCCCAAAGGAACTTCAGCACCCAAGGCAAAGAAACCAGCGACATTAATCCAATCGCTTCAAGACTCATACCCTGCTGTCGTAGAAGCGTAGGTAAAGCTTGGCTAAAGAAACCGTGAGGCAAACCTTGAGTGAGATATAGGGTTAATAAAACCCACCACTTAAACATGAAAACCGCCAAAAACCAGATGAGTCAAAGAATGGCGGTATTAGAACCCGAAATAGCGAGAAACTAAAGTTATCTTTTAAAGCTATTTTTTATAGCAAAAGACACAGGTTATTTGGCTATAATTTGCCTTAAGCTTTGCAAGAAAGCCTCCTTAGGCTGACCACCACTGATCATGTATTTCTCATCGATAATAAAACTGGGCACTGCACTCACACCCAATTGAGACCATTGATTTTGTAGAGCGCGTACATCTCCGGCATATACTTCATCGTCCAAAAGTTGTTTAGCAAAATTCACATCTAACTCTAAGTCCTCAACAACTTCCAGCAAGACCGAGGTATCACTCACGTCTTTTCCCTGTTTAAAATAGGCAATCAATAATGCCATTTTAAGCTCTGTTTGTTTCTCTGGAAAAGCCTCACCAACCCAATGCAATAACTGGTGCGCTTTAAAGGTATTGTAAATCCTACGATCTTCGGAAAAATTAAACTCAAAACCTAAGCTCTCACCGAGGCGGGTAATATGATCGCGATTCTCTCGACTTTGCTCTGGAGTACTGCCGTATTTCTCGGCAATATGTTCGGCTAAATCCTGCCCCTCACTCGGCATACTGGGATTCAATTCAAAAGGTTGCCAATGAATATCTGCAACTATTTCATTGCTAAGTTCGGCTAAAGCTTGCTTAAGGCCCATATAACCGATGGCACACCAAGGGCACATAACATCGGAAATAATATCGATACGTAGCGGAGTAAGATTCGTTGTTGTCATACTTCAGGTTCTTCTTATGCGACTATTTAAAGCGAGATATTAATTTAACTGTTCAGCAATATAACCGATAAAGCGTGAAGCTTCTCCTCCTGTCACACAACGGTGGTCAAAGGTTAAAGAGATCGGCAATATTTTTTCGCCATCTTTAATACTGTATATCGCACCAATTCCCACAATCGCAACCATAGGCGGGACCACGATTGGCGTGCCATAACGGCAATAAGGATTTAACGAGCCATAGTTTGATAAGATAATCGTCGCCCCGGTCAATTCAGCTGGCGGAATATTGCGTGTGATTACCGCATCTTTTAAGGCCGCTAGCCCTGCTTTCAAATCGTCTTCACTGCGCTCTTGAACTTGTCTCAATACCGGCACAAACAGCCCTTGCTCAGTATCAACCGCTATGCCGAGATCGACAAAATTTAATAAGCGACGGCTCAGTTTATCGCCATCAAACCAAACATTCAGAGCCGGTTCTTTTGCACAAGCGAAGGCAATCGCTTTTGCCACCGTGACTGTCATATCGTTAGGCTCACGTGCTAAAGGAACATCTGCAAACAAGGTAACAGGTACAACCTGCTGATGGCTTTTCACCATCACCTTAGCCATGGATTTACGCACCCCGGTTAGTTTTTCACTATTGCCGTGTCTTTGATTCATTCTCGCCGCTTTTTCAATATCGTCTGACGAAATCCGCCCCCCTTCACCCGTGCCTTTGACCTGCCCAACATCGACCCCAAGACGCCCTGCCAATCCGCGTACACTGGGTGAAACTTGAATTGCAGCAATCGATGAGACTTTAACGCCAACAGAAAAACGATCAACAACGGTTTCAGGCGCCTTATCGGCTAGGGGTTGAGCACTAAGATTACCCACTACACTGACACTATCATTCTCACCCTGATACTCCACCAAGGGTTCACCAATGTGCACGGTATCGCCAATTTCTCCAAAGGTATGTTCAATAATCCCCATTTGCGGAGAAGGTATTTCAACAATCGCTTTCGCTGTTTCCACTGCCAACATCAGCTGATCCGTAGCAACTTGATCTCCCGCTTTAACGTGCCACTCAACTATCTCAGCTTCGATCAATCCTTCACCTAGGTCAGGTAGTTTAAAGTAGCGCATAGTACTTTCTCCTTTAAAACGTATACGGTCAAAAGCGAGTATTTAACGATGTATTAATCGCGGCTTTGATATCCAGCTCAGAAATCAAATAGTGCTGTTCATTACGAAAATAGGGCATCACCGTATCGAATCCCGTAACTCGCTTAACCGGAGATTTACAATACGCCATTAAATGTTCCGCAATATAGGCTGCAATTTCAGCCCCAACACCACAGGTTTTAGCAGCCTCATGAACAATCACACAGCGTCCGGTTTTTTTAATGGAGTCTGAAATAGTTGCAAAATCAATCGGTTTAATACTCGCCAAATCAATTAATTCAATTCGATCATGGCTACCTGGCTCTGCATTCATTTGATCTACCACCGCTAAACATTCTTTAATACAGGCCCCCCAAGAAATAAGGGTTAGCTCCTCCCCTTCTCGTAGAGTAAAACAACGATCAAGGGGTAAGGGTTGACCATTATCATTAACTTCATGCACCTCTGAGCGATACAAACGCTTTGGCTCTAAAAAAATAACGGGGTCGGGATTTTCAATGGCGGCTAGCAACAAGCCATAGGCCCTCGCAGGTGAAGAAGGAATAACCACCCTTAGTCCTGGGATATGAGCAAAGATGGCTTCCGTACTTTCGCTATGATGTTCTGGGGCATGAATGCCACCACCGTAAGGGGCACGCAAAACCATAGGGCAAGTTAAACGCCCACGTGTACGGTTTCTCATTCGGGCAGCATGACAAATAATATGCTCTAACGTCGCATAGATAAATCCCATAAACTGAATTTCAGCAATAGGCTTTAAACCGGCAACCGCCATTCCCACCGCTGCTCCGGCAATACTCGTTTCTGCTAACGGCGTATCCATGATACGAGTAAAACCAAATTTCTCTTGTAAGCCATCGGTCGCCCGAAAGACACCACCATTTTTACCAATATCTTCTCCTAACATCACAATGCTTTCATCGTGGCTCATGGCATAGTTCAACGCCATATTTATAGCTTCGACTAGATTGACGTTTTTAAGTGTTTCATTATTCATCATCAAGCCCCTTATTTAAGTCCTGGAAATTGATTTTCAGGCGTTAGAAAGTTGCGCTTATATTTCTCACCACACTCCACAACTTGATCATCCAATACATCAGGCCAGCTTTGATACATATGATCAAACATAGCTTCGGGTTGCTCGGCTTCAATCTTCTGATAAGCTATCACTGACTTTTCTATTTGCGTTTGGCAATCATCCTGTAAACACCCTTCGGATTTTTTGTCCCAAAACCCACACTGAAAAATAAATTTTTGTAAGCGTTTTATCGGTTCATTTTTCCAAGCCTTATCCACTTCGTCTTGCTCGCGATAACGACTCGCATCATCAGCAGTCGTATGATCACTTAAGCGATAGCTAATCGCCTCTATCACCATAGGTCCTTTACGTTGACGTGCGCGCTGCAAGGCTTCAGTTAATACTTCATACATAGCAATAAAGTCATTCCCATCCACCTGCAAATTAGGAATAGCCGCGGCACTTGCCTTTTGCGCTAACGTTGGCGCACCCGATTGAATATGACGCGGAACCGATATTGCCCACTGGTTATTGTTAATCACAAAGACCACAGGTAAATGCCAGCTACCGGCAAGATTGAGCGCTTCTAAAAAATCACCTTTAGATGAAGCTCCATCGCCTAACGTGCATAAAACAGCTTGTCTTTTTTGTTGTATTTTAAGCGCACTGGCAATGCCCACAGCATGACTTGCTTGAGTCGCTATGGGCACACAAATAGGCATATCCAAAGGTGGACCAAAAGCGCTACCCCGCTCATCACCGCCCCAATAAAGTAAAAGATGTTCGATTAAATGACCCCGTACTAACTGACTGCCATGATCGCGATAATACGGCACAAACACATCGTTTTTTTCTAATGCCATCCCACAGGCAACCGATATCGCTTCTTGCCCTAACGACGAAGGATACGTACCAATGATACCCGTGCGTTGTAACGCTACGGCTTTTTGATCAAATGCCCGAGTTAAATTCATCCAACGATAAGCTTGCAATAAAAGCGCTTTATCATTAACAAAATCGGGCAGTTCATGCTTACCGCCCACCTCACTTAAAGGTTCACCTTCAGAAGATAAATATTGTAAAGGCGCGGTTAAAGACGAACTCGATATATATGAACTTTTATGCGGCATCATAAACATTTCCTTTTGTCGCCATAGAGAGCTCTATACCCAATGCTAAGCGTCGTAACGCCAATTCATTGGCAACTTGGTTTATATTTTTACCCTGAGCTTTGGCTAATTTAAAAACTTCCATCAGAGTCTGATATATAGACTCAACTTTGTCCTTATAAGAGGTTTCAACCGAATTTTGATCACCGGTTTGTAGCCTATGATATTGGTTCGACGCAAAAATCAATCCACCGGCATTAATAATATAATCAGGGGCATATAAAATATTTCGAGACGCTAATGCTTGTGCGATACCCTCGTGTGCCAATTGATTATTCGCACTACCGGCAATAATTTTGCAATCTAACTGATTGATAACATCATCGTCTATCACCCCTCCCAAAGCACAGGGAACCAATACGTCGCAAGTTTGACAAAGGACATCTTCAACATCGACTATTTCTATTCCTAAAGCCTGTGCTTGTCTGCATTTTTCCTTATCGGGATCGGCAGCAATAACATCAGCGCCCAACTGCTTTAATTGTTGCGCTACCCGCCAACCGACATGGCCTAAGCCTTGAATTACAAAACGCTTAGCCGAAAATTCAGCAAGTGAACTGGTCGAGAAATAAAAATCCAATGCCGCTTTAATCCCCGTCATCACACCTTGTGCAGTCGCTGGCGCTGGATCACCAATATTACTTGCCGAGGCCACATGAACCGTCTGTTTAGCAATAATATCCATATCGCTAACTTGGGTCCCTACATCCATCGCCGTTATATACTGGCCATTTAATTTTTCAACACATTGACCAAACCAAGAGAATAAAAACTCTCGATCAACCTCCGCTAGGGCAAGTTTATTTGGCAATAAAATGACTGATTTACCCCCACCTTGCGGCACCTTGGCTAACGCTGCTTTATAGCTCATGCCTTGGGCTAAGCGCATGGCATCATCTAAGGCGAGTTGCTCGTGGGCATAATGAAGACATCGGCACCCCCCAAGGGCGGGGCCTAGATTAGTATTATGAATGGCGATAATTGCCCGGTAATCATGATTGTCCGGGCCAATAGTTTGGAAACTGTGCACGGCTTGCACCTGCATAGATTGCATACGCTTAAACATGAGATAGCTCCTCTGGCTTTTGGCCTCTGGCTCAGGAAACCTGCTTTTGGCTGCCTCCTGCTCATTGTTCTCGATGTATTGATAATGTTTTTAAATCACTATATGAAGTCTAAACCTAGAAGTTGATAAGTGAGAAATAGAATTTGCCGTTTTTTATTCGATAAATTACTAATGAAATACGTTATAGAAATATATTCCTATAACTAACCGATTAGTCACTGATAACCCATCAAGGTTAAGCCATAATTAAAAGCTGGCATGGCACGTTGGGAGAAGATCATGACAAAAACGGTGCTCAAAAAAGAGATCAAACACGATATGAATGCACTTGAAAATTTCTCGCAGCAATGCCAGCTATTATATTGTGCAAACGAAAGTGAATTAAGCAAAACCCTATACCGCATTCATAATCACATCCCACAGGCCAATAAAATCCAACTCACTGAAATCAATCAGCTTATTCAAAAACAGCATGACTGGTTTTTCGATATATTGCAGCAATACCGACTAAACAGTAAAGAAGGCATGCTGCTCATGAGCTTGGCCGAAGCGCTGGTGAGAATACCCGATCAAGAAGGCATGCAGGCCTTATTTCATGATCGCCTTCACCGCGGCCATTGGTTAAAAAAAGATGCTAAAAATAATTTATTAGCCAAAGCATTGCAGTGGTTAGGCAACCAAGCCCCCATCGACCAATCAATTAGAAATAGTCTTTTCCAAAAGATAACCCAACAAGGGGCTATCGAGGTTTGCACGCTCTTTATTGAGCAAATGAGTCAACGCTTTGTCTTTGCTGAAAACTTAGAAGATGCGTTATTACGCAGTAGGAAACTTGAAGTGCATGAAGCATGTTCCTTCGATATGCTAGGGGAAGCCGCATTAACCTATGCCGAGGCCGACAAATATTACGCTGATTACCAACAGGCAATCATTCAGGTTGGCGAGTACAACCAATGTTTAAATGACATCCCTCATGAAGTTTCAATTAAGCTCAGTGCATTACATCCCCGCTATCAACCCGAAAAGTTTGAAACGTTAAAGCGTGAGCTTATACCGCGTTTAATATCACTGGCTAAACTTGCCGCAGAGCATCATGTGTTATTAACCCTAGATGCCGAAGAACAATATCGACTAGAACTGTCCCTTAAGCTCTTAGACGAATTATTAAAACAAACACATCTCGATATTGGCATCGCAGTTCAAGCTTATAGCAAACGGGGCTTAGCCGTTATTGAAGCTTTAAAAGCATTTTCTTGCCAGTATCAATGTCAAATTACAGTACGTTTAGTGAAGGGAGCTTATTGGGACTATGAAATAAAATCAGCGCAACAGTTAGGACTTATTGACTACCCTGTTTGGAGTCAAAAGCAATTAACCGATGACTATTATTTAATGTGCGCACAATCTTTATTAACCTTAGGTAAACACAAGGTACTGGTTCAGTTCGCCAGTCATAACCCTGAAACGTTATTACAAATTGAAAAACAGCAGCAAGAAAAAACATCCCAACTGAAATTGCAAAGACTGCATGGCATGGGTGAAATACAACATGCTTACATGGCAGAGAAATTCAATAGTCAAACCCGAGTCTATTGTCCTATTGGTGCGCGTAATAAACTACTGCCTTATCTAGTCAGACGCTTAATTGAAAACGGTGCTAATACTTCATTCTTGTACCCTAAAATTGACAGTTCGAATGAGCCAACTCCCCATACGCGGATTAAAAAGCCGAGCAACATCTTAGATTACAACAATTCCTGTTCTTACGATATTCGCCAGGACCACCATTTCACAGCACTTTATAACAAGGTAAAAAAAGTTAAGCAGGAAATAGCCCTAGATCAGTACATTCCTCACTTACCTGAGCTTGCTGATAAAGACAGTATTCAGCATTGTGCTCAGATGGCCTACGTAGGGCTACATACTCTGCCGAGTGTAGACATTAGAGCAGCACATTTAAAAGCGTGGGCTGATAAAATGACCGAGCAGCAGGACTTCTTAATTTCGTTACTTATTTTACAAGCAGGAAAAACCTACCAAGATGCAATTGACGAAGTAAGAGAGGCGTGTGATTTTTGTCGATATTATGCCGACCAAGCGCAACGGCTGTTTAATAGTAAGACTGACAGACCAAGTATTACTGGCGAATTAAATCAGCTGCAGTACAAAGGAAAAGGCATTGCCGTGTGTATCAGTCCGTGGAATTTTCCCCTCGCAATTTTTGTCGGTCAAATAGCCGCCGCTTGGGTAACGGGTAATAGTGTGATTGCCAAACCCGCTCAGCAAACCATAAACATTGCCCAACAAGCATTAAAACTCGCTTATGCTTGTGGTATTGACCCTGACCAAATGCAATTAATTCATTGCCAAGGACGTGACTTATTGCCCAGCTTATTAGAGCAGCAATCTGTGCAGTTAGTTTGCTTTACCGGTTCCACTAAAACCGCAAAAACGATACAGCAAACCTTAGCCACCGATGAAGGCGCTATTATTCCGCTAATCGCGGAAACCGGCGGGCAAAACGTATTAATCGCAGATAGCAGTGCCCTTATTGATCAACTCATTCCCGACATTATTCAGTCGGCTTTCCATAGTGCAGGCCAGCGCTGCTCAGCCTTACGCATAGCCTACATTCAGGATGAAATATTTAATGATGTTTGCACCAGCTTAAAAGGACATATGGAAACCCTAGTGATTGCCGCCCCTTGTGAACGAGAAACCGATATCGGCCCGATCATCGATAACGAGGCATATCAAAAGCTAATAAAACATAAAGACTGGCTTGACCAACATACTCGTTTAATTGCACGCTGCCAGACTAACCTATTGGACGAACAACAAGCCGCAGAAAGATTATTCCCGCCTTGTGCGTATCAAATAGACTCCATCAATCAAATCGAAGAAGAAAATTTCGGACCTATTTTGCATGTCATCCCCTTCGCCCATAATGAATTGCAGCAAGTACTCGCCGATATAAATCATTCCCACTATGGTTTAACCATGGGCCTTCATAGCCGTAATCAAGATTGGTTGGATCACATTGTTAGCCAAGTGAATATTGGCAACATTTACATAAACCGTAACATGGTCGGAGCCAAGGTCAGCAGCCAACCCTTTGGTGGTCATGGCCTATCAGGCACAGGACCCAAAGCCGGTGGACCCAACTATTTAACGGCTATGGTCGATGAATATATGGTCACCACCAACATCACCGCCTGGGGAGGAAACCCAGAACTATTATAAACAGCTAGCGAGTTAAATTCACATACAAACGTGGTAACTCTTTTGGCAACTGAGCAGGATCTTTAATTACCACAAAACCATTCTTGCCAAACAAGTGAGGTAGATACTCATCAGCCTCTTCATCGATGGTCACGCAGAACGGCTGCAAACCCGCCTGCTTGGCTTCGATAATTGCCATCCGCGTATCTTCTACCCCATAACGACCTTCGTATAAATCGAGATCATTGGGCTTACCATCTGTGATAATCAGCAATACTCGCTGATGACTTTTCTCAGCGGATAAGATTTTAATCGACTGACGAATCGCCGCCCCCATGCGGGTATAATAACCGGGTTTGAGGTTTTGAATGCGCCCCCGAATATTGTCTGAATAGCGTTCATTGAAATTTTTAATCATATTAAAGCGCACATGTTCACGCTTTAACGAGGAGAAACCATAGATAGAGAAACGGTCTCCGGTGGCCGCTAAAGCTTCGCATAATAACTGCAAGCTATCTTGCACCACATCGATCACCCGTTGCTTATTATTAATATAGGCATCGGTCGAAAGTGATAGGTCCGCTAAAATCAAACAGGATAAATCTCGCACTTGATTATTGAAGGAACGATAAAAAGCTTGCTCACCATTCGAAGCACCCGCTTTTTTGTCGGCCATAAAGTGCAGCCAGCGATCGATATCAATTTCATCGCCGTCTTGCTGACGATTCAACCATTGACGTACAGGTTTTAAGCCTGAGAACTGACGGCGTAATTTAGCCGCATCCGCAACGAGATGCGCAGGCAGACTAGCCGATTCTTGATGATTATCTAACTGATTAATCATAGGCTGCAAACAACAAAAATCTTGATGATAACCTTGCTTACGATAATCCCATTCAGGTAATAGAATACCTTCGCCCAACTTTAAATCATCATGCTCATTTGAAGGTAAATCCAGATCAAACTTAATGCTTGAAGACGCCGCCTGACGGTTTTTAGAAACACTAATGACATCCAAGTCTTCCGCAACACTTTCTGCATCTTCCTCGTCAGTATCATCCCCTGCTCGATCGACGGGAACAAATTCACTGAAGCTGAATAAATTCTCTAAACGAAAAACCATTAAACCGGTGTTTTTTTCGTAATTTTCAACCCGCTCGGCTTTTTTACGCTTCGCTTTCTTCTTATTGCTGGCACCTTTTGAGTGCTCATCTGCATCCTCTACCGCCTGCTCATCCCCAGAACAAACACTCATATTGCCAGGGTATAACCACAAATAGACAGGACTTGGCGAAAAATTAGCCGCGGGAAATTCCGTGATACTGCCAGGTTCTAATAACGCCTGGCGGATAGCAATTTCTTGTTCAGCCGCACCCGCGCTTAGTTCAGAAACTTGAGGACGAATAGCCATAAAAGCATCCACCAGCTGCTGATAAATCGACTTCATTCCTGGATAATTTTCTAATACTCTCAAGGTTAACGCTTGATTATCAACAAACCAATTGGTGAACCCCTCAGCCTGCTGTGCCGCGAGTGCTGCCAACCATAGGTATAAGTATTTATTCAGGGTCGCAGTAGGAAATAAGCTTAATTCTTCCGGCAAGCGTAGGGATTCTTGATCACGCCAAGCTAGCTCAACCTGTTCGTGGGTGCCAGCGATTTTCTGCAATAAGCTACGACGCATATAATAATCACGGGGCATGGCCGCATCGATGCGTAATCCCGCCTCGCCGCCTAAGGCACGAAACAATACGCCAATCTCAAAACCTTGATCTTGCAGGCGCACCTTCGCATCTTTATAGTCAGTCGAAGCTTTACCGGTAATATACTCGTGCCACTTTAAGCCTACGTACTCTTCCACAGCTGGATCCTAACTAAGATTTCTTAGATTCACTCTATTTAGAGTCATTGTGCACTTTTTTAGGTTCAA
>Ga0209395_1005942_pt1 | contig 13471 bp, 7 predicted proteins | sample GOMGulsemesocosm_3_FD_184635 | JGI IMG/M metagenome (GOLD analysis project Ga0209395, IMG submission 184635) | Methane-oxidizing microbial communities from mesocosms in the Gulf of Mexico - GOM9D Gulf of Mexico (SPAdes) (version 2) | ecosystem: Environmental > Aquatic > Marine > Cold seeps... | reverse complement strand
ATTGGGGTAAGTTATATTAGTAGTGATATTATAATTATTCTTACTCAATTGTATAAGATCTTTTTTATTTGTGATTTCTTGGATATTATTATTATCATCTCTTTTAAAAGAGTATTGTTTGTCTTTAAATAAAACCATATTTAAATTATTTGTTTCAGAATCATATACTTTATCAATATCTATATCATTGATACTATGAGTTATAAGCTGTGAGTTTTTATTATAATAGTTTTCAATTTTTGCTGTATTATTATTTGCTTGTAATAATTGACCTAAATTATTATAACTATAAGTAATTGTATCATCACTGCAATTTACTTGCGTTAGTTGTTCATCTCTGTTATATTTATAAGTACTTGTTTGTCCATCTTCTAACGTTATACTAGCAATTGTATTATTTTTATAATAGCTATATACTTTTTCATCATCTTTTGCATTGATTATTTTTATTATTCTATTATGTTTGTCATAAACATATTGTGTTTTATTATTCTTAGTATCTGTGATACTTGTTAGTTTATTTGTTTTATCATAAGTAAAAAGTATTGTATCTTCAAGAGCATTTATATATTTTGTATTGTTATTTAAAACATCATATTCTAAGAACTCTTTTTTATCTTTGGCATTAATAATACAAATATTTCTGTTTAAGCTATCATAGGTATAAAACGTTTTTATTCCTAGAGCATTTTCTTTTTTTATCATACAAGAGAGTTCATTGTATTCATACTTAGTCTCACAACCTTGTATATCCACACTTTTTATAACATTACTTTTATCATCATATTCGTAAGCAATAGTATCTCCATTAGCTTTTACATGTTCTAATAAATTCACTTTCTTATCATAAGTATAAGTAGTAATATTTCCATTGGCTTCAAGAATTGAGAGAGGCTTATTGTGAGACTCTTCATAAGTATAAAGTGTTTCACTTTTATCTTCATAAACTATTTTTACCACTCTGCTTTTATCATCAAAGTATTTGGTTTTAGAAGTATTATTAATATCCGTGATTATTGCTGTATTATTTACTTCATCATAAACATAGGATTCACTGTTTTTGTTTTTTGCCAAAATAGCTCTTATTTGTCCACAATCATCTAATCCGTAGTTTGTAATATTTCCAAGGTTATCTTCTTTAGAAATCATTTTAGTATTTAAATACGTATAGGTATTTGTAAGTTCTTGTTGTGTGTAAGAATACACCCTATTCTCTTCATCATATACTACGGATACAATATCATTGTTATTTTCATCTTGCATATTAATTAGATTATTTTCTTCATCATAAGTAAAGGTTTTTTTATTTGAAGCAGGATTTATGATTTCAATTAAGTTATCACTTTTATCATACTTGTAAGTCCAAACTCTATTGTTATCATCTCTTACTCTGGATACTTTATTTTGCAAATAAGAAAAATCAAAAAATGCACCATAATTATTAGCTACTTTTACAATTCGTTTATTGTCATATGTTATATTGATACAATTATCATTACACTCTTGTATTTTTATTAACTTATCATTTTTATAGCTATGTATTTCATTTGTATTAAAATAAGTGATATTAAATGTATCTTCACCACAATATTCTATAGTACAAGGATAATTACCTATATTTTTAAAGGTATTATCTTCTTGTAATTCAAAGTCAAACTTCTTAGCATCTATTAAAAATAAACGATAGGTATTATCTTCTATTTTTTTAAACTGTGATTCATAAACATATCTGGTATTCGCACCAAACATACCTTTATAATCTTGATTACTTACATAGGTTTGCTCTAAAAGTAAAGGCGATTGTCCATTTAAAAGTTTGATATCTTTATTGGTATGTATAAACTGAGCGGTGTTTAAAATAACAGGAGAACCTGTAGAGCTTCCTAAGCTTCCACTCTCACTTGAAGCCATTGGGTTTGTTTTATTTGACATATTCATAACAGTAGAAAAGGATATAGGGCTTAGTGCTGTTATTATACTTTTTATATCTAATTCTTCAGGAATTGTAGAACCATCTATTTTTCCATCATCTTTTATGCTACTGGGACTTGCACCTTCACTTCCCGTTACTTTTCCTTTCGTATTTCCCCCTTGCATATACTGCACATCCCCTACTCTTATTATTTCGGAGCCATCTACTTTGGTATTGGCTGAATGTTCTATTACATAAGATTTAGCAAGTAATGTACCAGAAGAAACACCACAACATACCCCCGGACCATCTCCTATAACGCTACTTGAGTGTGATTTTTTTAAGTATACTTTTGCTTTACCCATATTAACAGTAGTTGATACATCTGCTGATTTTTCTAAGGTTTCACTTACATTGTAAGGGATTGGTATAATAGCATTACCAATGGGTGTTAGGTTAACAGATGGTGAGGTACAAACTATTTTATATATTTCTACTTGTCTTGCTGTAAAATTACTAGCCATTACTTTCCTTTAAAAGCATAATATCTGCTGTGATATTTTCTTGTATTCTTGGAATTTGTATTTTATAGGTTAGATATAAGTGTTGTGCATCATCTTTTTTTAAATCCAAAAGAACGGTATCAAGATTCATCATTTCTATGATATCTCCCGTTTTTGTTTTTATTCTTGTAATCAATTCAAGTTTTGGAATGCTTAGATACATTTTTTCTTTATTTTTTATTAGATTTGTAAGTTCGATTTTTGAATTTTCTTTTATATATCCATTCATTATTAGCTTTGGATTAGCAACTTGATTAAAAAGTGCATTAAAATCATGTGCAGGAAGAGGATGCTGTTTCTTTAACCATTGTTGATCATACGTACCTGCATATTTTAGTCTGTCTTTCCATGAACTCCCTATTGCGCCAAAACCAGCTGGGCTTTTTGAATCCTCTTTGTTTTCAAATTCAATTTGAGCATCTAATATTTTTTCTTTCGGATCTTTTTTATGATGAATACCACAACCCACTGGGTTATGTTCTTCAAAAACCAAATAATCATCTTCATCATCTTGCGATTTTGCAGGAATAATTATAGCTCCTCCATAAGATTTTTCATATACGATATCAAGAGATGAAATTTTTTCTTTTTTTTGTTTTTTTAAAGAAGAGCCATCTTTTAAATATTCTTGTTTTGCTTTGACTTTTAATTTACATTCATTTAAGGTTTTATTTTCACTTGAAAGCACTTTTACACCACACAACCATTCATCTAAATCTTCTTCATTTTTTGAAAAAGAAATAGCATTTACTATTACATCCGTATTTAGTTTTAAAGCAGCATAATCATTTGCATACTGTATAGAAGAACTCGTTTCCTCTCCATAAAACTCATCTTTTACAAAAAGTGATTCTTGATCACATGATAATTTTAGGATAAATTCATTTTTATTCTCATCATCAGGTAGGAGTAGCTCATATTTTACTTTTACAGCAGATGTTATAAACCACTTGTTTTTTGCATTGACATTTTCCCAAGCTAAAGCATTAAAAGGCGTAAAGTTGTTATAATCCATGATTAGTTAATATCCACTAATTTGGCATTTGCAACTACTGACTTAGAACCTTCAATAGAAACATTTTTACCACTTATAACGATGGTGCCATCTGCATTCATAACAAGAGAAGAAGAACCAACAATAATTTCTACTTTTTTACCTGCAATAGTATGTTTAATAATGCCTACTTGTTCAGTTGAGCTTAAACCTACGCTTACATTTTTAGAAGCACCCACCGTAGTTTGATAACCAGCACCAATACTTAGGGCTTTTGCAATAACAATGGTTTCCATTTTGTTCATTTTGACTAATTCAGTTTGATTACCACCTATAGTTAAATCTTCATTGTTTCCTATTATTTCTTCTTGATTGTTATCTATATTTTTATAGGAGTTATTTTGAGCATGTAAAACAAAATCCTTTTGCGCTCTAAGATTTAATATTTCTGCGTCTTTTTTATCTTCAAAACCAATTTCGTTGTATCCAAATTCATCATCATGCGCAGGAATAGAATGCGTTTTTATTTGTGATTTTGTTTTTGATTCTGGTAAGGGATAAGGATTATGATTTTCTCCATTATGTATTGAGCCCACAACTACAGGTTTATCAGGGTCTCCATTTATAAAAGATACCAATACTTCAGAATTAACTCTGGGAATAAACTGAGAACCGTAACCATTTCCAGCAAAAAAGTTTGTAAGTCTTAAATAACAAGAAGTTGCATTGTTTTCATCAAAGTGAAATAAAACTCTGATTCTACCCTTATCATCAATATCTATTTCATTTGCACCATCTGGTGATTCCTTTTTTCCTTTTGAAACTCTTGCTGTTTGTACACCTGTTATGATTGGCTTAAGTGTTTTTATTTGTGGTACATAGACCACATCTTGAGGAATTGCAACATATTGGGTTAAGTATTGAATTTCATTAGTATCATTGTCATCTACTGCTTCATTTAAAGCATTGGTAAAAGTAGCACGGTATGTTACTTTTGTAATAAGGACATCATCTTCTTTATCTAAGACTTCATCTGTTATTGTTAAAGCAATACTATCTCTCATATTCAACTGGGAAGTTTTACCTTCAAACCTTGATGCCTTTACATACTGTCGCTTAGAATCAAGAATAGAATTTCGCTCTAAGTGTTTGTATAATGAGCCTTCATGTAATTGCAAATTATCTTTTTGTATTTGTTTTGTAATGTCTGCTTTTAATTGTGAAGTATTACTGTTGTCTTTTATAGAAGATTCTATATCTTTACCAAACTCTTTTTCAATGCTCAAAGAAGGTCTGTACTCATCATAATATGAAGATATATTTGCAGAGGGTGAGAATTTTTTAGAAAAGTTATAAGAACCTGTTGCTATTTTATTAATAAGTGTTGCATGCTCATTGAGTTCACACAACGTGATTACATACTCTTCACAAGAAGAGTAATCGTAAATCAAGGTATATCCTTCTTCTTCACAAAGCATATTTATAAAACTTAAATCACTTTGTCCATATTGTGTGGTGTATTCTCTAATAGGAGATTGTGAAGCATCCACTTTTAGATCAAGTTTTGTATTTAATAAAGCAGAGTATCGTGAAAAAAGTTCTTTTATAATCTCACTTGCTTTTTTTTCATGATATATTTCATATCTATTATTCAAACTCAAATATCGTAAAGGAGAAGATATGTTTATTTCATACATATGTTTATCAGAAACTACAGATTTTTCACTTACATTATATACTTGTCCACAAAAAGTTTTTTCTTCTAAACTATTTTGGTCCTTAAGTTTTAACTGCACATTTTTATCTGCTATGTCATTAATATCAAGAGCAGACTCACTTACAAAAGTAATAGCAAAATCATACAGTTCATTTACTTCTGACTCACCTTTTAGTTTATAAACAGAATATGTTCCATCTTTTGATAAAAAATCTGTAGAAAATTCCATTATTTTTAATCTTGCAATAATATCTTGGTGGATATTGCCTCTTGTAGAACTTACACTATTAGATATTGACTTTGGACTTTTTGAAGAATTATCTTCTCCTGAAACAGTTTTCTCTATATTTTTTGGCATTTTTCACCTTTATTCATTTGTTAATACAAGTAAATTATCATTAAATCCTATTACATATAAATAGGATTGAATGATAATTTGAAAAAGTAGTACTCTTATGAGTACTACTTAAGAAAGAATAGCTTATGCACCTACTCCAATTCTCCAATCATCTTCACCAGATGTTGAAGCAATCTCATGTCTCCATGTGATTTTTCTGTATGCAAATGATACTTCTTCTAGAGGTGCAACTTGAGAAGTAGTAGAATCTTCTTCCATTCCAAATTTTGAATTAATATCAACAATAACAGCATCTTCTAATACAACAGTAAAGAAATGCTCTGGTTTACCTTCGTAAGAAGTTCTATACCATTTAATTTCAACTTTTGTTAATGTTTCACCTTGAGTAAGTGCGTTATATAACAAAGGAGAACTTTTATCAAATAACTTAGAAACTATCATAGGCTTATGAACTCTTTGACCTGAAGGTTGCCCTGATTGAGGATCTCTTGGGATTTGGATGTTATGAGAGAAAGACTTAACTATCGTTTCATCTTCATGACCTTCTTGGTACGAGTTACCAACAGACTCTGGCGTAAATGCACCTTCAGTAATTAAACCTTGTGTGCTTCCTTCAATAGAAATAAAAATTGGATTATTCATTTTTGTCCTTTTTTTGCATAAATGAGTTTATACATACAAATTATAATTTATTTATACTAATAAATAAATTAATATGTTATTAATTTATGCTAAATCTACAAATATTCATAATAATTACTATTATTAAATACTTCTTTTTTTAGCATCGTAACTTAACGCTCTTATAAACCAAAATTTTAGAGCCAGTGGGATTTTTTTAGAACAAGAAAAAAATGTAATTGCATTCTTTTCTAAATCTTGGGACGAGTTTTCAAAAGGTAATGAGCCTGTAAACATCTCATAAAAAACACAAGCAAGTGAAAACATATCAGATTCAAAACTGGGTTTCGTTCCTAATAAAACTTCAGGTGCACAGTATAAGGGATTATAGGCATTGACTTTTTCATAAGATAAAGACAGATCGTCTTCACCTTTTGAATATATAGAAATTCCAAAATCAAACAGTTTTATTTCATTTGAAGGCAAGAGCATAATATTGTTAGGATTAATGTCTGCATGTACAATATTAACACTGTGTAAGTATTCTAAAGTTTGTAAAACATTTGTAAAAATACTTTTAATCAAGACTTTATCCATATTGTAAATGGGCACATTCAAAAGAAGTGTACCTTCAAGATGTTCAAGTACTAAATAAGGGACAGAGGTAAGATTATCAATTCCATAATCGTATACTTTTACAATATTTTTATGATTTAAGCTTCTTAGAATCTTATATTCAGCATAAATAAAAGCCGCTACATCTTTTTTCTTCAAAAGTTTTTTAAGTGGTATTTTTATTGCAAAACTTGTTTCATCTTTAAAATACTCACAATAAATATCTTTAGATTTATATACCTTACATAATCCACCACGTCCAAGTTTCTCATTAAGCCTATAACGTTCATTTAATAAACGCTCACCTTGATATAGCTGTTTTAATTTATTTTTCATGAGACACTCACTATTACAGCTGTTAAGTTATCATCCGCTTTTGTATTTAAAACTCTTGAACTTAAATCTTTCATAGCATTTTTCAAAACATCCATTTTCATTGCAGCTTTGATATTTTCATTGCTTAAATTATCATATAAACCATCTGAGCATAATAAAAAAATATCTTGTGATTTTACGGCAAATGTTTTTGTTTCTATAAAGAATTCACCAGGAGCATATAAAGCTTTTGTAAGTACTTTTTTCATGCCTTCTTGTGTTAACATTTCTTTGCAATGATCTTTTGATACTAAAGATAAAATATTGTCTCTTAAGTTATAACAGCGACTGTCCCCACAATGAATTAAACACGCTTTATTATTGTGTATATAAAGTAAAATTAGGGTTGTACCAATTAAATCATTTTCTTTAGACATTTGTACTTTTAAAACCAGTTTATTTTGAATCTTTTTTATCTCTTCTTGAAAAAGTATAATATTGTTCTCAAAGCCTTCTTCTAAATTCAAATATTCAAAGGTATCAGTAACTAAATGGCTGGCAAAATTTCCATCTTTATGCCCACCCATACCATCACAAACAATCCATAAACCATCTTCATCACTAGAATAAAATGAATCTTCATTTATTTTTCTAATATGCCCAGGATGAGTATAAGAGAAACTTTTCATACTCATTATATTTTGCCTCTTAGTTTAAAATGCTTTAAAGGGTTAGTTGAAGTAAAAATACCTGTTACTTTTCCTTTTAAATACATAGATGCTAGATATCTGTCTTTTTTATACTCAAATATAATTTGATTATTGGAAACTTTTTTTATTTTAAATTGATCGATTAATTCAAATAAAGACCAATCCCCTACACTGCTTCTGTCTAATACTTTTTCATTGTTTAAATTAAACAAAGTAAACGTACTGTAGGTATTGTTATTAGGCCAATGTATAGAATTATCTTTTATAGGTCCATGCTCGTAAGTAATAGCATCATCCCCATAATTTAAATTCATAGTAGATAAAGACTTTTCTAAGGAATTAGCTTTTAATGATGCGTTTACACTTAAGGTTTTACCTTTATCTAAAAACATCAATTCTCTAATTCTAAAAGCTCGTAACATATTGTTCATAAAGGTTCTTGAAAAATTCATTCTAGAACCATCAATTGCTTTTAGACGGTAAGACTTATAAGATTTTTTATTTAATCTTACAAAACTTTTTACGTATTGTCCATAGAACTCATCTATAATCCCTCCTGATTTAAAGAATTCTGAGAAATCTTCTAAGTGAACACTTTGTGTATATTCTGATCTAACCAATGGATATTTATTTTTTAATTTACTGGTATAAAAAATTAACACGTCTTCATTGTATTTTTTATTTATATAGGTTTTACTTTGATTTAATAAGAACTGCCAATTTGATACTAAAACTTGTTTATACCACTTAGAAACTTGTATAGGTAAGGCTTTGAATTTAAGAACAAAAGATTCATGTTTTCCATCAAGTCTGTCTCTTACAATAGTATAAGAGTCTTTTTCAATTTCTATTGCTCCATAAATACTTGTCATTTCTTTAAAAACTTCGTCCAGTTTGCTCATTGCATTTAATAAATCAGCACGGGCATTTTGATCTTTATCTAGGAGTTTTGTAAAAGGTAAGAAGAACTTACGAACATTCTTTACACTCGTACTTGACATCATTTTTTCTGCTTTTATAAGTGCATTTTTTTGCGCCAGTTGTTTTACTTTGTCTAATAAATTTGTGCCTTTTGTGCTTTTAAGTTTTAATAATTCTGCAGGTGAGTAAATATCTGTATTAATTTTAATGGCTTGAAGTACAGATAAAATAGGTGAATCTCCTGAGCTTAATGTTTCTAATTGATTGTTTAATCCAGCAATACTTACTCTTTTTGGAATACTTAAAGAATTAATAGCTTTTAACCAATATTTTTTATAATCTTTAAAATAAAAAGACAAAACTTTAGAATAGATATCATTTATTTGGCTCTTTGTTAAATCCAAATTAGAACCTAAAACCCAGTTATTGATTAATACTTCTTTTACTAAAGATTTACCCTTAGCAACAATAACTTTTTCATAACCTTCTTTTGTATAAAAACCAGGAATAGAGGCAGTACTTCCTTCAAAAGAAGAAATATTACTTCCTAGAACTTGCGAGAATGCAAAAGATTTAAGATTCATAGTTTCTTTTACAAGGTCTTGTAAACCATTGTACGTAATATGAACATAACCTTTTTTAGTTAATTTAGCACGCGCTATTGCTAAGGTTTTTTTATTCATAGACACAACAGGAAAACCAAAACGTAATAAATTATCCCAGTGTTTATTTAAGTCTCTTTGAATACTAGGTTTATTAGGATATAACCTAGCCCAATAGTCACTAAGTAATGTTTTTAGCAAGTCCGTATTTCTATATTTTTCATTATTTAGCATTAAATATGCTTCTAGATTATTCCATGTTCTCTCATAATTATTTAAGTTTGTTAAAATTTGTTTGTTTAACAAAGCCTCTACTCTAGGCAATAAAGTTGCAAGTAGATTTTCATGGTATAAATTAATTAATTCAGTATTTTTCTCATCTGTATCATAAAAGTTAATTTTATAAAAAGAATTAGAAGTATTTTTTATATGTTTTTCTTTTAAAGAATCAAACATATTTAAATTAAGCACTACTTTTTCAAAGTTGTCACTTTTTTTAATATTCTTTTTTACGTTTTCATATTTATTAAAGTCATTTTGCAAAGAATGCAATAAATTATTATGTCCTACAAAATCCTGTACTAAAAAAACGCAGAACAGTATTACTACACATAAAGAAGCAGTAATAGCAATACTTTGTTTTCTTAAAGAAGATTTTTTATAGTTTTGATCCATATTAATTAAATCAGCTTCAGGAAAAATCACATCTTCTAGAAGATTTTTTATAAACAAGCCTTTTGAAGATCTAGCTTGTGACAATTGTCCTTTTTCTTTAGGTGATATTAAATATGAAGTACTTACTTCTTGTACTTTAGGAATTGATGTAAAATACACACCTCTTAACATTAAAGGTTTTCTGTATCTTGTTTGTGAGAAACAAATATCAGAGAAAATATTAATGCGCTCAAAAACTTCAGAGAAAGAATCACAAAAAAGAAGTATCTTACTTTTAGAATTTTCTTCCCATTCACCATGGATTTTGTCTATTATTGAAGAATTAAGTCTTTTTAATAAAGCATCAAATTTCTCTTTCAATATTTTAGTGTCTACATTTTTTGTGGGATCATCAAAAGTAATACCTAAAACTTCATCTTTTTCATCTTCTGTAATATTTGAGAAATACTCATTAAAGCCTTCAAGATTATCACTTTTTGTTATTACTAAATAAATAGGAATACTAGAAACAAAACCATGTGAGAGTTCATCAAATCTGTTTCTTAAATCTTTGGCATACTGTTCTAAATCACTCTCACTGTTATTTAAAAAAGTTTCAATAGAAATATTTAATACAATCCCATTAATAGGTCTTTTAGAACGTTTTTTAGCAAAAATATTTAAAAAACCTTTTTCCCATACTTCTTTATCATAATCTGTATTTTTATTGTGAATATGATTACCTGGCATATCAATAAAAATAGCATGTTCAGCATAGAACCATTCGAAAGCTTCTGAAGATCCTTCTTCTTTTACACTTTGATCATTAAAGTTCATATTTAAAGGAAAATCTAAGCCAGAACCTTCTAAAAGAGATGTTTTCCCTTCATTGTTTTGACCCATCATTAAATACCAAGGAAGTTCATATCTTGCTCTTCTTTTATATTTGTAAAGAGTTGATTTTTCTAAGATTTTCAAAGCTTCAGAAAAACGTATCTTTATGTCTTTGATTTTTGTATTAATGAGTTTATTTCGCTCACGCTCTTTTTTTAAGCGCTCTTCTCTTTTCTGTAAATATTCTTGTGTTCTTGCTTGTAAAAAAAGAACATACAATAACACCAACGTCAAGGTAATAAAAAAGACTGAAAAAGCAACCAGTAATCGATACGATAAAACCTCGTAAGATTCAAAATAGTAAGGAAATACAAATATTATAACAAGAGATATAATAACAGCTATTAACATAGTCCAAAATATCCCACTTTTAAATAACTTACTCATTGATGTCCTTTACGTACTCGTCTAAAATAAAATTGTCTTCATTTAAAAAAACCAAGTTTTTATATTCTGTGTTTATGCTTTGTGAGAAGTTTATATTTTGCTCATTCAAAGCATAAGATAAGCCTATATAAATAATAAGCATTAAACAACAAGTAGCAATAATAATTGTAGGATAAGAAATCATATAAAAAAGTCTGTGTTTTATTTTAGAGGCTTTTTGTTTCTGATAAAACTTCAGAGACTCTTTACCTTGAATAATTTTAATTTGTTTGTATAGACTTTCTTTAATTTGCACAAGTTCATGTTTTTTTGTACTTTCTACCCTATATTTACCTTCAAAACCTAAAGCCAAACATACATACATAAACTCTAAAAGATAAATAAATTTAGCAGGGGCTTTAAGAAACTTATCCAATAATTTGAAAAAGTTCTCTCCTCCATAACTCTCATTATGAAAAATATTTAATAAACTATTACTGGACCAGTCATTATCTCTACCAAAAAAAGTAGTATTAACAATCTCATCTACCAAAGTACATAAAACATATCTGGCAACAAGTACTTCAGATTCTTCAATATCAAAAGAAGAAAGAGAATTTGTAAAAACATTAATATTGTTAATAAATTCTTGTCTTACTTCATGAACAGTACCCAAATCATAGGAGTTTTGTATTTGTGTTAATTGTTTAAAAACCAAAGAAGCAGAAGTAATAATATAATTCATATCTTCGTTAGTATAAATTCGTTTGTCCGTTTTTTTCTGGTTTTTCACAAAAGAAATTGTATTTTCTTTAAATGAAGAATAATCTTTTTCTTCACTGGAAAAATTGGTTATGCTATCATCTGTACTTGATGAAGGTATTAATATTGTTTTATTGTCCATTTCTTTCCTTAATTACTTCTAATTGCCCATAAAGAATATTCTAAATTGGGAAGTTCTGCTGACATATGAAAAGCAAAACCACCGGATTTAGCTAATTCTGTTTTGTCAATTTCATTTAATTCAATCTCAAAATACAAGTGGTTCACTCTGTAAGGAATTTCTCTTGGAGGCGTTGGAAGCGCTTTTATTTTGAAACCTTTTAAATGATAATTAACTAAATTTCTAATATTTTCAATACTTCCCATTTTTAAATTGGTCATAAGTGATTTATTGATTTTTTCAGCTTTTGCATCTGCTGTAACTGCTAAAATAAATGATGAGTTATATAAGATTTCTTTATCTTTTATTTGTGCTACAGAAATACCATATTTTCTTTTTTCAATATTTAAAGTAATAGAATTTTGCTCTAAAACCATTGAAAGCATGTATTTAAGTTCTTCAATGATACTTCCAAAACTCTCTCCTAGTTCTTCATGTATATAGGTAAATTGAGAGCTAAGTTTTTTCTCTTTTTTCATAAATATTGCTAATTCTGAGGCTAAAGAACTAAGTTCTAAAAACAAATCTTGTGGATGAATTTTGTCTTGACTCATGAAAAAATGTAGTTTACTTTCACTTTTATTAATTAATTGAAGCATTAGAAAATTACCTAACTCACTTGCTTGAAGTGAAGAATTGGATATCTTTTCTGCTAGTTTTTCTGATCTGTAAGAAAGCATTGACAATAACTCATCAATTTTTGAAATCAAATCTGACATTTTATTAAGATGTAAAAAAGTAGGAATATAAGAGCTATCAAGAGTAACTAAGCCACTTGAACTCAAAGATATAATAGAAGCAACTTTTATTTTTATATACCCTTCATTTACATCATCTTCACTTAAGAGTTTAAAATTATGTTTTGCAATTAAAATATCACTAACAGAGTTCTCACCTGAATTAGAGTTAGAAATTTCGCTAACACTTTTTGATCTAAAACGTGTCAAAATATTCTCTTGATCTTCAAAATGCACATCATCAGAATTTGAAATAAGAATAGGAAGGGCTAAATAAATGTTTTTGTTATAATCATCACTGTTGATATCTAAAGCCAAAACACTGTCTTTTGAATCAATATCAAATAAGGTTCCATCTTTTAAAATTCCTGATGCTTTTTTAATAACTATTTTTCCACTTCCAAGTAAATCTTGATCAATTTCCAACTCAAAAAATCCCCAAATATTGCTTCCTGAAGAAGCCGTTCTTTTCATTAATTCATAAGCATAATATCTGTCATTTTGCTGAAAATGCTGGGGTCTTATAAAAAGACCTTCTCTCCATACAAT
>Ga0209395_1005938_pt1 | contig 13475 bp, 7 predicted proteins | sample GOMGulsemesocosm_3_FD_184635 | JGI IMG/M metagenome (GOLD analysis project Ga0209395, IMG submission 184635) | Methane-oxidizing microbial communities from mesocosms in the Gulf of Mexico - GOM9D Gulf of Mexico (SPAdes) (version 2) | ecosystem: Environmental > Aquatic > Marine > Cold seeps... | reverse complement strand
GGCGAAAAGTAAATACAGATTTATCAAAACGTTGCATTAACCAACAAGGTCGTTTATCTAAAGCAACTGTAAATATTCAGCTAGTTTCGAATTATATTAAAATCGCTCTCGAGTTACCTTTGACTCCTGAAGAGCGTGCATTAGAAGTACAGGTAAAATAATGAGTGAATTGCAGCAAGCATACGACCTAGAAGATTACGAAGATTTTATTAATAAAGAGATCTTTTCCGGCAAACCTCTAGCTGAATACGTCGCCGAAGTTCAGCGTATTTATATGGGTGACAAACGCCCTTGGGTGATCGGTTATTCAGGTGGTAAGGACTCTACAGCCGTAGTGACCTTAGTACATCTTGCACTAATGGGGTTAGAGCCAGAAGACAGGCATAAACCTGTTTTTGTCGTGTCATCCGATACCCTTGTTGAAACACCTGTGGTTGTTGATCATATTACTCGCTCGTTAGATTTGATTGGTAAAAGCGCCAAGCTAAATAACTTACCAATCACGAGCCACAAGGTTGTGCCTCAAGCAAAAGAATCATTCTGGGCTTGCCTATTAGGTAAAGGCTACCCAGCACCAACAAAGAGTTTCCGTTGGTGTACAGAGCGTATGAAAATTGATCCTGTAAGCTCATTTATTAAAGACAAAGTGTCTCAGTATGACGAAGTGATCGTATTACTTGGCTCACGCTCAGATGAAAGTGCTTCTCGTGCTCAAGTTATCGCTAAACATAAAATTGATGGTACGCGTCTAGCTCGTCATACTACACTAGCAAACGCATTTATCTACACTCCGATTGATACATGGGATGTGAATGATGTTTGGAACATTATACGTGGTGCATTTAGATATGCGGAGCATGATATTGAAGAGTGGGAAAATCCTTGGGGTGGTAACAATCGTCCTCTTTGGACACTGTACATGGACTCTTCAGATCAAGGCGAATGCCCATTAGTTATCGATGATAGTACACCGTCTTGTGGTAATTCACGTTTTGGTTGCTGGACTTGTACTGTTGTAAGTAAAGACAGAGCAATGGAAAGTCTGATCAAAAATGGTGAAGAGTGGATGAAGCCACTTCTCGTATTCCGCGATAAATTAGCGTTTACTTCGATTCCTGAGAATAAAGATCAGTTCCGAAATTATAAACGTCGAATTGGTAAGGTTAATTTCCAACGCGCTAAAGACGGTCAAGAGATCAGTGAAGAACGTGCACACGTACCAGGTCCTTATTGGTTAAAATACCGTAAGGAATGGTTAAAAGAATTACTCGTTCAAGAAAAGCAATTCAATGAAGATGGTCATACAATTGTGCTTATTACTGAGCCTGAATTACATGCAATTCGTCAAGAGTGGCTGAACGATCCAAATGAACCAGATTGGAACGATTCATTACCGCAACTATACCGTGATGTTTACGAAAAAGATCTTGATTGGGTTATTAACGATAACTCAACGTTTGATAATAAAGGTGCTCAAATCCTATCACAATTAGGTGCAGAACATGACATCGCGCCAGAGATGGTAATGAAGTTGCTAGACCTTGAAATATCAATGGAAGGTCTGAGCCGTCGTACTGGTGTACAAAACAAAATCGGCACCATCTTAAAACAAGATTGGGGCACGTTAGAACAAATAAAAGAGAAACAAGAAGGCATGCAATCAAAAGCCGCATACGATGTTTTCCAAGAAGAAATTGAAGCACTTGATAGCAAGTTAGCTGAAATTGATAAATTAATGAGTGAGGAGTTTTAAGCATGATTATTAAAAGTCTATCTCTTAACAATTTCAGAGTATTTAACGGCGTGCATGATATCGATCTTGCCCCTAAAACTGATGCACAAGGTAATAACCTACCGATCACCTTATTTGGTGGTCTTAATGGTGCAGGTAAAACCTCTATTCTCACCGCTGTACAGCTTTCGTTGTATGGTCGCGCTGCATTTGGTTTTAATATGTCAGCGACTGAGTATCAAGAGCAACTTGCGAATTTAATTCACCAAGGTTCGACAGTTAAGCATAACAACGCATCTATTGAATTAGTATTCTCATACAACCAACAAGGTCAAGAGAACGAGTATCGTGTTATTCGTTCGTGGGAGCGCAATAAAAAAGACAAGTTATTGCTTTATACCAACGATGTACTTGAGTCGAACTTAAGCTATGACCAATGCCAAGCTTTTTTAAATGAATTGATCCCAACTGGTATTGCAGATTTATTCTTCTTTGATGGTGAAAAGATTGCAGAACTGGCAGAAGATAAGTCAGGTTTAGTACTACAAACAGCAGTACGCCGTTTATTAGGCATTGATGTCATTGATCGTCTTAAAAATGATTTAAATATCTTTTTGAAACCGCATCAAAGTCAAGCAATGCCACAAAAAGTAAAGCAAGAAATTGCAGACTTAGAAGAGCAAAAGAAAGGTTTTGAGCAAGCGTCAGATATTTTAGTTAATAACGCCGACCACTATGTTTCAAAGATCACTGAACTCAATAAAGAAATTGATCAAGCGCATTCAGAAATGATGAACTTAGGTGGTGCTTGGGCTAAGACCAAAAAGCAAGAAGAAGCACGTGTTAGCGAATTACAAATTGAGAAGAAAACCCTTGAAGCTGGCATCCGTAAAGAGATGGAAGGTTCATTACCTTTATCACTTGCAGCTAACACACTAAAAGGTTTACTTAACACACTTGATAAGGAAGCAGCTGTTAAACAGAAGCAAGCTTTCACACAGGAGTTAAGTGCTTACCTTGATACAGTGGCTGAAAAACTTGGTGGTAACGACTCTGCAATCACAGCAGTTAACGAGAGCTTTGCACAATACTCAGCATCTACAGATAAAGTATCACTGCAACTTGATTTGTCTGAGCGTGAACGCGCACAAATAGTTCATCAAGTAGAAGTTTCAGCACCAAAATCGCATCAAACATTTGAAGAGTTAAAATCACGTCTTACCCAAGTTGAAGATGAGATTGATAACGCCGCGGTTAATATTTCACGCGCACCAGATGAAGAACGAGTTGCTGAAAAACTGGATGTAATTAGCGAATTAAATCAGAAGAAAATTGCGGTTGTTGTAAAGCGTAATACTGAATTAGCTGAAGCGAAGATCAGTATTTCTAAAGCAATTGAGTTAGCGAAAAACATTCAGAAGCTACATGACAAATATCGCTCAGCGAGTAATGTGAGTGAAGCGGTTAAGAATGCTGAATCGACTAATCAACTATTGAATGATTTTGCTAAACAGCTAACAGAAGTACGTGTTAAGCAGTTAGAAACTGAATTCATCAAGAGTTATCAGAAGCTCGCACGTAAAGATGATTTAAACATCTCTGCACGTATCAACATTCAAACGTTTGATGTTGAACTGATTGATGAGCATCAACATGTGATTAACCGTAAAGCACTGTCTGCAGGTGAAAAACAAATCTACGCTATCGCAATTCTAGAAGCGTTAGGTAAGACTTCGGGTCGTAAGCTACCTATTATCATTGATACACCATTAGGCCGCTTAGATTCGCACCACAGAGACAAATTGGTAGAACGTTACTTCCCAGATGCAAGTCATCAGGTAATCATTCTTTCTACTGATACAGAAGTCGATGAGAAGTACTTTAATCAAGGTCGATTTGCAGAAAGCATCTCACATGCTTACGAGATCCAGTTTGATGGACAGAGTAAATCGTCAAGCCTTAAAGAAGGCTACTTCTGGCAACAAGATTCTATTTTGGAGACTGTGTAATGTTACCAAACCGCATGCAACTTTCAAAAACCGTTGAAGAACAACTGAAACGGTTAAAGAAATATACAGACATAACACCAAACGTATCAGCACGTATCGCATTTTTCCGCTCTGTGGAATCAGGATTTACTTATGTGGACGATGCAGAGAAGAAACTCGATGGTAGTTTAGTACTGGATAAGATTACTTGGTTAGGTGAAACTCAGTTGATTACAGAACAAGTATTGAAACTGAAATATCCTGAACTTGAAGGAAGAGAATTACAGGCCGCCTGGGCGGCCCATGTTGAGGATGGTATAGCGGCGTTGAGGAATCATAAAACGTTACATGACTTATCTATAGCCTTATCCCGCAACTAAACAACATTTTTACTAGTGAGGCTCAAATATAAAGCCTCACTAGATTTAAATAACTAAAAAATAAATATTGATTTAGAGGCTTCTATTAATACTGAATTTCGTAATGATAAGCTATCTCTATTCCATACTGGATAATTTTCAAATTCATGATTAATTAATATTTTACTATCTTTAATTAAATAATTTAATTTTTCTTTATACTCTATATTTCCCAATGCTGAATTCAAGCGAGGGTCAAGTAAAGTAATGTTACCTAATTTATTAAGATCCTGTTCTAAATCCATATCTTTATGCTCTGGATTTTGGGGATATACATGCTCTAAAGTCATTGTCGAAAATTCACAGACCATTGCGTAATTTATATTTTTTTCTCTACCAGCGGCCCCTTCTCTCATCCCATTTTTATACCAACGCCAGCTATCTTCGATGCCGAGTAATAAATATTTCATTCCTCGGTTATCACCTGTTTTTGAATTCGAATATTCTAATTGTTTTAAATAATTTGTAAATTGTTCATCTGTCGCACTCTTAGTGATTAATTCTCTTAGTTTCACCTTAAATTGTTGTACAGAAAACTTATCATTAGCTATGTCATTACATGCATTTAAATATCTAGTTGTGGCCAAGTCAATTTTATTTTTACAGATATGTTTATACCTAAAGAAAAATATTTCTAGTACTCTTACCATTTCGTAAAATTTATTTTCATCTAAATGAGTAGCAGAAAGAAGCAAAGGTATCGAATGTGTATGCTTAAGGTTTAAAATGAGAATAGTCAATCTATATCTTTGCCAAGCCGTCAATTTACTATCTTCATATGGCCATTCACCTCTTGATATTTTCATTGCTTTTATCAGTTCATCATTTATCAATGTCATTTTTTCAACTATTAATTCAGGTGTAGCTTTTCCGCCATTAAAAATTTTATCCATACATTGATCATAAAAAGATGAACTTTTAACTTTGTCTCCTGTAAAGCTTGAAAAATAATATCCAAGTAATTTTTCAAGCTCGCCACCAAATTGTTTATCTAAATCATCCCATATTCTTTCAACCTTAGGAAAAATATAAGAATTAGATTTATCATCTGCGATACCTAAAGTTTTAGCTCTTAAAAGATCTGTATGATTAAGGTTTTCACCTCGATCATTAATTACTTGAAATAGTTTGTAAGCATCAGAAATTTGGCTGGTCACCATATGAATAACATTACATGATTCATTAATCGTTTTTTCAATGACATCTAAGGTATCTAAAGCCTCATCTAAATTTTTATCTTTAGTGCAAATATCAACAAATTCACATAATGTTTTAGCTGCTAAACAAATTCGAGAATGTGAATCCCTTTCAGTTTCAATATTTTGATTTTTTATCATTGCATAAAAATATTCATCATCTCTTCTTGAAAGAGTAAGTCTTCTTACATATTCAGTCTTTTTATTCACTGATTTTTTATAATAGATATATCTTTCTTTTAACTCCTTAATTTTTTCTACTATGTAATCTGAATGTTCATTTTCATCTTTATTTTTATTTAACTGCTCATATTTCAATATGATCCGACTTGCAAGAATTACAAATGTAGTTAGCCTTTGTTGACCATCAACTAATTGATTTACCTTCTCGTGGCCACCAATGGTTTCTGTTTGTGCACAAACTAAAGAGCCAAAAAAATGTTCAGTATTACCATCGTCCATAATAGTCGTTAAATCATCAACAAAATCATCAAGTTGTTCTTTCTTCCATGCATATCCTCGTTGATACTTAGGCACATGGAAAACATTTGCATCTCTAAATAAATCACCAATAGATTTATAATCAGGATTAACTTTCATTTAAATTCCTTTAAAATATATAATTTAATAAGTAATTGTTAACCTTAGTTACTAAACACTAAGTCCAACTGTAATGGTAAACTAACTTGATAGAATTAAACTAGATAGATGAATAATCCCTAACTGCCGATGAAGGCGTACAGAACGCATATAATCAATAATCCTAATATGTTCCATCTTTTAAAAATATTAAACTTTTACCATTAATATAAAAAACGGTGCTAACCTTTGTAAGTAGAGTACGGTAAACACTGTTTAAATACACTATTAATTGTTTTTTAAATTGCATATACAACTCGTCACTATTTGTTACATTGCGGTGTTTTAGTTTAAACATAAGATGTAACCAAGATCGTTGAATCAATATTATTTATTGTAATAACGAATAAAATTAAAATAAGAAAAACTAATAGTTCAATACTTAACATAAAGGTCTATATTGAGTTGAGTGAAATAGTTAACTTCTTAACTCATACTTGCCACTATCTAGTTTTTTAAATAGATCCTTTTTCCCAAGAAATAGTTTAACATCTGAACAATGGTTATAGATCGTTCTTCTGATAATGACTTCCCAAGTAGGTGGAAAATCTCGTTCAATATTATCTAAGATATAACTAGATATATCTTTTAGCATTAACGGTTTATTGTAATGATGGAAGGCCGCCAAAATAGCATCTAACCATCCAACATTATCTTTTTTTATTAACTCACGTATTCCTTCGGTCGTTTCCTTAGATAATTTATGCTCTAGTTTATCACTAAAATTTCTTTGGAATTGATTCAATGTTAACGCATAAAAATCTTGCCCAGTTTTTAAATTAAACTCAGTTATCAGTTCAGGTCTTACTCTATCGAACTCTTTAGATTTCCAATCACTCTTTTCATCGCCAGTAACGAGAACCAAAGCCGTTGCACTTTCTCGACATTTATTAATCATTTGATTCCAAAGGATTAAATCACCATACTTAGCATCAACTTTAACACCAGCATAACTATAAACAGTCTCTTTTATATCATCTTCATAACCAGGAGGGATATTATTTGAATATCGATACTCTCCTTCTTTTTCAATCTGTTCCATTTCTTCTTTAGAGAATGATTCACCCACAATCCCATCAAATAATTCATATACAATTTCTACAACTTTATCTTCTTTCTTATAATTATTTTTTTTAGGCTTGTGAGATTTTATAATATCGTAGATGTGATTAATATTATTTCCTAATTCGGATTTCAGTGCATAAAGTTCACTATTTTCACCACCAATTTTGGATAACCCATCAAGTTCTTTAGTAAAAGATTTGAATTTCTGTTCAATTTTATTAACTAAACTTTCTTGGTTTTTTAACACCAATTTTCTATTTAAATTGAACTCTAACGCAGATTGGTGAGGCAGCCATACATCAAAGTAATCATTGTTTTTTAATGATTCGATCTGTTTAATAATGTCATCTGCAACTGTTTTCTCATATCGATAAAGGTTCAAAAGAATATTTGTATCAAGAACAACCGTGACCTTTTTACTAGCTAGAATATTCTCTTTTAAATAATTATCTATATAGCCAGGAAATTTATTTTTCATTTACTTTTCCCTTGCCCTTTTTCATAACACAAGCCAAAGCGCATAATGGAGCGGTAGTATCAAGTAACCCCCTCTGATAGGTTGCTTCAACTAAAGTTCGAACATTATCACCATATCTTTCAGTTACTCTACTTACCCCACGGTTGTGTAATTCCTTACCAAGGCGACCAAGTTGCTTAAAGACTTCCATATAATCAATTATTTCTTGTTGATGATTTAACGTTGAATCGTACCATTCACGTAATGTGACCACTTCAGCATCACGTTTAGCTTTTTCAACTTTTTGAATGTATTCCAAAACTTCAGGTGATTTTCGGCTAAGTATTTTCTTATCTTTAACAATATCTTCATTAATCATCTTTACACTAGTCCCTGGGCGCTAAAATATGCGTTCTTTATTTGGCTGACGTGCACACATAATACAGTCGAGGAGGTTGAAAAAGTGATAAGTTCGACAGTTATGTTTTATTTGTAAACATCGATTACCCGTTAACATCAGTTAAGGTAATTATTTCATCAAATAATAAAACAAACCACTCCATATAGGTATAAATATTTTTTAAATATCAATGGTATAACAATAAAATTTGCATTTGTGTAGATGAATTACGCAATAGCGCTGAAGATTGAATTAAGAAAATAAAATATAACTAAAACCGTTTATCAAAAAATGTATCGTAATAAATAATATGGCGCATAAAAAAGCGCTGACCACATAGTGGTCAGCGCTTGATAAAAAACACAAAAATTAATTATAAGTTAAGCGTCTTTCAACAACTCCCAAAACGCTTTATCTTTGATCTTGGTAAGCTTCTTATCTCCATCAACATACAAGCTGTAATGCTTATCAAGTTCACGGATGGTTTTCATCAGCTGCTCTTGATCCGCTTTATCATCCTTATTGAATATAGATTTAATATCCTGATTTTTGATTTGGCCAACGCGATGCACAATCCAGCTTAGGATATACGCTGAGTAATCATTCTCGCCGGTTTTAAAGTGGGTGATATCTTGCGTAGACAAAATAACACCAACACCGTATTCACGGCCTTCTTTCAGCACTTTACGTAAGCTAGGGAAGTTTTGCGACATGAAGTTATCCGCTTCATCCACCAGCAGTAATTTGCTTACTTGTCTAAAGTCGCCCTGCACTTCTGGTTTACCCTGCTTCTGCATTTGCGAATAGAATAAGTCCAATGTTAAGGCAACTACCAAGTTTTGAATCTCACCTGGGTAACGTGCTAATTCAATCACAGTAACACCGTCAACAAGCTCATATAAGCTCGTACATTTATCAACGTTGTCTTCAAATATTTCTAGATCATACAAACTCTCTAAAGCTGCATATAATGAATCTTCAGCAGGCTCACTTTCTTCAAACAAAGCCCAAACATCAGCAATGGTTGGTGCAGGTCTGCTCCACGTTGATATATCAGCCTTTTTAATACCAGCAAGTTCATACGCTTCACTGATTAATTTACGTAATCTCAGTTGCTGTTTTTGACCTAAACCAAATGCTTTCCCCATAGTCTCAGAGAAACCACGTGCAGTATGTACTGGCAACATTGGTGTATCACCAAACAAACTTAACGGGTTATACGGCAGTTTATGCAGGTTAAACTTCTTACCGTTCGTTACGGTTAAGAACTTATCATCAACATAATCCGACTTGTAATCGAAGATCAGAATGCCAATTGGCTTACCATCAACATTGTTATGTTGATTACGATAAAGCTGAGTCACTACAGACTTAGTACACTGGGTTTTACCGGTACCCATGGTGCCAATAATACCCGAGTTGGTATTCATGAACTTGGCTGTATTTGTCGGTTCCCACAAGATAGGTGAGTCGTCACGCACATCATGGCCGATAAGTACTTTTAGTGTATCCGTTGCAGATTTAACGTCTGATTCAGGGCTTGTCATAACTACAGTCGTACTTGCATATTCAGCTGTACGTGAAGCTTCCTTAATCTCTGCCACTTGCTGTTCTGCACTACCCTGCTCTTCATCCGCAGCTGCAGTATAAGCCGTTACAACAGTTTGGGTTTTAGCATCCGCTTGTAATAAGTATTTTTCATTCACATGACAAAGCTTTTCAGGGCAAACTTCGTTCATCATGGTTTGTAATGGCGTGCTCAAGAAACCTTTCAGGTAACTAACTGGCAGTTGGATCTTAAGAATATCGTCAACTTCTTCAAACTCAGTCTCAAAGAAGGTGTCGTTCTCGACCACTGACACAAGGAAGCCTTCTGGATAGTCTGCAATCGTCGCTAACTCATAATCACCTTGTAACCACCATTCACGTTGATTCAACAGTGATTTATCAAAGTAACCATCTTCGTACAAGTCGTACAGTTTGTATTTATCAACTTGCATTAATATTTGACGAATAAACAAGCCTCGATACAATAAACCAGCTAAATCGTCACGACCAAGAATGTCTTCGGTCAAATAACGTTTCAATTCTTTCGCTTGTTCTACGCCTTTCTTATGCGTTTGCTTAAGACCTGCTTTTACTTCTAACGGTAATAAGTAAAGCTTCTGGTCTTTAAAACCAACAAACAATACATCATCAGAAATAGCACCTGATTTGTAACCATGAACGTTACGTGAAAAGTCACTATCAGACATTTTCAGACCGATGTTACCCGCAACGCGTACCATCTCAGCAACAGACAGAGGCACCCAGGTGATATCAGATTGAGACAGTAAGCAACTCACAAATTTGTAAGCACCGATAATGCCGCGCTTCTCTTTACGATCATTAGCTGAAGCAGTGATCATCTTCAGCAACCACTCACCATTAAAGGCATTAAACTCTTCAATTAAACCACCTTCATCCTGCTCAAGTACTTTCTTATACAAGTCAGTTTGTTTGGTCACTGTGATTGCATCGTAGTTCGCAGAGTTGGTGTAGTTATCAGAATAATGGATCAACACAACATCTTTCTTACTATCGAAGAAATCTAACGTCACTTTAGGATCAATAATGGTTGTCCAGATTGAACACTGATACGAGCTTTCTAGCAAGTTCTTAAAGTTGTCACTCACTGCTAACGCTAACGATTTAGAACGGCTATGTTGCTCATTTGATTTACGTGCAGGTTTGATTAGACCACCTAAACGTTTGGCAATAGTTAGGTGTGTTTGATTGTAGGTGTCCACATTTTTAAGACCAAATGCAGTAAAGTAACTGTCTTCTTTATTTGCAGCCGCTTCACCCGCTAACAAGCCCTTACAAACAATACCACTTAACTCTTCTTCAACATTCACATCGGTAGGTTCAACACGGTCATTATTTCGGAAGAAGCTTAAGTGTGCGTACGCTTGCTCTTCACCAACCTTATTCTTGAACTTGCTGTATGTCACACGTGTACGTAGCAGATCGATGATAGTATCCGCTTGCTCACGAATAGGACCTTTATTTAATTCATAAAGGTCTTTTAAATCATCGTAACTAGCGATCTCAGAAAAACGGTCAAACTCGCTATACATCAGCTCTTCATCATAAAGATTAACGTGAATATGACAGACTTTATCTTTTTGATTTTTTACATAATCTAAGATACCCATGAATAATTCATGGTTACAGTGATTATTCACCGAGTTGATAATTAAGCCAGAACGTGGACCCGCTTCAAACAATGACGAGAATGCGTCTTTAAACTCACCGATTTTCTCTTTAACCAATTTACGCACATACGCATAACTTGTGTCTTTTTGCGGTACGAGTTGTAGCCAAAATGCATTGTCTTTCGCTAACTGGCTATAAGCAAAACCATGGATAGGATGATAGATAAATGGTAACAGGCCTTGAGGGTTTAAACGCTCGAGTGTTACTTTTGGTAAGTTCTTAAAGCTACCCGATTCATCAGCAACGATACTTTCGGTTAAGTTTAAATAATACGACAATACCAGCGGATGGAATGGGCTGATAAACTCTTGCTCACCATCATTGACGCTATAAGTACAGAAGCCAATATTAACAAGCTGCTTTTGTTCTTTGGTTAAGAGTACATCGAAGCCGATTTCAGCAAGTGCGTGATCATAAGCATCAACCAACTCTCTGGCTAACTCTCTGAATTCAGGTCCCCAACCACTTAAGCTTGGTAACGTTTTTTTCTTAACACAATAATCAAAGAGGTTATGGTAAGCCAAACAAAGCTCAGGATAGCTTTCATCGATAGATTCTAAGGTAATGTTATCGTCATCTGATACGCGCTTAGTCAGGATCTTAAGATCGACTAACTCAACTTCTCTGCGTAATAGCGTTAAACGTGGACCTTTTGGTGCGAATTCTTTACCATCCACGAGAATTTTTTCTTTGCTGCGGTTAAACTCTGCAAAGTAGTCGTCTTTATACAGCTTAACAAAACGGTCTGTATCTAGGATTAGCGGCAAAGACACGGTGCCAGTTGCCACACCACCTTCAACATTAAAGGTTAAACTCGTCTCGCCACTTTTAACGACAAAGTGCAGTAAATCAGATTCATTAGAGATCTTTTCAAAATCCACTTCTGCAATCTCCGTATTATCAAAAACTTGACCATTTTCTTCTAATACGGACTCACAGCCATGCTCACCCAAAACAAATGAGTTGTCTTCCGTTTGTAAGATAACGTGGCAATCTGCAAGTTTAGGCTTCGGCACGATTAAGAAGTTATGTTTGAATCCGTCAATATGGAAATCACCAGCACGGATCACTAATACTCTAAACTTGTAACATTCAGCCGTGATCTCACGCTTCAGTTCAACCGAGAAGAACATTGCTTCATTTGAATATTCACCAGACACACTCACGCGGCTACGTTTACCACCGGTATTATTTGGCTTAGCAATGGTAATTGCGTCTGTTTTGTTGTGCTTAATGCTGCATTGCTTAGCTTCGATCTTGCCACCAATAAAGCTCAGTTCAACATCAAAACTATTTTGTTCCGGTTCAAGTAATAAGATTAAATGACGCTCGCGAAGACCAGCGCCCTTCTCGCCTTTGCTTTTTGAGATTAGCTCGCCTTGTGTCAGGATTTCTTTTTCAAACTCCAACACATTTTTACGATTATGCATTTGTTCTTGCATGCATTGGCTAAAGTCTAAGCCTTCCTTCCAACGCTCTGGATCTTCACCACCAAAATTGTCTTTGATAAACTTTTCACCAAAGTACATTTCAGATAACTTATCTTCAAGTTCGTTCGGGAAGTGGTGAGTAATACGGTCTAGCTTTTCAAATAAGGCTTTGTTTTCTTCTAAACGTTTATTAATTTGTCCAGGATTTCCGCCTTTTGATAACTCGACCATCGCCGGATCATTTAATAAATCTAATTCAGAGAATTTTAAATCGCCATCAAGTAACGCGTTGTACAGTTTTTCAAAACCAAACATGGTTGCGCCATCATCAACGATTTGACTAAAGCGTAAATCAAGCAAGCATTCTGATACAGCAGATGCATCATCGTGTTGATTAATTAATTCATACATGGCCTTTTTGATTTTTTCTGGATGCCAAGATGAATCTAATTGCGCAACATCTTCTGCAGAGTTAATTAGCGTATCAAGCATACTGTTATGAATAACAAGTAGCGCAGTGCCTTTTAATTCATTTTGTTGGCCGGCAATTTCATCACGTAAGTGAGAGATGAAATTTTCTGAATAGCCATCACCATCATCATTGTGTAACACTGGCAATAACGTCACGCCAGCAACTTTCAATGCCTGTAATTCGATACCTCGAACAGTGATAGTAGAATTCGTTTCTGCTAAAAATGCACCATGCAATCGTTTACTATTCTGACCATCTGGTGATTGAAATTGGTAGCGATAACCCGGTTTTAAAGTTTTAGCACCTTCTTTAAGAAATTGCTTCGCTAAAAATGATTCAAATTGTTTTGCTAACATAAACTGCATCTCCACTGTCACTCATACGCTCGACATTGCCAATGCGTTCATAAAATTCAATTA
>Ga0209395_1005937_pt1 | contig 13476 bp, 7 predicted proteins | sample GOMGulsemesocosm_3_FD_184635 | JGI IMG/M metagenome (GOLD analysis project Ga0209395, IMG submission 184635) | Methane-oxidizing microbial communities from mesocosms in the Gulf of Mexico - GOM9D Gulf of Mexico (SPAdes) (version 2) | ecosystem: Environmental > Aquatic > Marine > Cold seeps... | reverse complement strand
GATACGAAAGCGGAAGTAAAATTTGGCTTATCTAATGAAAGAAAAACTGATAAATAGTCCTAAATAAGATAATAAGATTTCTTATACCCTCACATTTTCAAACTTACAAAAATCAATACTAAAATTTAATCGAAAACTCCGAAAGCGGACATTCGTTCGTTGGGCATTATAGATGTGAAAAATTAATTTTCTATCTCACTTTGGGGCACATTGTGAGATAGGCTCGATGCTCGCTCTATGAGTTTCTCGGTATCGCTCCCCTTTTTCTAATAAAGCGATTTGAAGGCATATACAGGTGATAAACTACGAAAATGCTAATCTAAAATGTGGAAAAGTGAATGTATTACAATGTTTATTGCTTTTCACCAAACGTATCATCGAGATTCTAATAACGCCTACCTATATAGTAAAAAGTTATTAACTAGATTGTCCCCAACCTATTGGATTACGCGAGGTGTCAAACAAAACAACTATTTTCCTCATCCCTATGTATTTGCTCTACAAGAGCTAATTAATTGTAAAAGGGTATTCAACTGGCTCTTTTTTATATTTTTACTGGAATTAACTTCCTACATACTCATTACATACTTTACCTCTATTATCGTTTAGTCCTGTATAAAATAAAGGTCATTAGTCTGTGCTCTTTAGATTTACGGGAAACCTGATTATTGCCTGATTATTGCTCAAATTAGGCTTATTGCACTTAAAATTTAATTGATAGGTAAAATAATATGAAAAAAATAGTAACGAAATTAAGTACTATAGTTTTTGCAGTTATATTTTCGAATAGCAGCTTTGCACAATATTATGATTTGCAAGTTAACAACGACTGGATGTGGAGCCTAGGAAAGGTGAAAATGCAGTGGTTTTGCGATGGTGTATTTAAAGATACAGATGAAATTAAATACGGTAAAAAGAAAACACGAGGATTAGCCCAGCATAAATGTACTGATGTTAATAAATTGTCCGTGAAGTTCTACTGGGCAGGTGGAAGAGCAATTGCAGTAAACGATTTTGGTAAAGCATTGAGCGGAAGAATTGCTTATACCGAATTAGATGGTAATGGTGATCGAAATGTATGTATGAAAATAGAAACTGGTTATAACATCTTGGCTAATAAGGGTTGTTAGAAAGTAACTAACCTTGCTCCCAGTTTATAAAACTAACTTTTGCACTGAATCTATCTACCATGATAACGAAAGTGCGAAAGTTTATTTAAAAGGTGCTGTCGAAATGAACCAACAAGTGATAATCAGGTATATATTTTGCGTATGTTTAGGAGCTACATTATGTTTTCTTGCTAGTGGTATGCAACTAACTAAAAGAGAGGTGTTAGAAAAGGATATTAATTTCCAATCAGACATAGCAAGTATTGATGTGATAAATAAAGTTTCTGTGGCTGAATATAATACACCTAATGAGATTAATAGTGCCGAACATAGATCTATAACATTAGTCCCCGATAAAGTTAGAATCGACCAATATACGGATTCTATACTCGAAAATATTCTTAATGTTGATAAGGAGTTTCACAGAAGTTCTTATCAAGATATTGAGAAAGTAATCGACAATATTGAGGCACAATCTAAAAGCTTTAAATATAAGTTAATCGGTAACCTAGTTAAACAAGCTGAAAGTGTCGATATTTATCAAGGTGATTCATTAAAAGGGTTAATAGATATAGTAGAAAAGATTCAGTTGTTGGATGCACAAGGTGATTATATTCTGCCTGAAGAAGTCATTTCAAAAGCGTTTGAAGCTGTTGAATTTCAACTTGGCTATTCAACAAACGAACACGTCGATTTGTTAATAAGCTTGCATCAATCTATCAAACCAGAACATTACAGCAGCTTGATTAAGGTTGGAGCTAGCAATAGAGAACAACCAGTACAGTTAGCAATTGCGCAGATTATTTTAAATAAAAATATTCTTGAACCATCAAAAAAGGCACTGAATTTACAAAGTTTATTAGAGTACGAACACCTACCAGCTCATATCCTAGAAGCCATTGAAAAAAAGATGTAGGTCTAGATTTAGGGCCCTATTGCAGTTGTAATCGCAGACAATATCTGTCTTTAAAGGTCGAATTATATCTAAGTAGTTGAAGTGTAAAACTATACTGCCTTATTTATACTTTTACATACTCACTCCACATTTATATATTATCGTGTTTTCCTTGTTGTCGATTTACGCTAGGTGCAGTTTATTTATCAAAGTGGGAGGTTATTTCTATTTTGAGAGTTGAATATGTCGGCCTTAAAAATATAAATGGAGAAAAAGGGTAGATTTATAAAACTTAAATTATTGAATATTACAATCTTCGGCATGCTTATTTTAGTAAGTAGTCTCATTAATTTAGCGTGTGCTGGGCTGATTACAGATACTGAAAATGATAGTTTTATAGATGAAACTACCGGCATAGAGTGGATGGATTTTGGGATTAATAATCATCTGAAACATGGTGATGTTGTTGCACAACTCAATGTCGGTGGTGAATATTACGGTTGGGCATTACCGTCAGAAGAGCAGGTTAGAACGATGTGGATAAATGCCTTTTCAAATTTAGGGGCAGATACCTATGAGGAAGATGCAAATGGTACTGAGTTTAGATACAAAGATGGTGCATTTGAGCAAGGTAGTGTATTTACTGAACTTTTGAATACAATGTCTTTTAACGGACTTAGGGATGCTGGTGCTGTTAATGAAAGGATGTACAGCTATGGTAGATATATCGGGGCAAGAGGAATGAGCCGAGTAACTATGTATTCTTATACTGATCGTTTAAGTAATCTTAACGGTTATGACATGGTGGAATTTGATAATAGCCCTACAAGTGATTATACAAAAGTAAGGGCGTCAAACTCTACTTTACTGATTAAAGTATCCTCAGGCATTAAAGTATCTGAACCATCAACATTAATTATCTTTGCTCTTGCCTTGATAGGGATCGCATCACTAAGACTTAAGATTAAATATAAGTGTTAAACTTTAATTCTTAACCCATTGTTCTACAGTTGTATGATTTATGGCTGCACTATAAGGGGTAATCGATATCCCTACTAACAATGGTAAAATAAGGGGACTATTGATATTAAGTGGGCAGCGCATTGTAACTTTTAAACCGCCCAACTCAGAGGTTTAGATGGTAATAATACCAATTATGTACTTCTACTAAACTTTTACAAATGGGTAACCCTAGCCCTGAGCCTCCGGTTGCTCTACTACGAGATGTTTCAACGCGGTATAAACGTTCATCAAACACATCTGCTCTTGTTGTACTGAGGGACTAGAGTATTCAACGGTGATAGACAAAAACACATCATTTTCTGATAGTGTAATTACAATTTTGCCAGGAGCATCCGTATAACTACAACTATTGCTGATAATGTTGGTTAATACTTGTTTCAGACGTGCAACATCGGCTTCTATTAATGTACTTGTTCTTAAACGATTTTTTATTGATATTTTCAATAGCTTGTCGAGAGCAAACAGTTGCAACTCCTTGAACCAGTGATGAAATTTCTGGAAAACTAAGCATATTATACTGTAAGGTAAGCGTACCTATATCAGGTTGTGCGTGTTGATTGAAGTCATTATTTGGTAAACAGGCAAGCGTATTGTCACTTTTAAACCACCCAACTCAGAGGCTTGGGCGGTAATAATACCATTATGTGCTTCCACTAAACTTTTGCAAATAGATAACCCTAATCCAGAGCCTCCTGTCGCTCTACTACGAGATTTTTCAGCACGATATAGCCGTTCAAATATCAAACTTAGTTGCTCCTGTTGTACCGAAGGGCTTGAGTCATCAATTGTTATTGTCAAATAATCATCCTTCTCTGAAAGCGTTATTACTATTTTACCGGGGGCATCGGTATAGCTACAACTATTGCTGATAATGTTGGTTAATACTTGCTTTAGTCGCGCAACATCTGCTTCTATTATCGTACTTGTTATTAATTGATTATTTATTGATACCGTCAACTGTTTATCGTTCGCAAACAATTGAAACTCGTTGATCCAGTGATTGATGGTTTCTGGAAAACTAAGCACATTGTACTGTAAGGTAAGCGCACCTATATCAGATTGTGCAAGTTGATATATGTCATTAATCAGTGAACCAATGTCTGATAATTTATTATCAATCTCTTTATAAGAAGATTGTAAATCATCTTCCAAGTTATGTTGAAGTGACTCTATTTGTAATTTCAATACGGTTAGTGGTGTTCTTAGTTCGTGGGATACGTCAGCTAGCACTCTATCTTTTTTATCTACCAAGTCTGACATCATTGTCGCACGCTCTATGGCTAGCTCTCTGTCAGCTTCTTTTTGCTTGATAAGAAACTTTCTAGATAGTTGATACTTAATTGCTTTAAATAATACAGTCAACAGAAAAACAAAAGATAGAAGTTTAAACCACCATGTTTGATAGTATTTTGGGAGTATACGAAAATGAGCTAGAGTTGTTGCTCCTCCCCAACTTTGCATTTTATTTGTTGATTTAACCAAAAACGTATAATTACCTGGAGGTAGGTTCGTATAACTTGCTATACGGTTCTCCGCTGTCGTATCTTGCCAATTGACGTCGTAGCCATCGAGTTTGTATTGATATTTAATTAGTTCAGGATCGGCGTATTCAAGGGCTGAAAATTCAAAACGGATACTTGAAAAATTATCAATGTCAGTGTGTCGCTGGAATATTGGTTGTTGTGCAACCCCATTGAACCAGTGATTTGTTAGTACTATTTTGGGGGAGGTCTTAATATACTTGAAATTATTAGGGTGTGTTATTTGTATACCTTTTGAACCGCCAAATACTAAGTCTCCATTTTTAAGTTTAGTGTAACTGCCATCCCAATTTGCGCCCAAATCAATCCCATCTTTTGTGCCAAACTCTATGATTTTCTCATTTATAAAATCATAGAGTTTAGTGGCATTCCACATCCTTCCTTGATTATCAAATTGCAAGTTTTCTGAATCGACATAACTCTGAGAATCCAAGGATAAGCTCGATAATACAAGCTTAGGTATTTTATTCTTATAGTTTTCAGCGGTATAAATTCCTTTATCTGAGAATACCAATATGCCATTATCATTATTTTTCATGGAAAATATATCATTTATGCCTGTACCTGATGTATCTATTTTTTTTACTTTGTCCTCACCAGCAATCAACATAAATATGTCATTGCCGTTATGCACAAATAAATTGGAATAGGCATCCACAGTTAAGCGACTTCGACTGCCACTTAACAGCTGCTTGTGATTTTCATCTTCTGTATGTAGCTCTTCTATTTCTCTAGAAGCGATATCATATGCTAGAAATGCACTGGTTCCTTTCAGATAAAGTGTTTGTTGATCTTTTGATATCTGAACGTTCATTATACTTCCTTCAAGTGTCTTTGGCAGTGGATGATGAAGGAGTTTTTTATCAATCATATTATATTCAAAAACACCTTTATCGCTAACTATCCAGATCGTATCGTTTTTTAACGTTAGAAAGTCAGATATTCGTGCGCTATGAATAGGGGAAGCTTTTGGTATGTAACGATAAATATCTAAAAACGCTCCTGTCGTAAGAGAAAATAGTAAGAGACCACTGTTAGTACCGATGAGTAATGTATTATTTGCAAACTCAGTTACATTTGATACATTGAATGGGGTGGTGTTGTTTGGCCCGAGGAAGTAGCTGGAAAATAAGTTGTTGTTGGGAGTATGCTTATTAAGACCACTCGCCCAGCTACTCACAAAAATTGTACCTGAACTCATTCTAATAGCACTGCTGACTTTTTTGTCAGTGATTGAATGGTCGTTAAATGGTGTTGCCGTTAACAGCCCTAACTCTTCCCCTTTAGCATTAACTCTAATGATTCCTTTTTTATGGGCCATTAGCCAGTATTCATCTTTTGAAAAGGCGAATATATCAAGTACTAAATCTACATCGCCTAATAAATTAGTTATTTTTTTTGTTATTAAATCAACTTTCTTTACACCACTGGCGTAAGTGGTAAGCCATATTTCGTTTGAACTAATCTGTTTTAAATGAAGTGGGGAAGACTTATCTTTGCGCGCAATATAATGGGTAAACTTTCTTTGTTTGATGTCTAAATGCCAAATCGCTTTATTAGTCGCTATCCAAGCGATATTGGGATCTGTATTATCGATAATAGCAGTTCTAGGTGAAAATTTTGCTACAGTGCTTGGCTTAATCGAATCAATCTGTTTTTTATTAGGGTCAAATATATCTATGGCTAACCTTGTTGCAATAAGTACTTTACCTGAATCCGTAGGTAGAATTTTATAAATTTTATTGTGAGAGGGACTTAATGTAGTTTTGTTGTTGTAGTGGGTGAACTTATGTTCTTTAGTATTAAATACGGAAAAGCCGTTGTTGTAATACCCCAAATAGATCCGGTTATACTTATCTTGGGCTAAACGATAGACTTGATTATTACTGACACTATTTGGGTTGTTTACATCGTAATAATAATTTTTAAATTGGTAGCCGTCGTAGCGAGTTAAACCATGCTGAGTCCCTAACCAAAGAAAGCCTCCTTCTCCTTCTATCATTGTAACAATTGACTCTGTTGGTATTTGTTTTTCATTTCCTACTTTTTCGAAAAAATAAGTTTTCGCAGAGCTTGCAACACTAGCTTGCGCAATAAAACTCACTACATAAATTATAGGGATCAAGTTTAGTGTTGTTTGTAATATAATTTTTAGAGGATTCACGATGTTTTCTTAGGAGGTAAATAACGGTAGCCTGCACCATAAACAGAATCAATCACTGTTTGGTCAATGTTGATTTGAACAATTTTTTTACGTAAGTTTTTTACGTGAGAATCTATCGCTCGGTCGAAAATATCATTTCTATTAGGGTATGCTATTTCGATTATTTGATCTCGAGAAAAAATTACTGAAGGGTTTGAATAAAGTAAGTTAAATAAAAGAAATTCTAGATGAGTCAACTCTAATGAATTCTTTAGATAGCTAATGATGTATGTTTGTCGATCCAACTGGAGTTTGTCATGTGATATGGGTGTGCTTACCCGTTTTAATATTTGTTGAATTCTTAACGTTAATTCAACTGCGCTAAAGGGTTTGCATACATAATCGTCAGCACCAACACGTAATCCAATTATTCTATCAATCTCTTCTACCTTGGCGGTAAGCATAATTATCGGTATATCAGAGAATTCTCTAATTTCCTTACAGCAGGTGATACCGTTTTTCTCAGGTAGCATCAGGTCGAGGATTATTAAATCAGGCTGCCAATTATGAGTAGTGTCAATGACATTTAAACCACTTGATAAAGCTTTTACTTGAAATCCTTCTTTATTTAAAAATTTCATTAGGTACTTTGAAATAGCTTCTTCATCTTCAACAATTAAAATCTTTTCATTCATGTTCAATTTCCAGAATTGTTATTTTGTTGAGCTATAATTGCCTCGGCAATTTTTTGACGGCATTGAATGGTTAATTTTTTGTCTGTAACTATATGATTTAATACCCTGATGATATTTGTTTGGTTTAGTTCATCAGGGAAAATAAATTGTCCTTTCTTATGGATTAGTCTATCAAAAAAATTTGATATTTTCATGGGGCAAGCCTAGTTTCAGTGATTTTCATGACAGTCTACAACCGTAATGTGTAGTGATTTTTATTTCCCGCCTTAGTAAATTGGAAATCTGCTAAGCTCTAATTTGAATAGGCTATATGGGGCTCTTGTATTAGTACTTTAGTTTAGTTGTGATAATTATCACAACTAAACCTGATAAAGACTCAATAGCCTAATCTACGATTTTAGTTGCGTTTTTTTGTACTATTTTTTCTAAAAAGGAAAAATGCCATGGTAGTAAATAATGCAATAGCCGGAGGCTCCGGAACATCAACTGGTTTTATATTTTTTATGTTCTCAATAGTCATAGTGGCAATGGCCCCGTAACTACTTGTAAATTCAGCAACAACAGTGCCATTGTCAGTGTTGTTTTCAAACACGTCGTAGCCTCCTTCTTTATTCTCGTAGTCAAGGTGACTATAAACAGTTTTTCCGTCGTCAAATGTCACAAAAAAAGAAAGGAATGCACTTTCCGGGGTATACCGATATTTATTTGAGTTGTGTATCATTAAATTCCTTCGCGATGAAAAGGAAATATACTGTGCATTATTGTTATGAAGGTCGATAGCTATACCTAATTCATTGTAATCCGTCTCCCAGGTAATTAATCCATATTTAGAAACTTCTCCGTATCCGTTAGTAATATTTATCACCATCGGGTCATCATTGTCATAAAAATCGTATTCAATAAGTCCAGCGTTGGCTAGCTTAATATTACCGAATGATATAATAATCAAAAAAAGCACTGCAGTTTTTGAGATGCTTACTCTTAGTATTTCCATTATATTTTTATACCCGTCACTTAGTTAAGTAGTTACTACTACATTTCCAATGTCTATTTTGCTTATCACTTCCTATTATAAAGGTGAATTATGTAATGAATATGGAGGTGGTTGTTAAACAATGTAGTCTTTGTACTTCTTACATTTTGACTAGTACTTAATGATTTGCTAATTCGTTAGTTTTATTGTTGTCTACATGGTCCGATAATTTACCTTACAAGTTGTAGCGGCTAAATTAACTGTGCCACTACACACGGCTTTATCAAAAGTAGTTATGATTAAGTCAATTTTTTGATGCGCTCCTACAAACTCACTACACACTTCCTTATTACACTAACAATAATTATTCTTTTGTCGTGATAATGGTGAGGTTAAGTAATGTTAGATGTACTCGATAAAATCAAGCGATATTTTGTTTGTTCTTTTAATAAGCAAGTAGTAGCTGTACTAACTTGTTTCTCTTTATTAATGGGCTCATCAATAGCATTTGCTGATGAGCTATTGATGATTTCAGATATAAATTTAACTAAAAATGACGATAAGTCTGCCGAACCAGAACAACTATTCTACTATGATGGCTATATTTACTTTGCTGCTAACGATGGTAATTCTGGTAGTGAATTGTGGCGTTATAACGTCATTAATAAAACATCTGAGTTATTAGAAAACATTAATCCCAGTAGTAGCTCAAGTAGCCCGGAAAACTTTACCTTATATAACGGTAATATATATTTTAAAGCTGTAGGTGAAACTGAAGGTGCTGAATTGTGGGTATTTGAACCACAAAATAAAGTCACATCATTAGTTAAAGATATTTACCAAGGGGTTAATGGCAGCTACCCACAAGACTTAACTGTTTATAACAATAAGCTTTATTTTTCTGCTGTAAATGAAGATATCGGCGGTGAACTTCATGTTTTTGATGATATAACCGGGACTGTTAATCTTGTTGATGATATTTTCCTCGGGGCAAGTGGTAGTGGGGTTTCAGGGCTTACGGTCTACAATGATAAACTGTATTTTAGGGCCGAAGACGGCAGTAATATAGGCAGTGAATTGTATGAATATGATGCCGCTACGGGTGACACAAGTTTAGTCAGTGATATCAATACTGGTATTAATGATAGTACGCCGCAAAACTTAATTGTGTTTAATAGTAAACTGTATTTTCAAGCCGATGACGGTATCAATGGCAAAGAATTGTGGGTGTATGACAGTGCAATTGCATCACTCGCAGCTGATATTGATAATACAGGTAACTCATCCCCGACTAATTTTGTTATTTACAGTAATAACCTCTATTTTCAAGCGGATGGAGAGTTATGGCGATATAATGAAACTGACGGAGCCGTTCAAGTTGCAGATATTCAGGCTGGCAATAGTGGCTCATACCCTTTTACACCCTTTGTATACAATGAAAAATTGTACTTTTCAGCCACGACTAGTGATCATGGTCGTGAACTCTGGCGTTATGATCCCACAACTGACTCAGTTGGACTTCTGCATGAGTTTAATTCAGGAGATTTAGACGGTTCACCATCCTTCTTTGTTAGCGATGGTCAATACCTTTACTTTAGTGCGACTAGCGATGATGATGGCAGTGATTTATGGCAATACGACAGTATTGGAGATGATTTATCAGTTGCCGCAGATGTACGCGATGGTACATATGACAGTTCTCCATCGAATTTTGTTGAATATAATGGTGACTTGTATTTTAACGCTTATTCGTCGAGTGAACTTGGACGCGAACTTTACGTTTACAGTAAAGAAGATGCAGAAGGTGAGGGTGAAGGTGCAAACGTTGAAGTTGAGCTTGTTGCCGATATTCGTACAGGAGCCCCTAGCTCTACTCCCCAGTTTATAACGTTATATGATGATAAATTATATTTTTCTGCCACTGACGGTGTAACTGAAGTCGAATTATGGCGCTATGATAGTGTTACCGGCGTCGCTGAACTTGCCGTTGATATTAATGATGGTGGCAGTAGTTTCCCAAAATTATTAACGCTTTATGGCGATAAACTTTATTTTATTGCGAATTCAACCAATCACGGGCAAGAACTGCATGTATTTGACGCTACTACAAGTACGGTCACACGCTTAACAGATATAGCTGTGGGCAGTGCTGGCAGTGAAATAGAATCATTAACGGCCTTTAATGGTAAACTTTATTTTGTAGCTAATGATGGTGATGCGGGTGATGAAATTTGGGCTTATGACCAGGAAACTGGTGGGGTATTTCTTGCTGTTGCTGCACCTGGCTCAGGCTCTATCTATCCAGAGTATTTAACGGTTTATCAAGGGAAACTTTATTTTCAAGGTGAGGATGAAGAACTCGATGGTAGCCTTTATTCATGGGATGAAATCGATGGTTTAGTCAGTTTAGGTACTGAGAACAATCCAAGCTACTATTCAAATTTGTATGTTTTTAATGACAAACTTATTTTTCAGGGGCTTACTGCTGACGAAGGCGAAGAATTATGGGCTTATGAGCAGCTGACAGGCGAATTTACCTTATTATCGGATATAAAAGTTGGTGAAGAAGGTTCAGAGCCAATAGAGTTTTATTCATTTAACAATAAGCTTTATTTCAGCGCCGAAACACCAGCAACGGGCTATGAACTGTGGGTTTATGATGGGGCAACTGTTCAACAAGTCTCTGATATAGCAGAAGGGACCTTCGATAGCTATCCAATCGATATGACCACTTATAATGGCCAAATGTTTTTTAATGCAGAAAACACTAATGACGGAGAAGAGCTTTGGCGATATACACCTGATTATGCGCCGACTTTCGAGAGTAGCACACCTCAACAAGTGGTTATCGATGAAGATAACGGTTTGCAAGATTTTAGATTAACGTTAGAAGTTGTTGATTTAAATAACGATACGATTAGTTGGTCAATTGTTAATCCTCCAGCTAATGGAACAGCATCTATTCAAAATACTACATCGAATAGCAGGCAAATTTATTACAACTCTACCTCTCATTTTCACGGTACAGACAGTTTTATAGTCGACATTAGTGATGATGGCGGGCTTTCCTCTCAAATGACCGTCAATGTAGTGATTAATCCTATTAATGATGTAGTCTCAGGTACATTGTCGATAGTAGGCACCCCTATAGACGGTAATACCTTAACGATAGACGACCAATTAAGCGACTCCGATGGCATAGGTGTTCGCACCTATCAATGGCTAGATGATGGTGGCACAGTTTTGGCTGAAGGGAATAATTATCAACTAGCCGAAAGTGACGTTTTTAAAGAAATATCCCTCAAAGCTTCGTACACGGATGATGATGGGACGATTGAAAGTAAAACAACTGGCGATGTTATTATCACATTTATTGCTGATGCAGATTATGACGGTGATGGTTTAAGTAATTCAGCAGAAGATGCCGCAGGTCTCGATATTTTTAATGAGGATACTGATGGCGATGGCATGGGGGATTTATTTGAAAGTGTTGAGGGAACGGATCCGCTATTCGATGACGCCAATGAGGATTGGGATGGCGATGGTCTGAGTAACCTAGAGGAAATGAATTTGGGTACCTCAATTCATAACGAAGATACAGACGGTGATGGTGTTCATGATGGGATAGATGCTTTCCCAGTAGATGATTCAAAATGGTCAAATGCTAATGCTGAGGTGTTTGAATTAGTCCAAGATAGTATTAGTGGTTTAGTTAATCGCAAATTTATTGCTATTGATGGTGTTGAACCTGATGTGCCCAGTGCACTAAGAAACCTAAAGTATCACCGTATCTCTAATACCCGCACACTTAATGATGATATCTTAGATGAAGGAAACGAATTAGTAACGAATAATGGTGTTTTATTAACAGAACAAGACCTTGTTTATTCTATTGGTCCGGTAAATTTAAAGTCCGAAGACGGCCTTAGCGATGAGCTACTCATTGGGAATTATGATGCCCAGATGTTTATGTATGTGAATGGTAAACCATTTGCGAATCCTGATGATTTTGTTGAGAGAGTGGATAACATCATTACTTCGGACGTGGTGCAAAATATAAATACCAATATTGATGCTAAAATTGACTATAAGTTTTATTTTAATGGTGATGTTGCCGCGGAAGATAGAATGTTGGTTAGGGGGGTATATACACTTACTAACACAGGAGAAACAACACTAGCTGCAAATGTTATTTTAGGCAGTGTGTTATACCATGACTGTGTTCCGCTTGATACGGGAGATGGTGATGACGTCTTATCAGCTACCGATCCGTATATCAGCTGTACCATCTACAATAACTCCCATTTTACTACGCTTACTCGTCATGGCACATCAGCCGCTGTTTTTGGAGAGCTAGCAACCCCAGGTTTCCCTGTTGATGATAGTGATTTTGAAACTAACGACCTACCTATGTGGAGTTATGACGTTGACATCCCCGCAGGACAAACCGTCAGATTGATGATGCTTTTGGAATATGCTACTCGAGCAGATACATTAGTAGAAAATGCACAAGATTATATTACAGGCGCAGCTATTCAAAATTTGGGACTAGTTGATGATTTGGCACTTGAGTTCAAAGCGTCGATTGTTAACTATAGTTTTCCAGGGGCTGTAGTTGACTCTGATGGCGATGGTGTAGTAGATGTTTTAGATTCCTTCCCATTAGATGGCTCTGAAACAATTGACACTGACGGTGATGGCATTGGTAATCATGCTGATACAGATGATGACGGTGACGGTGTTGCTGATGTTGATGATGTCTTCCCATTAGTTGGCTCTGAAACAATTGACACTGATGGTGATGGCATTGGTAATCATGCTGATACAGATGATGACGGTGACGGTGTTGCTGATGTTGATGATGTCTTCCCATTAGATGGCTCTGAAACAATTGACACTGATGGTGATGGCATTGGTAATCATGCTGATACAGATGATGACGGTGATGGTGTTGCTGATGTTGATGATGGCTTCCCATTAGATGGCTCTGAAACAATTGACACTGATGGTGATGGCATTGGTAATCATGCTGATACAGATGATGACGGTGACGGTGTTGCTGATGTTGATGATGTCTTCCCATTAGATGGCTCTGAA
>Ga0209395_1005934_pt1 | contig 13482 bp, 9 predicted proteins | sample GOMGulsemesocosm_3_FD_184635 | JGI IMG/M metagenome (GOLD analysis project Ga0209395, IMG submission 184635) | Methane-oxidizing microbial communities from mesocosms in the Gulf of Mexico - GOM9D Gulf of Mexico (SPAdes) (version 2) | ecosystem: Environmental > Aquatic > Marine > Cold seeps... | reverse complement strand
ACTAAAAGTCTGGACGGTAATCACCAGATCAAAGTCTCTGGTGTAGAGGTTACGTCGGCAGCATCGCTGCTCGAGCTGTTACCTATTCAGTTAATTGAGCCGGAAACCTTTAAGCTATTATCCTCTGGCCCATCTTATCGCCGGCAGTTTCTTGATTGGGGTGTGTTTCACGTGGAACATAGCTTTTTTCAATGCTGGCAACGCTCAAATCGTTGTTTAAAACAGCGCAATAAACTGTTAAGACGTGGTAAAATTGACCGCTCTGTTTTGTCTGTGTGGGATAAAGAGTTTGTGACTCAGGCAGAGATGCTAACAGAGCAGCGAACGGCCTATTTAGAGCAGCTGAGGCCGATTTTTAATGAGTTTCTATCGAGGCTTGTTAAGCTAGAAAACTTGGATGTGAGTTTTTATCCGGGCTGGAATATAAAGCAGTCATTAGCGACTACGCTTGGTGAGATGCTTGAGAGTGACTCTAGACGTGGTTTTACCCAGGCAGGTCCGCACCGAGCAGACCTCAGGGTTAAGTATTTAGAAAATAATGCGGGGGATGTGTTGTCCCGTGGCCAGCAAAAGCTGGTGATATGTGCTCTTAAGATTGCCCAGGGTTATCATTTCTCCCAGACCACAGGTCGATCCTGTATTTATCTGTTGGATGATTTGGCGGCTGAGTTGGATAGAGTTCACCGCGACAGGTTATGCAGAATGCTTGCGACACTGAATTGTCAGCTGTTCGTCACAAGTGTTGAAGAAGAGACCTTTTCGAGTAATTGGTCGTCAATGGATGTAAAAGTGTTTCACGTGGAACATGGCAAGCTGGTGTCTTAACCAGTCGTCATAACAAAGGTTTAAAAAATATGAGCGAACAACAGGAATACGACTCGTCGAGTATTAAGGTACTCAAAGGATTAGATGCAGTACGTAAACGACCAGGTATGTATATCGGTGATACCGATGATGGCACGGGTCTGCATCACATGGTCTTTGAGTTGGTTGATAACTCAATTGATGAAGCGTTGGCGGGTCACTGTGATGAGATTACCGTGACTATACACCCAGATGAGTCGGTCAGTGTGGCGGATAATGGTCGGGGTATTCCTGTTGATATCCATGAAGAAGAGGGTGTTTCTGCCGCCGAAGTTATTATGACGGTACTGCATGCCGGCGGTAAGTTTGACGATAACAGTTATAAGGTTTCCGGTGGTTTACACGGGGTGGGTGTTTCCGTTGTTAACGCACTGTCCAAAGAACTGTATTTAACAGTACGTCGTAATGGCAAGGTATACGAGCAAAAGTATGTGCATGGCGTACCGCAAGAGCCTTTAAAGGAAATTGGTAGCACTGAAACATCGGGTACAGAAGTACGTTTTGTCGCTTCTCCAGATACCTTTCACAATATTAAATTTCACTTTGATCAGTTGGCTAAACGCTTGCGTGAGCTGTCATTCTTGAACTCAGGTGTAGGTGTTGTTTTAAAAGATGAGCGTAGCGGTGACAGTGAAACCTTCTGTTACGAAGGTGGTTTGAGCGCGTTTGTTGAATATCTGAACCAAAATAAGAAATCGATTAACAAGATCTTCCACTTTAATAGAGAGCGCGAAGACGGTATCAGTGTTGAAGTTGCGCTGCAGTGGAATGAAGGTTATCAGGAAAACATTTTCTGTTTTACCAATAATATCCCCCAGCGTGACGGTGGTACGCACCTTGCGGGTTTCCGTGGCTCGTTAACACGCTCACTGAATACCTATATTGAAAAAGAAAGCATGCTGAAAAAAGCTAAGGTTAATACCTCTGGCGATGATGCGCGTGAAGGTCTGACGGCGATTGTTTCCGTTAAAGTGCCCGATCCAAAGTTTTCTTCTCAAACAAAAGACAAGTTGGTTTCATCGGAAGTGAAGTCTGCTGTTGAGCAGGAAATGAACGCGGCATTAAATGAGTACCTGTTGGAAAATCCACAGGAAGCCAAGCTGGTTGTTCAGAAGATGATTGATGCGGCACGTGCCCGGGATGCGGCGCGTAAGGCCCGTGAAATGACACGTCGTAAAGGTGCGCTGGATATTGCCGGTTTACCGGGTAAATTAGCCGATTGTCAGGAGAAAGATCCTTCGCTTTCTGAACTGTACCTGGTGGAGGGTGATTCTGCGGGTGGTTCAGCCAAGCAGGGCCGTGATCGTAAAACACAGGCTATTCTGCCGCTCAAAGGTAAGATTCTTAACGTTGAAAAAGCGCGTTACGACAAAATGCTCTCCTCTGCTGAAGTTGGTACGTTGATTACCGCTCTAGGCTGTGGCATTGGTCGCGATGAGTTTGATCCTGAGAAATTGCGGTATCACAACATCATTATCATGACCGATGCCGATGTCGATGGTTCGCACATTCGTACACTGTTACTGACATTCTTCTTCCGTCAAATGGGTGTGTTGGTAGAGCGCGGTCATATTTATATTGCTCAGCCACCACTTTATAAAGTGAAGAAGGGTAAGCAAGAGCAGTACATTAAGGACGATGAAAAACTCGAAGAATATATGGTGCAGATTGCTCTGCAAAACGCTGGATTATATGTGACTGAGGGTGCGCCTGCGTTGAGTGGTTCAGGCTTGGAAAGTCTGGTCTCTGAGTATCATAATGTTGTTGCAACGATAAATCGTTTGTCCCGTGTGTATCCGAGTCTGGTGTTGGATCGCATGATGTACTTGCCGAAGCTAAACGAGGAAAGCTTGAAGGATCAGTCTTTGATGGCTGACTGGGCTGGGCAGCTGACTATTATGTTGGCGGCTGAAGCAACGCCTGCTGAATACCTTGTTACGGTGGTTGAGGATAAAGAACGTCAAATATTCCTGCCTAAAGTCATTATGAAGCAGCATGATATCGAGACGGATTATCCGTTTAACCATGAGTTCTTTATCTCTTCTGAATACGCGAGTATTAATACGCTGGGGGAGAAGTTGCAGGGTTTGGTGAGTGATGATGCCTATGTGCAGCGTGGTGAGCGTAAGCAGGCTGTGAAGGAGTTTAAAGTTGCTCTCGAGTGGCTGATTAACGAAGCTAAACGTGGCTACAACATCCAACGCTATAAAGGTCTGGGTGAGATGAACCCAGAGCAGCTGTGGGAAACAACCATGGATCCAGAGAATCGCCGTATGTTGAAGGTGACGATCGAAGATGCGATTGCAGCAGATCAGATCTTTACTACCCTGATGGGTGATGAAGTTGAACCGCGTCGTGACTTTATTGAGAAAAATGCACTGTCGGTTGCCAATCTGGATTTCTAATTTTTAGCAGGATTATTTAAAAGATAATAAAAAGGGGAGCCTACTGTGATAAATAGTAGCTCCCCTTTTTTTGTTTGTTTTTTATAGTTTTGCGATTACGTTAGCCAATAATCGACAAAGTCGGCTAAGTCATCAAAGACTGGAACATGGTTTTCAACCTTGCCACTGGCAATACTGCGTTCACCTTTGCCGCTTTTCACCAATATTGGCTGACAGCCTGCCGCCTCAGCAGCCACTAGATCACGGACTGAATCACCAATAAACGGTACATTATTAACATCAACAGCTAAGGCTTCTGTGATTTGATGCACGAGTCCAGGCAGCGGTTTACGGCAATCACAGCTATCATCGGGACCGTGTGGGCAGTAGAAAATACCGGCTAATTCACCACCGGCTTGAGCGATGAGAGCATTCATTTTATCGTGGATAAGTGACAGAGTTGCTTCGTCATAGAGACCGCGAGCAATACCGGATTGATTGGTGGCAACAACAATCTTGATGCCCGCTTGGTGAAGGCGAGCAATGGCTTCAAGACTACCCTTGATAGGTAGCCATTCCTCTGGCGACTTGATGTATAAATCCGAGTCGTGATTGATCACACCGTCACGATCAAGAATGATCATGTCGGTGCGAGCAAGTACTGGTGAGTTGTCAGACATTGGGCTGATTAGCTCTGCAACAGGGAGATATCAGCCACCTCAAGGAACAGGCCTCGTAGCTGGTTTAGCAGCGCTAAACGATTGTTACGAACCGCTTCGTCCTCAGTCATCACCATCACGTTATCGAAGAAGTTATCGACGGCAGGGCGTAGGTCAGCCAGGTTTTCAAGGGCGCCGGTATAGTCAGATTTCTCCAGCATTGGTGCGATCAATGCGGTTTTTTCGGAAACAATTTCAGCTAATTGTTGCTCCGCACCGTCTTCAAGTAAGTGAGTATTTACTATCGATGCATCATTTGATACGCCTTGCTTTGCCAAAATGTTAGCGACACGTTTGTTGGCAGCTGCCAATGCTTCTGCGTTTTCAAGAGCAGCAAAGTTATTTACAGCGTAAACACGTTGTTGGAAATCCAATGGCCGTGATGGACGGCGTGCCTGCACAGCAAGGAAAACGCTGGTAGGGATATTTTCATCCTGGAACCAGGCACGGAAGCGCTGCAAAATAAACTCGAAAATGGCGTTACCGGTTTCCGCTGGCGCTTTAACTTTTTGCTCAACCAGGGCTAATTCAATAAGTTGTAGCAGATCAAGATCCAGCTTTAATTCAACCATGATACGCAGGATGCCTAGCGCAGCACGACGAATTGCAAAGGGGTCTTTGTCGCCGGTGGGTGGCTGATTAATGGCAAACAGTCCACACATCGTATCCAGCTTGTCGGCAATAGAAACGGCGCAACCCGTCAGACTGCCAGGTAAAGCATCACCAGAAAAACGCGGCAAGTATTGTTCGAAAATAGCCTGAGCAACAAGGTTGTCTTCACCGTCATTGAGAGCATAGTCCGCGCCAATGATGCCCTGTAAGTCAGGGAATTCTTTTACCATGCTGGTCAGCAGGTCGGTTTTGGAGAGCAAGCCAGCTCGCTCTGCTAGCGCAACGTCTGTGCCAATCAGATTGGCAATTTTACCGGCCAGTTTAGAGATACGTTCAGCCTTTTCATAAACGGTACCGAGCTTGCTTTGGAATACCACTTGTTTGAGTGCATCCAGACGAGAGGAAAGTGGCGATTGGCGATCGGTATCATAGAAGAAAGCGGCATCGGATAAACGTGGGCGAATCACACGTTCATTACCGGAAACAATTTGTGCTGGATCCGTGCTTTCAATATTACTAACAGTGATGAAGTAGGGCAGCATGGTGCCGTTGCTGTCAGTAACGTGGAAATATTTCTGGTGTTCCTTCATGGAAGAAATGAGTGCTTGTTCAGGCAGACGCAGGAAGTCTTTATCAAATCCGCCTAACAATGCTTGAGGCCATTCAACCAGTGCAGTCACTTCATCCAGCAACTCAGGATCGATGACAGCAATACCGTTATTATCAATAGCGATCTGCTCAACCTGTTGGCGCACCAATTCACGGCGCTTTGAAAAGTCAGCCATAACATGGCCGGTTTCATGCAACGTGTTTTCGTAAGCTGAAGGAGCGGTGATAGCAACAGCTTCATTGTGATGGAAACGATGGCCATAACTGAATTGGCTCGATTTTTTGCCGAGGATCTCGCAATCAATAACTTGCTCGCCCATCAGCATAACCAACCAGTGTACCGGGCGGATAAACTCAATGCGTGAGCTTCCCCAGCGCATACGTTTAGGGATGGGTAGCTTGGATAGGGATTGTTGAACAATCGTCGGTAGTAGCGCGGTGCTGTCTTTGCCGGCAGTGACTGAGCGGAACGCAAGCTTTATGCCTTTGCCCGTGTCCTGGTGATCGAGTTGGTCAACAGTGGTGCCGCACTTGCGAGCAAAACCCTCTGCTGCTTTGGTGGCGTTGCCGTCGGCGTCAAAGGCGGCGGCAACAGGTGGGCCAAACAGTTCGGTGGCAATATCGTCCTGGCGTTCTTGCAGATCCGTGATCTGAACGGCCAGCCGACGTGGTGCAGCAAAGACCTTGGCGGACTGATAAGCAATGTGCTCAGCTTGCAGACCTTCTTCAATACCCTTTAAAAAGGCAGCGGCCAAACCGGTCAACGCTTTGGGTGGTAACTCTTCGGTGCCAAGTTCAACTAAAAAATCTTGAGTGCTCATATCTTATGCTTCTTCCTGTAAGTGAGCGCTTACATATTCGGCGCGAATTGCTTCATCTGCAAGAGGGAACCCCAGGGCTTTACGGGCTTCAAAATAGGTTTCTGCCACGGCACGAGCCAAGGTACGAACCCGCAAAATATAGCGCTGACGTTCAGTCACAGAAATGGCTTGGCGAGCATCTAGTAGGTTAAAAGCGTGTGAGGCTTTTAATACAAATTCATAGGCTGGCAGCGGCAGGTTTGATTCGATCAACTGCTGGCATTCGCTTTCGCAGTAATCGAAGTGTTCAAACAGTTTTGCCACGTTGGCGTGCTTGAAGTTGTAGGTCGACATCTCAACTTCGTTTTGGTGGAAAACATCAGCATAGGTGACTGGGCCGTCAGGACCCTCTGCCCACACCAGATCGTAAACACTATCAACGCCCTGTAGATACATGGCGATGCGTTCCAGGCCGTAGGTGATTTCACCGGCAACAGGAAAACATTCCATGCCACCGACCTGTTGGAAATAGGTGAACTGGCTAACTTCCATACCATTAAGCCAGATTTCCCAGCCGAGTCCCCAAGCCCCCAGTGTTGGCGACTCCCAGTTATCTTCAACAAAACGGATGTCGTGAATACCGGTATCAATGCCCAGTTTTTCCAGTGAGTTCAGGTACAGTTCCTGAATGTTGTCGGGAGAAGGTTTGAGCAACACCTGGAACTGGTAATAGTGTTGCAGGCGGTTAGGGTTCTCACCATAGCGACCATCGGTGGGGCGACGGCTGGGTTGTACATACGCCGCACGCCAGTTTTCCGGGCCAATGGCACGTAAGAACGTGGCGGGGTGGAACGTGCCAGCCCCAACTTCCATATCAAGAGGTTGAAGAACTACGCAACCCTGCTCTGCCCAATAGCTTTGCAGAGTTTGAATTAAACCCTGAAAGGTTAACACCTTATTTGTCGCCAAAATTTCACCTGTTTTGCCCGCTTTGGGTCTATTACCAATCTTCTCGAGCTTTTAAAGTCTACAGCCCGCACAAAACGCGTAAGTATACACTGACCGTGAGGTTTCCAAAAATTTTTAGGCTTAATCAGCAATGGCGAGTTATGGGCGCTACGAGGTACAATCGCGTCAGTTTACTTCCAGGAGAGCTAATCCTTGTTCGCCAAAATTAAAATCACATTTCTACGCCTATTGATCCGCCTGTTTGCCGTGCTGCCCTTACCGTTTTTGCAGATGTTAGGACGGCTGGTGGGTAGTTTGGTGTGGCTGAGCAAAGGCCGTAGTGTACGAGTTACATTAAAAAATATTGAGTTATGTTGTCCGCAGTTGGATAGTCAGGCCCGGAGTGTGTTGGCCAAACAAAGTTTGCAGGAAACGGGTAAGAATCTATTTGAGATGGGCAAAGCCTGGTTGGCCCCCGTTGATAAAACGCTGGCATTGATTAAAAACGTTAATGAACAGCTGGATATGAATGAGGCCCTTGCCCAGGGCAAGGGTGTGATTATTGTTGCGCCTCATTTGGGTAATTGGGAAATTTTAAATCTATACGTTGGTCATCGTTTTCCGCTCAATATTCTATATCAGCCACCTAAGCTGGTTGAGTTGGACGACTTTATCCGTGGCGCTCGTGAACGCGTGGGCGCTAATGTTTTTCCGACCGATCGTCGCGGTGTAATGGCGATGTTTAAGGCACTACGCGATGGTCAAGTGGTCGGGATTTTACCAGACATGGAGCCGCCGGAAGAGGCTAGCGCCTACGTACCTTTCTTTGGTATTGATGCCATGTCGATGACTTTGGTTTCTAAACTCGTACAAAAAACAGATGCAATAGTGGTTTTCGGTTATGCCAAACGTTTGCCTGCTGGGCAGGGTTATGAGGTGGTTATTAAAGCCGCTGATCCGGAAATTTATTCAGATGATCTCAACACTTCGGTAACGGCATTGAACCGCAGCGTTGAACAGTGTGTGGCTGATGCACCCGCGCAGTATCAATGGGAATACAAACGTTTTAAAACCATGCCGGGTGGCGCTAATAAACAGTATTACGATTAAAAATAGATTTTATCTACGCCAGAACATTGGTGATAACAGCACAATGAAGGTAAATACTTCTAGGCGTCCCAGCAGCATCGACAGGCTTAATATGTATTTTGCCGGATCGTTAATATTGCTGAAATTAGCGGATACTTCGCCGAGGCCGGGGCCCAGATTGTTAAGTGTGGCACCCACCGCAGACCAGGCGGTGACTTGATCTAAACCGGTCGCCAGCAAAGCGATCAGCATAAAAACAAAGGCCAGCAGATAAACCGAGAAGAAACCCCAAATCGCCCCTACAACTTTGTCGGGTACGGCCTGTTGTCCAAACTTGATGGAAAATACGCCGTTGGGGTGAATCAAACGTTTCACCTCTCGAATGCCCTGCTTGGATAGCAGCAAAATACGAATAACCTTCATGCCGCCGCCCGTCGAACCTGCACAACCACCGACAAAGGCCGTTAAAAACAGCAGGAAAGGTAGCATGTTGGGCCAATGGGCAAAATCAGCGGTGGCAAAACCGGTGGTGGTGGCAATGGAAACTACTTCAAAAAGTGCAGCGCGTACCGCGGCTAATGGTTCGTAGCTATCGGTGGCAATTAACACCGCACAGGTCACTGCGCTGATAATCACCAGTAGGCTGATATAAAAGCGAAACTCCGGGTCGACAAGATAGTGGCGTATGCCACGGCTTTGCCAGGCAACAAAATGCAGGCCGAAGTTGGCACCCGATAAAATCATAAAGAAGATGCCGATGCCTTCAATCAGTGGGCTATCAAAATAACCAAAGCTGGCATCATGGGTGGAAAATCCACCAATAGCGACGGTTGAAAAGCTGTGCGCCAGTGCATCAAAAAAAGTCATGCCGGCAGCCCAGTAGGCAAGCATGCACATGACGGTTAGGCCGGCATAGATGTACCAGAGTGCTTTGGCGGTTTCGGTAATGCGTGGGGTGAGTTTTGTATCCTTAACCGGACCGGGAGTTTCAGCGCGGTACAGCTGCATGCCACCAATGCCTAGCATAGGTAGAATGGCAACTGCCAAAACGATGATACCCATGCCACCCATCCACTGTAGTTGCTGGCGGTAATAGAGAATGGATTTGGGTAGTAGATCAATGCCTGTGATCACTGTCGCGCCGGTAGTGGTTAGGCCAGAAACTGATTCAAAAATGGCATCGACAGCGCTGAGTTGTAAATCTTCGCTCAAATAGAAGGGTAATGCACCAAACAGGCTCAGCACCGTCCAGAACAGCGCCACCACGATAAAGCCGTCGCGGGTGCGGAGTTCGTGGCGCATATGCTGTACTGGCATCCAGATCAGCATGCCGCTGGCAAAGGTAATCGCCAGTGCCGACAGGAAGGCGTTGATAGCGGTTTCGTTCAGCGCCCACGCCAGTATGATCGGAATTGCCATGGTCATGCTGAAAATCATCAGCAATATGCCAAGAATGCGCAATATAACGGTAAAATGCATGAGTTTGCGGTCTTTTGTTGTTAAAACTTAATTAGAGAACTTTGCAACATTATTGCGCTTGCCAGTATTGCGCCGATAGCATTACGTGAAGCCTTCGAATAACAGGCTTTAGAAAAAGCCCAGCCCGACCTGAAACAGGCGCTCCACTTCATGAACCTTACTTTTATCGGGCAAGAACAGGATGATGTGATCCAGGCTTTCGATAACAACATCATGGTGGGCAATAATTACCTGATTATTACGTACCAGTGCGCCGATGGTTGTGCCCTTGGGCAGCGGTATCTCTTCGAGTGCCCGGCCCACTACCTTGGAAGAACGCTGGTCGCCACGGGCAATGACCTCGATAGCTTCGGCAGCGCCTCGGCGTAGTGAATACACGTTGACAATGTCGCCCTGTCTAACATGGCGTAGCAGGCGACTGACGGTAATTTGTTGTGGAGAAATGGCGATATCAATTTCGCCATCCTGCATTAAATCGACATAGGCCGGGTTATTAATCAGCGTCATCACCTTGGCGGCACCCAGGCGTTTAGCCATCAGCGAGGCCATGATATTGACTTCATCACTGTTGGTTAATGCGCAGAACATGTCGACTTTTTGAATGTTTTCATCCAGCAACAGCTCATCGTCGGCAGCATTACCCTGTAATACGATGGTTTTATCAAGCTCTACCGATAGTTGTTGGCAACGTTCAGGGTCTTTTTCAATCAGTTTTATTTGGTAATCATCTTCTAATACGCTCGCCAGGCGGGCACCGATATTACCACCACCGATAATCATGATGGATTTATAGTGTTTTTCGATGGTGCGCAATTCGCTCATGACCTTACGAATATCACCCTTAGCGGCGATAAAAAATACTTCATCGTCGGCTTCAATAACGGTGTGGCCTTCGGGAATGATGGATCGATCACGGCGATAGATAGCTGCAACACGGGTATCGACCGAGGGTATGTGCTGACGTAGGGTGGATAAGGCGTGACCGACCAAGGGGCCACCGGCTACTGCTCTGACACCAACAAGTTGTACTAATGAGTTAGCAAAATTTACCACCTGAAGAGCGGTGGGGTGGTGAATCAGACGACTGATGTGATCGGTCACTTCCTGATGTGGGCTGATGATTTCATCAATTGGAATGGCTTTACGATCAAACAGTTTACTGCGCTCTAAATATTCGGGAGAGCGCACGCGGGCAATTTTGTGCGGCGTATGGAATAGGGTATAGGCTACTTGGCATGCCACCATATTGGTCTCATCGCTACTGGTCAGCGCAATGAGTAGATCGCCATCTTCGGCACCGGCTTGCTCCAGTACGCAGGGGAAGGAGGCGTTACCATGAATGGTGCGAATGTCGAGGCGATCCTTAAGAGCATCAAGCTTTTTTTGACTGTTATCAACAACGGTGATGTCGTTGGCTTCGCCAGCTAAGGTTTCTGCTACGGTGGTGCCAACCTGGCCGGCACCGAGAATTATTATTTTCATTGGGCCTGAACGTTAGTTGTTAGGACTTTTTTGAATGCGCGCGTAATAAAAACCGTCGTGCCCCTGTGGCTGCGGAAATAGTTGCCGCCCCGCTGGGCCAGCAAGGCCCCAATCTGCATCGATAGGAAGAATTTCGACATCGCTGTGCTGACTCAGAAATTTTTCAAGCACCTGCTCATTTTCGTCTGGTAACACAGAGCATGTGGCATACAGCAGTATGCCACGGGGTTTTAACAGGGGCCAGAGAGCAGAGAGTATCTGCAACTGTAATTCTGCCAGTGCGGCAATATCTTCGTCATGACGTAATAATTTAATGTCGGGATGACGGCGAATAACGCCGGTTGCTGAACAGGGCGCATCCAGCAAAATACGGTCATAGTGTTGCTGATCCCACCACTGATCCGGCTGGCTGGCATCACCTTCGACAACCTTGGCATTGAGCTGTAAACGCTCAAGGTTTTGATGGATACGTGTGGCGCGTTCGGCATCAAGTTCCAGGGCGGTGAGGCTGGCTAACTGTGGTTCCAGTTCCCGTAAATGGCAGGTTTTGCCTCCGGGTGCCGCGCAGGCATCGAGTACATGCTGGCCGGGTTCGAGTTGTAGTAGCGTGGCTGCTAATTGTGCTGCTTCATCCTGAACACTGCACAGGCCATCCCCAAAGCCGGGCAGGGTTTCAACGTTGGCCGGTTTCTCAAGTTTTATGCCGTAGACGCTGTGCGGACAGTTGCTGGCAGAAATGTCGGCAGCAGTAAGTTGTTGTAGGTAATCATCACGACTGTTGCGTTGCGCATTCACCCGCAGGGACATGGGCGCGCGTTCATTATTGGCAGCGCAAACCTGTTGCCAGTGTTCGGGCCAGGCTTGTTTCAGGCGTTTGATCAACCAATACGGATGAGAATAAAGGTAATCCGTTTTTTTGTTCAGGCTGTCGAGCATCGCCTCTTTTTCACGCTGGCTACGGCGCAAAATGGCGTTAATCAGCCCGCTGGCAGAGGCTTTTTTCAACTGTTTACAGGCTTGCACGGTTTCGCTGATCGCCGCATGGGCAGGAATACGGGTAAATTCCAGTTGGTAGAGCCCCAGTAATAATAAAATCTTAACGTCAGTATCTTTGGCCTTGAGGGGTTTATCCAGAAGCATGTCGATTTGAGCATTGAGGCGCTGATACCAGCGACAGACGCCAAAACACAGCTCCTGCAATAACGCCTGATCCTGTACCGATAAACTGTCGGGTTGATAAGGTAGCAGGCTGGCCAGCGATTGTTGATGTTTGACAACGCTGGTTAGCAGTTTGGTTGCGTGGGCTCTGAGGTTGAGGTGTTTGCTCACGAGAATTTTTTGCCTGTGCTAAACAAATCCTGTTTGGCGTTTAACACGGCGGATATTGTCAGCGCTTTGGCGCCGGGTAGCTGCACGGTTTCCAGTTTTAACACGCCGCTGCCGCAGCCGATGACAACGCCATCTGCGCCGCTGTTGATAATGGTGCCGGGTTCGGCATCATGCTGTTGGTCAAATGCTCTGGCCTGCCAAATACGAACGCGTTTTTCTTCGAGTTCACTGTGAGCAACGGGCCAGCTGTTAAAAGCGCGAACCAGGCGTTCAATCTCAAGTGCGCTTTGTTGCCAATCAATTTGTGCCTGCGCTTTGTCCAGTTTATGGGCATAACTGGCTTCGTTGTGGTTCTGAGCGGTGGCTTGGCGTTGACGAGCCGGTAAATCCTGTAGTGTTTCGAGTAGACTTTGTGCGCCTAATTCAGCCAGACGATCATGCAGGCTGTTGCCGGTATCGTTAGCTTCAATCGGACAGCTTTTTTTGAGCAGCATGTCGCCCGTGTCGAGGCCGGCGTCCATTTGCATAATAGTCACGCCTGATTCTTGATCGCCTGCCAGTACCGCACGTTGAATCGGTGCTGCGCCGCGCCAATGTGGTAATAAGGACGCATGAACATTAATACAGCCCAGTTTTGGAATGCTCAGTGCTAGCGGTGGCAAAATCAGGCCATAGGCAACCACCACCATGACATCGGCATTGAGTGATTTTAAGATTTCTTGCTCAGCATGGTTTTGTAGGCTCAATGGTTGGAAAACCGGAATGTCATGTTGCTCAGCTAATTGTTTGACCGGGCTGGCAGCGAGTTTTCGTCCGCGCCCGGCGGGCCGATCGGGTTGCGTGTAGACGCCGACGATTTGGTGTGAGCTATCCAGCAAAGCAGCCAGACTGCTGGCGGCAAAATCAGGGGTGCCGGCAAATACAATACGTAACGGATCGGCGGAAGAAGGTGTCGCCATGCAAAGGGTTTCCTGTTGGGGGATGTCAGGTGTTATGTAATCAGGCGCGCTGGCGATGAATTTTTTCCAGCTTTTTGCGAATACGCTGACGCTTCAACGGAGACAGGTAGTCCACAAAAAGTTTGCCATCCAAATGGTCGATCTCGTGCTGGATACAGACGGCAAGCATATCATCATCTTCCAGCTCAAAGGGTTCGCCGTTACGATC
>Ga0209395_1005931_pt1 | contig 13487 bp, 18 predicted proteins | sample GOMGulsemesocosm_3_FD_184635 | JGI IMG/M metagenome (GOLD analysis project Ga0209395, IMG submission 184635) | Methane-oxidizing microbial communities from mesocosms in the Gulf of Mexico - GOM9D Gulf of Mexico (SPAdes) (version 2) | ecosystem: Environmental > Aquatic > Marine > Cold seeps... | reverse complement strand
CGCTTTTGGGTTCAGTAAATTGTTTAAAAACCTTTATTAATAAGGCTTAAGCTGGTGATATTTTTTGTTTCTTGCTTTTGAGAGCCCTGTGCATTGTTGCGCCACCAACTCATCAGCATTTTTGCACCTAAATAACTTAAATATAAAGCTCCCACTATTTTAATTGCAACTGCAAAAATGGGCATCGCTTGCATGAGTTGTCCTAAACCAAAAGCGACCAGGGTGCTTTGTAGGAGGCCCGCAATAAACACTCCAATAGCTATCAGAAATCCCGCTTTAAAGCCTTTTGTCGATGAATAAGTCGAAATTAAAACAAGATCGGGGCCGGGGGAAATGGCCAAAAAGAAAATAGCAGTAAAGAACAAAGGTAAAACAGTTAAATCTATCATGCGTTATTGAGCCCTAGTGATGAATGATATCGATGAAGTTCATGATTATAGTGTGCCATCAGAATGAGTATGTCATTTATTGATAATAAATAGACGAAGTGCCTTTTATTAGCGCGCTCTGTTGTCGGATAGTGCTAACCAAAAACTCTCTACAAGCACGTACTCGTGCTGTATCACGTAAATCTTGGTGACTTAATACCCAAACACTCCAATCGGAGGGGCTTAATGCTAAATCCAAGCGCCGCAAACTCGGTTGTGCATCAGCAACATAGCAAGGGAGCCTGGCGACTCCTAGATGGCTTTTAACCAATTCCATCATCGTGACTATTTCACTGGTCTTAGCTGTCACTTTCGCATGCGGGAAATGATTTGTGGCCCATTTAGGCTTAGCTTCCTCATGTAACCAAAGAATTAAACTGTTAACTTCAGGATTTTGTTGCAAGTATTGCTCAGAGCCATAGATACCGTGATCTAATGGAACAATAGCTCGTCCTATAAGATGTTCCGGAGGGCTTGAGCTTATCCTAACGGCAATGTCAGCTTCGCGACTGCTTAAATCGATCAAGCGGGTGGATGATACAAACTCAATGTCTATGTCGGGGTATTGATCGGTAAATGCTTTAATTTTAGGCGTTATTAATGCGCTAAACAGATCGTAAGATGATGCCACTCTCAATGTGCCGCTAAGGCGGGTGTCCATGCCTAAAACTTCTCTATCAGCATGATGTACGCGCTCTTCAATACCTAGCGCATGAGGCATTAGGTTTTCGCCTACTTGGGTTAAGGCATAGCCGTTTGGTGTTCTATCAAATAACTTACTGCCCAGCGTTTCTTCAAGTATAGAGACTCTGCGAGCTACTGTTGTATGTCTAACGTTTAGCTCTCGACCAGCACCGCTCACAGTACCTTGTCGAGCAAGAGCTAAGAAAAACTTCAGATCATCCCAGTTCATATCTTCTCCAACAGTTAAAATATTGACACTGCCTTGTTCATAATTGCACATCCAATGATGATTATTAAGTGTTTATCATTTTTTAAGCACATCTTATGATGATTTCATTCTAGCGGTCAAACGAATAGCCGGCAGGAATATTTTATTCAGTCTAATTTTGGAGAGCACCATGCCACATATTTCTATTAAAGCCCAAGCGGGTACATTTGAAAAATCAACACAAGATAAGTTTGTAACCCAAATCTGTGATGCTGTATTAACCGCTGAAAATGCATCGCCTAATGACTCGGGCGCTAAATCCTTAACGTGGGTGCATTTCAATGAATTTCCCAAGGGGAATGTATATATTGGGAAAGAGGTGATTGATTCGCCACCCGTAGTGATTGAAGTATCGACCCCAGAGGGAGCATTAAACCAGGAAACGAGGAAGTCACTTGAAGTATCCGTTAATGCCATTGTTGCTGACTTTATCGGCGAGTTCGATAATCGTCTAAACCATTGGTTACTCATGACTGAAATAGCTGAAGGCAGCTGGGCGAGTGCAGGCATCGTATTTAGCTTAAAGGATGTCAAAGCTGCAATGAATATCCCCCAGTAATATAAATACTAAATAGGCCTTCACAGTGAGGGCCTTAAATGCTGAGAGTTATTGCTGTCATCATTCATTCGGAGAATCATCATGGAAAATGTTCTTATTAGCGGTGCCAATAAAGGCATTGGCTTACAGCTGGTTATTACTCATCTCAAAAGGGGAGACAAGGTAACAGCCGTATGCCGTGAGCCTTCTATCGAGCTAAAGAAAAGTGGCGCGCAAATTGTAGAAAATATTGATTTTTTGACGGCGGATTTTGAACACTCTTTATTAATCCAAACGAATAATCAAAAATTTGATCGGGTGATCGCTAATGCCGGTGTTCGCGAAGTGGACACTTTTAGTAACTTTAACCCTGATGCTATTAAAGAGCAGTTTGAAGTCAACGCTTTGGCGCCCCTTCGCTTAATAAAAGCACTGCAAAGCCGGCTAAATAAAGAGGCAAAAGTGCTGTTGATTTCCACACGGGTTGCATCGCTTAAAGATAATAGCAGTGGCCAAGAGTTTGGTTATAGAATGTCTAAAACGGCATTGAATATGGTAGGGGTTAACTTAGCCCACGCACTTAAAGAAGTAGGGATATCGGTGTTTTTGTTTCATCCAGGCTTTGTTCGTACAAACTTAACCAAAGGCGAAGGGCTGATCGATGCCAATCAATCTGCTCAGTGTATTGTTAACCTTGCTGATGAATTAGAGCTATTCCAAACGGGCAGTTTTTGGCATGCAATAGAGAAAGAGCAACTGCCTTGGTAAAATATCAATTAACAACCGCTTTTTTAAGAAGCTAAGGGGCTTCGATATGGGAGCTTGTTGGAGTTTCTGTCTAGGTTTAATAGAGATCTATACATTTCAGAGCTAACAACGCAGGCAAGCGTTACCAAGAGCATGCGCCGTCGCTAGTGATGGTTTTTATTTAAAGTGGATTTACCGGTAAATACATTTCCAAATCATATAAGTTTTTGGGGTGCAGTTGCGGATCGTTTTTGTGGCTTATGTAATAGGCCCCGTCTCCTGGTTGGTAGCCACTGTATGGAAGCCAGTCATTAAAAAGATGAGACCAGGCGGCATTTGCATCCTCCATGGTTACTTCATTTAGAGATAACACGGCATACCTACCGCCAGCTATTGTACGCAGGCTAATATCATTGCCGACTTTGTGAGTTGATTCAATGCTAATAGCCACATCAACACTCAGGTTTTCTGGTGCTGTTGTATCTGGGTGTCCGCCACTAAAAATAGTCAGGGCTTTTGTTGCTGGCGGTTTAAATAGATTTTTGGGGAGCGCCCAATTCATCAGCTTTTGGAACATCTCTGAAAATAATACCTTATCCATTGGATCATAGGCTCCGTAGTGTCGAATATAGGCTATTTTAATTTCTGGGATTGCTTTTACTTCAATATTAAAATCAGTCTTTTTGTTCATTTTGACTCTCCATTTAGGTTGATGGTTGGAGAAGTCAATATAAGTATTTGAGGCAATCAAAGCTTTTCCGATATTGCTTTGTGCTGTGCAAATATTGCTATTTGCGTTATTTCTCCACTGACTTGGAGATTGTTTGAATAAACGCTTGAAATCACGTGAAAATACAGAGGAGCTAGAGTAACCCATGTCGTACGCGATACTGGTAATGTTTTCTCGAGGGTTATTCAACAAGATGAATGCAGCTCTCTCCAGTTTTACTCTACAGACAAACGCATTTAAGCTCTCACCTCGTATAGATTTAAACACTCTATGAAAATGGTACTTTGAAAAATTAGCAATACTCGCTAGGTGTTCAAGCGATAAATCACCTTTAGGTTGCTGTCTAATATAATCAACAACCCTGTTTACTCGGATTGTGTATTGAGTAAAGAAATCAATATCCTGCAAAATCCTATCCTTTGAAATAATAATTTCATGAGCAATAACCTAACAATGGAACGAGTGACGAGGAAGTGGAAAGCAAACTATTTCTAACGACGACTAGGCTCAAACGAATCGTAACGGGGTAACTCAACATCAAGGTCTTCCCAATTTGCTTTTGATGTTACAAAGTTGTGAGAAATAGGTCTTTCTGCAATATCAGAATCTAAAATACCTAGCCTTATTCTATAGCGTTCTGGATCTTGATCATTAGAGCTGTAAACAGGGGAGCCACAACTCGTACAAAAGTGTCGGTTTCGACCCGGTTTAAACGTGAATGTACTTAAGTTATTCCCGCCTGATATGATCTTAAAATCTGCAGCGTTGATGAAGCCGTTGGTCGCGAAAGCAGTCCCGCTATTTTTTCTACACAATGAACAATGACAGTGAATAATATCACTGATGTCACCTTTAATTGTTATTTCGACAGCGCCACATAAACATTTTCCAAGGTACATTATTTGTTCTCACTCCTGCGTTTATATGTTAATCAGCTAGATTCATCAGAGTCTTTTAGCTTACTTAATAGCCATGTATTCATATAAGTAATCACATCTTCTAGCTCACTTTTACCCTCTTTATTGTTGAATTGATGATCAAGCTTTTCGTAAGTCATATATTCAATCGTGTTATTTCCAGCGGTAGTTAACGCTAAAATCATTTCATCAACTTTTTTAGGAGATACCGATAAATCACTACCGCCCTGTACAACAAGTAAGGGAGTGTTCACTTTTTTTAAAGTATCTAGTTGATCAATAGATAACATCTGTTGCCACCAGTGATAACCATGGCCACTGACAGAAATCTCAAATGGTTGGCTGTTTAAAATGTGCTCAGAAAAACCTTTAAACCCTGCAATGCTTTGCTGTGCTTCTTCTTGGTTGGTATTCGTTGAGGAGATATTGTGCAAGATGTCATCAATAAACCAGCGACCACCACTGTTGAATGAAATAGTCGCATCGACATAATCAACTTTAGCAGCGAGTAAATTAGCGATCACCGCACCTTCACTGCCTCCTAGAGCAATGATGTTTTTGTAAGTATGTTCACTACGCAAAGTGCTTAGAACGATTTGAATGTCTGTAATACGTTGTTCTGGATTGTCATTTTTAAGGTATTGGGTGGGGCAGTCTTTACGTTCAGTATCGGGGTTGTAGCTTAATTGGCGATCAATTCCATATTTTTCAATTAACAGTAAATCCGCTTGTGGCATTACATTTATATAGTCACTAAATATGGACTTTATTTTTAAAACACTATTACAGTCAGAACCCTGCAGGATAAGCAATAATGTATCACTGCGTGAATTGTGCGATTGAGGCTGGAAATAATAATCTATTTTAGAGCCATCTTCTCTTTTTAGCTGTAGCGACTCACTGGTTCTGGCATCTGCATAACTACTCATACTTATAAAAAGTAATAAAATTGGCGCAACTAAAAGTTTCATTTGTTAACCCTTTCTCTCAGACATCGATTTTTATAAGCGTATATTGACAGTATTAATGTTACGTGCAAAACCACCTACTTTGACACTAGTAATATCAGCATTAATGGTCTTCACAGATGCCGTTATTATCGATGCACAGTTCATTGCTCTACCTTGTTCAAAAATATAATCGTTACCTAGAGCAAGGTGTTCTTGTAAGTAGCAAGCTAAAGCACCAGATGCGCTACCTGTAGCTGATTCTTCTGGAATACCAAACAAAGGAGCAAAGTTACGGCAACTTGCAGTAAATCTATTTGGTGGCTCACACAGCTCAAAAACATGAAAACCCACAAGGTTATGTTGCTTACAGAAATCAGCAATGGCTACATCATTTGGCTGTATTTGGTCTAAATACCCATTAGGTACAGGAATAATCGTATCCGCTAGGCCTGTTGAAATAACTTCAATGGGTAATTGAGTGCTTTCGAGTATTTCGCTGTCAATACCAATAATTTTTGCCATCTGTTGATATGAAAAGCTTGCCAATTTTTGCGGCAATTGTTGCTCCATTATCACCTTGCCATCTTGTTCTATGGTCACTGCCAGCATTCCGGCTTTAGTACGTTGCACATAAGTGCCTGCAGTAAGAATGCTCAAATCGTACAGAGTGGAAAAAGTAGCTAAGGTGGCATGTCCACAAAAATCCACTTCACCGGTAGTGGTGAAGAAGGAGACCTCATAATCAGCGACGTCATCACTAGCAACAAAAGCGGTTTCTGAACAGCCAATAGCTTTCGCTATTTCCAATTTTTGCGCAGCTGATAACTTATCAGCATTTAAAACAACACCGGCAGGATTTCCACCTGTACCATCTTTAGTAAACGAGTTTACTAATGTGACTTCGATATTTAGCATCGCGTATGATATCTCCTGCCCGAAGGACTTTTCTGCCTGAAATTCTAACCTATACCTCCTTCATTAATAACATCTTTTAATGCCATAGTGCCATTAATAGCCGATGGAAAACCTGAATAGACACTCATTAAGATCATTATTTCTCGTATCTCTATTTGGCTTACTCCAATATTAATAGCCGCTTTTATATGAAACTTAAGCTGTGCAGCAGCTGTGCCTATTGCCGTCAAAGCACCAATCGTCGCAATTTCTCTATATTTGATATCTAGAGCAGGCCTTGAAAATATATCTGAAAAACCATATTCGATAACAAATTTTGCCATATCAGGTGAAATATCTTTAAAAGTTTGCTCCAAAACTTCAGCTTGATTGGGGTTCAGTGTTTTTATATTATCAACACCAAACTGATAACGTGAAGTATTTTTAGGAATAGGGGAGGGTTGAATAATGCCTTTTATATCGTTTTCTCCCTGTGCCTTGCGATCAGCTAATACTTCCTTTAATGCTAGCATTGCGTTAATTGCGCTAGGAAAACCAGAATAAGCTGACATTTGTAATATCACTTCTTGAATTTCAGCAATATTACAACCGACATTTAATGCTCCATGAATGTGCACTTTTAACTGTGGCTCTGCATTACCCATTGCCGTTAGGGCGGCAACAACAGCAATTTCTTTTGATTTTAGCTCTAGTTCTGTTCGGTTATAAACATCACCAAAAGCATACTCAATAATATACCTTGCTAAATCAGGAGATACTGCGTTCAAGCTCTCAAGTACTTTTTCACCCGCTTCTTTATCAATGTCTGTTAAGTTTTTTAATCCAGTATTGTATCGATTCATTATTTTGGGCCTATGTTTATTAATGTAAAAACATAAGCCTAATCCTTAGAGTAAACTCTAAGTCAAGTCATTATTAATAACACGCTCATAGTAAAGGATTTTATCTTTAATTTTTTCAAGATGTAGCGCCTCTAGCGCTATCTTTTCCTCTAGGGTTACAACATGCTCTTGCAGCAATTGCATCCTAAGTTCAGAGGTAGATACGCCTTTCTCTCTTAATGTAGCGTATTGTTTTATGTTATCTAACGGCATGCCCATCTCTTTCAGGCGGATCACAAAACCTAACCAATCAATATCTTTTGCTGTGAAAAAACGATGCCCGCTGGCATTTCTACTAACATGTTTTAACACGCCTATTTTTTCGTAATAGCGGATTGTATGTGCTGAAACTTTTGTTAAGGTGGAAAACTTTTTAATATTCATAATTAGCTCCTAAACACAAAAAAAACAGCCCCAAGCGCTGGTTTAGTCATATTTTTTTAGAGTGAGAAATGGGGCGGCGGGCAGGTATGATTTTATATGATGCGTTCAATTAAAAGTAGTATATAGGTTATTTTGAGAGCAGGGAAAAGTGCGCTCTTAAAGCTTTGTGTATCCATGTATGATCAATTAGCAACTTTGCATCCGGCTCAATAATGTAAATTTTGGCTAAGTGCTCATCATTGCTTTGAATCGATCAGTGAAGTTGAAAACATGAGTTTGATTATTTCCTGACTCAGAGTTGCCCATAAGGTTACTATTCTGGTTCGCAACTTCCTTAGTAATCTATACTCTTAACTCCATTACTTGAAACTCAATACCATCTTTTTCGCCTGAACTATCGGACTCAATAAAGCCAAATTTTCTATATACTTGCACTGCGTATAATGATGATTTGGATGCCGATTTTGAAGTCTATTCTTTGATAAAGAGACTGTTCAATGTATTAATCACAGCAACCATTCCCTTGCTGAATCGGTGGGCATTTTATGGATCCGTACGAGCAGAACACACAACAATCACCCGCTAGTGGTTTAAGCAATTTATGGCAGTTTTCGCACTCGTAAAAATAAGTGCATGAATCCGTTGGCATAACCTCGTCTTTTTGATGCTGACACTGGGGGCAAGTAATTGTTGAATCTAGAATGATATTTTTCATGGGTACTTATCCTCATTCTGGCGAAGATGAACGCCTCAATAATCCGCGTGATTGCTGTTTAGCGCTTAATCGATTGGTTAGGCACAAAATTCTAGCTCCATATAGATGCTCAGAGGATCATATTGATAACGACCAAATTCACTGCGTTCTTTAAAGCCAAGTTTGCTATAAAGCGTTAAAGCTTCTGGTTGCTTTATGCCTGCCTCAAGACGAATAACAGACAGTTGTGAATCTTTTGCATGAGCAATTAATTGCTGCATGATGGTCTTTGATACCCCTTGACCTCGATATTTTGGTTTGACGTAAATTCGTTTTAATTCACCGTAAAGCCCATCATTATTTTGCGAGACAATAGCACCGCAGCCTAAAATATCGTTGTTTTTCATGACACCAATAAAGTATACATTGCTCTTTTTTAACTCATCAACAGGTAACAATTGATTACTTTCTTGTGGGTAAAGAGAATTCATTAAATCATCAATATCTTTGATGATTTCCTTAACGCTCGCCAACAATGGTAAAGACCAGATTGCTGGTGTTGATTACCTTTTTGCGGAAAAGGACTCATGATAAGTGACATTACCTTGAGGTAATTCGCCATTAAATACTAACGTTTGAAAATATTCAGGAGGCACATCTGCAAGCACCAATCCTTGTTTTGCTGTAAAGCCAAAACGACGATAATAGTTTGGATCCCCGAGTAATACACAGCCATTGGCTTTTGTATTCTTCAATTCTTGAATAGCGGCATTCATGAGTTGCAAGCCAATTCCTTTACCCTGCTGTTTGGGAAGAACAGATATAGGTCCTAGGCCATACCAATTAGGTGTACCATCAGAAATAGTGATCGACGAAAGCGCCACATGACCAACAATATTACCATTCTCTACAGCAACCAATGACATTGATAATGCTGCGGATTCACGAAGTGCTTTAACAATAAATTGTTCAGTATGATCAGTGTGTGGGGCATTAAGAAATGCGGCGACAGTTACCTCATGAATACTTTTAATATCAGTAGGTTGTTCTAATCGAATACTAATACTCAATCGGATTCTCCAGAGTGTTAAAGTCCAACTAATAAGCAAACCATCAATCAGTTTTTGTTAGAAGCGCTTTTCCATATACAGTAAGATATTATCACCATAGGGCTCTGATTTAAATTTCCTATAACCCAGCTTTTGATATATATGTTGGCCGCGTTTATTTGACTCAAATACATCGAGCCATATACGGTTGCAGCATAAAACATCCGTACAATAGACTTCCATTGCCTCAATAGCTAACTGACCTATACCATTTCCTTTTGAAGCGACAACGATACGCCTAAACTCAACACTCACTAAATCTGCATTGGTTGCTAAGATAATAAATCCAGCAAGCGTCTCATTGCTCAAAATGGAGAGGTATATTACGTCACTTTGACGCATTTCTTGCTGATGTTGTTGAACCGAATAAGGAGTTATATATTGTGCCGCGCCATCTGAATTTTCCATTTCAATAAAGGATGAGATATCTTTCTCTAATGATTTTCTAAGATTAATCACGATACTTCCTTGTATGTTAACCGATGTAAAAGCCGCTATCGCAACCTTAAATTGTGAACAGCATACCGTATTAAATATATCTCATTCAATACAGTTCCAACCTACTACTATTCGGCCAATAATTATGCCTGCAACAGCGATGAAAATATTAAATAAGCCTGAGGTTAAATAGGCAATTCCCCCAGGGCCATGATCAATGCCTACACCATAAAAATCATAAACTAGGACAACAGATTCATAACCATATACAGAGATAAGTATAGCAATCACCGCATAGACACAACTAAACCAGCGCTTAGCAGATCTACTCTGCTGCTGATTGTGCAGTACTCTTCTTCTAAAGTGATAAATCACTAATATAAGAAGAACGATGTTAAAAATAAAACTTAAAGAGTAAGACAATTCAGATTCACCTAGTACAGATATCGCCATTGTTTGGTGCGGCAGGCACACGGAGAGGAACGACTGGCGTGAGAGACGTTCCAAGAACCACAGATTGTTAACAACACAATGTTGTTATCTGTGTTTTATTAAGAAGAGCTATTAATATCATCCAATGTATCTGCATCGATACGATGAATGTTTGTTGTGTAATAAGCTTGGCTATATTCGATGTTGAGCGAAAAATACGCGCTTTGTTTAAGGTGGAGCTTTATTACTCGTTCTAGCTCATTACTTAATTTTAATGTGAACTCTTTATCTCGGTGCGCCTTGGTCAATAAAGATATTGAAACGATAATGTGGGTGTATTTGTATTCAGAGCAAGGATAAGCTCTTGATTTACATTCACCAGCTCCGGAATCCTTTTTGTTTATAACTCCTTCTATATCATCAAAAAATTGTTTCGTGTCAATATCCAAGTTATCAGAATATTTGATTTCTACATGAGGCATATGAATATAATCCTTGGGCGCTTAACAGTTAAAATATCTTTTAAATATTGCTTATGGCCGTTTTTGGCCGGTCACAAAATGACGACATAGGGTACGCGCTATCCCCCTAGCAATAACAACATAACTGACTGAATTTAAAACAAATAGAGAATATCACTTTGGGCTAATGTGCGCCATGATTGAGTAAGAAACAATCTGCAAACTCCAAAAACATTGATAAACTATATTTATATATAAACCGATTCAGTGTTATTTAGTCTAAATAAGACCTTCAAGGATTCATCGATGAAAAGTACAAAGCTGCTACTGCCCCTACTTTTGGTGACTTTAATTGGCTGTACAACACAGTTACGGCCTAGCCAATACATCCATAGCTACTATGTCACAACGCCATTACAGCAATCTCCAACACTGTTATGTGGCTTAAAACCTGAAGGTGAAGCGTGTTTGATTATAGTTGATGGACCTAAAGTAAAAACAGTAATAAATGGTCAATTATCGGGTTGGTTACCTAGCTTACTGTCTAATAAAATGACGATGAGTGCATTAGGGAGAAGTGCATATTTACTGCCTAAAGAGCAGGGCGAAAAACTATTACAGGCATTGGTTAGTGATTTTAGGCATCGCGAGTTTGAGCGGTGGACAGAGCGTTATAACGATGATGATCGACTGTTCGATAGGTTGTGAATTAAGGGTAAATACAAGCTAGGTAACTGTAATATATGATTAGCATGTCTCTACTTTTGTCTTTGCCGCATAGAATTAATAAGCTATTAATTCTATGCGCTTTAACTGGCTGTTCCTTTTTATAATTTGAATTGCTTGACTTGCTTGTCGAGTTCTATTGATAGCGACTGTAAATTACTGCTAGAAGTGGTGAGTTCATCAGATATCATTGATGTTTCTTGGGTGAGCTGATTAATCTCTTCAATGTTTTTACTCACATCATATACCACAGTGGCCTGTTGCTCTGTCGCGGTTGCCACTTGGATGTTCATATCGCTTATTTTACTGATGCTAGTGGTAATTTTCTTGAGAGAGGTATTTGATTCTTCCACTTGAGTAACCAAACTATTACTTTTTTCCTGACCCGCCTTAATGGCCGCCACTGATTTAGTTGATTCTTCTTGAAGCTTGTCGATCATTTTTTGGATTTCGTCAGTAGAGCTGGCAGAACGGCTTGCTAAGTTTCTCACTTCGTCAGCAACAACCGCAAAGCCACGGCCTAGATCTCCAGCCCTAGCAGCTTCAATAGCGGCATTAAGGGCTAGTAAATTAGTTTGCTCTGAAATGCTGCGAATAGTATCTAAAATACTACCTATAGAATCTGTCTGGGTCGCAAGAGAGCTAATGTCGCTACTAACGAGTTCTATTTCGTTTGATAATGACTCAACACCTTGTTTGGTGTTTTCAGCTAATGTAAAACCGTTATTCGCCTGTTCATCTGCTTCATTCGCTGTTTGTGCTGCCTGCGAAGCGTTTTTGGCAATTTCGTCTACCGTAGTACCCATTTCGTTAATCGCTATTGATATTTGTGTCGATCTATCTTTCTCATTTAGGCAGTTGTTATGGGTTGCTTTGGCTTTATCGGCGACATCATTGGCAGTGTTCGCCAATTGCACTGAGTTATCTGAAACTGCTTGGATAACAGTGCGAATCTTGCTCAAGAACTGATTAAAATGATGGGCGATATCACTGAGTTCATCTCTCCCATCCATCGTTATTTCTGATCTGAGATTCAATTCATTACTCACACTTAAAATGTAATGTTGAAGCTTAGAAACTCGCTGGTTTAGACGGCGCAGTACTAACCAGGCAAAAAATATGGATGCGATAAATACGATAGAACTCAGAAGCAGCATATTAAAGCGACTGTCAGTGTAGTTCTGTTGGCTCTGTGCATAACTGGTTTTACTTTGCTCTAGAAGTTTATCAAGTAATGCATTGACCGCCTTGCGCATAACACCGTAGCTTTTTGCATATTTATTTTTGTAAATGTCATGAGCCTTAGCAAGGTTTCCGTTTTCAATTGCCGCTAGCATTGGTGCTAATTCATCACTTTTTACGGCGGAGAAAATATTGATGATATTTTGTACTTCCTTTCGCATTTGCGGATTGACTTGAGCCTCTAAAGCTTGCTTTAGTGCGCCATCCATCTCAGGGATATCTTCCTTACGCGTCTCTACTACCCGGGTTAAGGCACCTCTTTGATCCTTAAGCGCGGGAATATCCTGTAATAAAATCACATCTATTCCGACACGCATACGAGGTATGCGCGAGGCCACTTCAGCAAGCGCACGCATAGGGGCGCTGGTGTTTTCCGCCAGTCGCTTAGTTTGTTCTTGCATACCAGACAAACCTTGTAAACCTACACCACTAACAAATAACAATGCTAGACAGGGAAGAGCCATGACAGTTATGAATTGGGTTTTCAGAGACATTTTGTTAAATAACAAGGTAGGACCTATATGTTTGAATTAATGGAATTTCAATGACGGGAGAGCGCGTGTCTAAAGACTAGTAAGAGTATGATTGAGTTACCGACGCCTGTCTAGGCGTACATAACCTTCGTAACGTAGATAAGCCTGAATTACCGGATAATTCGGTAAAATATAAACTAAATTATTGAATTTATAGCTAAACTTAGGGTTAGCTCTATATGGCTGGCACATTTAAGAGCGGCTGTTTTTTGAAGTAAAACTGAGTTTGGAACGTTCGGTAAATAGCTTTCGATAGCAGACACATAATGGAGGTTTACTGACGCCAGCTCTTTAGTCTCTTTAAAGCGCTATGCCGGCATTACACCGGCTGCGTATAGAGGAATTAGAGAAACATGTACTCAAGAGCGAGCGGGGTTATTTTTTGGCTATCTTGATTGTCCATGATTTTC
>Ga0209395_1005924_pt1 | contig 13499 bp, 11 predicted proteins | sample GOMGulsemesocosm_3_FD_184635 | JGI IMG/M metagenome (GOLD analysis project Ga0209395, IMG submission 184635) | Methane-oxidizing microbial communities from mesocosms in the Gulf of Mexico - GOM9D Gulf of Mexico (SPAdes) (version 2) | ecosystem: Environmental > Aquatic > Marine > Cold seeps... | reverse complement strand
TTTGAGCCAATTGTTAAACCAAGCCGTAAAAACCATCGACGACTCGCCAATGCACTTGATGTCTGGTGCAACCCACGATGCTTCTGCTATGTCTGATCTCTGTCCCGTGGCTATGCTCTTTACTCGCTGTACCAACGGTTTAAGTCATCATCCTGATGAGGCAATTACTGCCGATGACTGCTATCAGTCAATACAAGCCATGCATGCATTTATCAGCAACTTTAAAGGCATCAATATTTCGTAGTACAATGGCAGTAACTGTAGTGAGAGCAATCCCTCAAATGATCACTAATGGGGGATATTTCGTTAGAGAAATACCTGGCTTTTGCAAACGTTGTAGTTTCAATCTCGCAAGTATAATTGACCAGTAGATAACTAGGTCCGTTACCAATAGCCGAACCTTGATGAATACGATTTGATTCTGGCGATGGCTGGTGAGAGTGGTCAAACCAAACGAAAACATAAGACTGTTGGTGTGGCTGAAAGCTAATAATGGCGGGACTTCTCGTTTGTTTGCGTTTAAATGCATCAAAGGGGCTACAAAAGATACCTAATCGTGCGGGTTACAAGCTATTTTGTCTCTGTTTGAATCACCCCAATACACAAGATTTCCAATATTTGTATTAATCACAAACTCCATTGAGTATTTAGAGTCGTAATTTAATGAGAATTGCCACTCAGTCACAAGCTTTATTAATGCGCGATGTAGTTCCACACCTATATTCTGGTATGGCTTGCACAAACTTAATGAAAGTATGACATTGTTGATAACGACAATTGAAGTTGGTTAACTACTCAAGTAAATAGCAAACAGGCGAACCAGAAATGGTTTGCCTTTTTTGTTTAAATCGCTGGATACTTAACATCCAGTTGATAGCGGTTATTTCCACAAACTAGTTATTGGCCTAGATATTCAAGAGCCGACTTAGTACCGATTGCACCTATACTGGTTATAAATATTAGTAAATTTAATTGTGCATTGGAGCGAGACTGAGCCAATTTGGATAAGTTAAAAAGAATATAGTCTATAGCAACAAACACGCCTAAATCATTTATGATAGGGTAAGCTACTAAATGGGGTGCTATGTATTGGTCACTATTAGTTGGTAATACATAATCGGCTGGTCAAAGACCTTTAACACTCGGGCTCCAAACTCACTCAACTTGTACCTGTAAGAAATACCTGACCTGTAAATGAATCATTAAATTATCATAAACGTTGAGCTTATGAAACGTTACTTTAGGCCGGCTGTTATATGCCGGCAGCTCAGCGTTTCTGCTAGCGGTTGATCATGGTTTGAACACAGATTTTATTGTTTTCGATGAATATGAATTTTGAGATATCCAAGCACAGAGCAATGACTATCTGAGGCCGCTTTAATCGATAATCATCGACCAATGAGTTTGTGTGTCAGTACCCCATGTAGTAATGGAGATCCCAACATGCTTGTAATACAATAAAACTAAGTTTCTAAAGGACTATCTATTTATATAGGATCATTAATTCATGGCTCCAAAATTTGGACAGCTAGATCGAACACCACGCCTCCCCACTAGAGTGGCAAGCTTAATATCTAAAGAAATAACAGAGAACCGTCTCAAACCAGGAGATCGTTTACCTACAGAACAAACTCTGGCAGCCACTTTTGGTGTTGGCCGTAACGTTATTCGAGAAGCTATTGCCAGCTTGAAGTCCGATGGGATAGTTGAGTCCAAACAAGGTGTGGGGGCATTTGTTAGTTTGCCTGAAAATCAAAGCGCTATACGTATTGATTTTCAGGAACTCAAAGATAATCAGTCTTTGCTGCACCTATTTGAATTACGTCGAGTTCTCGAAGTTAACGCTGCTGAGATGGCTGCGCTCAACCGCAGTGAGCAACACCTGATACAAATGAGCACAACGTTTCAGAAAATGAGTTTAGCAAATGATGAGAGTATCGATGCTGATTTGGAGTTTCATCGCATTATAGCTCAGGCAAGTGGCAACCCTTATTTCTTGACATTTGTCAGTTACATTGGTGCACAAGTAGCTGCTTCCATTCGCACTGCTCATACTTTTAGAGAAGACAATTCCGCAAAAATATTTGAAATAGTAATGAAAGAGCATAATGCTATATTCGAGGCGATTAAGGACAAGAATCCAAAAAAAGCCCGTGAAAGCATGCAACGGCATTTGCTAAATGCCGAAAGCTATTTAGGGCTCAAAAATCAGGATCAGCCTGGAACTCTGGGATCAGGAATTGAACTGAGTTGAAACAAGCTAGCGCTAATACATATAAAAAGTGATTTCTTTGGTAGTACTATTTTCATGCCCCTTATTTATATGTCCCTGATACAGTTGCTGCATAGAGCTCAGATGGCTAAGTTAATTCTTTCACTAGTGCAGGAACCGCATCGAAGAGGTCACCAACAAGACCATAATCTGCAATTTGAAAAATAGGGGCTTCTTCATCGTTATTAATGGCTACAATGACTTTAGACTCTTTCATGCCTGCTAGATGTTGAATGGCACCAGAGATGCCTACAGCAATATATAGTTCAGGTGCGACGATTTTCCCCGTTTGACCGATTTGCATGTCGTTAGCGACAAACCCGGCATCGACAGCTGCGCGTGAAGCGCCAATCGCCGCACCCAGTTTATCAGCGACCTCTTCTAGCATTGTGAAATTTTCGCCTTTAGCCATACCGCGACCCCCAGAGATTACCACTTTGGCAGCAGCGAGTTCTGGACGCTCAGAAACCCTGAGTACTTCATCAATGAATATAGTTTTACTAAAATTGTCCGTTGATGGTAAGCATTCAATAGGCGCAGGTAACAAACTTTTGCCCGCTGCTTGAAAGGACGTCGCTCTAACAGTGAGAACTTTTATTGCATCTGAAGATTGAACAGTTGCCAATGCATTCCCTGCATAAATAGGGCGAACAAATGTGTCTGTGCTTTCTATTTTGATCACGTCTGAAATTTGTGCAACATCTAACAACGCGGCGACACGTGGCATAAAATTTCTGCCGCTTGCTGTTGCTGAGGCTAATATGTGACTGTACTCGCTCGCCAAAGAAACGACCAATGTAGCAATAGTTTCTGCGATTTGGTGTTTGTAAATTACATCATCAACATGTAACACCTTTTTTACACCTTTAATTAATGCGCCTGCACTAGCGGCTGCATTGCAATCACTACCTACGATTAACAAGGTAATGGCACCTAACTCTCTAGCGGCTGTAATGGTGGACAATGTTACTTCTTTGATTGCGATTTTATCGTGTTCTGCGATCACTAAAATATTCATCTTATATCACCTTTGCTTCGTTTTTGAGTTTATCGACAAGATCCGTCACTGTTGATACTTTAATGCCCATAGTCCGACTTGCTGGGGCGCAGATCTGTAGAATTTTAAGACTGGGAGTTACATCGACATCAAGCTCAGCAGGGGTGATAACCGCCAATGGCTTTCTCTTGGCTTTCATTATGTTTGGAAGCGATGCATAACGCGGATCGTTTAAGCGCAGATCGGCGGTGATAATTGCAGGTAACGATATTTTTAGACTCTGTAAACCGCTATCCACCTCGCGGGTAACATTTAAATAGTCTTCAGATAATTCGATTTTTGAGGCAAATGTTGCTTGGCCCCAGCCTAGCAATGCAGCCAGCATTTGGCCTGTTTGTCCGTTATCCATATCAACAGACTGTTTTCCCAAGATAATTAAATCAGCACTCTCTTTGTCGACAATACATTGAAGAAGCTTGGCGATAGCCAGAGGTTGCAGTTCTTGATCCGTTGCCACTAGAATACCGCGATCTGCCCCCATCGCCAGGGCAGTGCGAATTGTTTCTTGGCATTGTTTATTGCCGATAGAGACAATGATAACTTCAGTAACGAAACCTGATTCTTTAAGGCGAATCGCCTCTTCCACTGCTATTTCGTCGAATGGATTCATCGACATTTTTACATTGACAGTTTCTATGCCGGAATTATCCGCTTTGACGCGAACCTTTACGTTATGATCTATAACGCGTTTTACTGCAACGATAACTTTCATTGTTAATATGTTTCCTTTGTTTATTCTGTAAAAATTTTTACTTAACAGCACATGTTAAGCTGTGTTTAGGCGCAATCGATTTTGAGTGAGTAAAAGTTTTTATTGAATGCGTATGTTTGTGGCCTTTATGTGGGTAGTCGCTGATGCAGGTGAGGAGATAAAAACGGGTAATAAAACCGCAATTTAGGAGTGTAAATAACGGTTTAATGCCTGTTTCAACGTTAATTCGATGAGTGCAGTAATAGATTAAACTGAACTCTTAGGTACACATATCGCTTATCTTTACCCATAGGCTACAGATGGAAGCCAGGTAACGAGAGGTGGATATAGAGCAACAATCGCCAAACCTATTAGTTGTAAAATAATGAAAGGAACAACTCCCTTATAAATATCTACTAATCTGATTCCCGGTGGGCAAACACCTTTGAGATAGAAGAGGGCAAAACCAACAGGGGGTGTTAAGAAACTGGTTTGTAAGGTCATTGCTACCAGCATTACAAACCATACTAAAGCCGGTTCTTCCATGACCCCAAAGCCATTTACCTCTAGTCCCATGTTGATAACAACCGGCGCCAGAAGAGGTAATATGATCAGCGTTATTTCAATCCAATCTAGCAGAAAACCTAGTAGAAAAACGATCAATAGAATAACCGCGAGAACACCATAAGATCCAAACGGTAGCCCGGAGAGAGTTGTTTCAATCAACTCATCCCCGCCAAGTTCGCGCAGAACTAATGCGAAACAGGTTGCGCCAATAATAATTCCAAAAATATAAGCAGTAGTATTAAAACTAGACCTGAGAGTTTTAACTAACACTTTGTAATTTAATTTTTTGTAATAAAGAGCCAATAGCGTAGCGCCAAATGCACCAATGCCAGAGGCTTCTGTAGGTGTTGCTACACCCGCAAAAATCGATCCTAGCACGGAAAAGATCAATACCACTGTAGGTAAAATAGCCTTGAGCACATCAATAATCACCGCCAAGTCGATAGGTCTACGATCTTTTACTAATGGAGCGCCTTCTGGCTTCATTAGGCCATAAGCGAGAATATAAGTGATATACAGAATACCCAGCAGTAACCCTGGGAAAACAGCACCCATGAATAAGTCACCGACAGACAGCGCCAACTGGTCAGCCATAATCACCAGCATGATTGACGGGGGAATCAAAATGCCCAAACATCCGGCTGAAGCGATCGTGCCCAACGCCAAAGGTTTATCATATCCCTGATCCAGCATTGGTTTTAAACTAAGTAAACCAAGCAACACCACAGAGGCACCGATGATGCCCGTAGATGCGGCTAAAATTATGCCAATCGCCGTCACTGTTACAGCGAGGCCACCATGTGCTCGGCCAAATAATTCTTGCATAGATTTCATTAAGCGGTTGGCAATACCCGATTCATCCAGCATCAGACCCATAAATATAAACATTGGCAGAGCAATCAGTACCCAGTTATCCATAATTTTGTAGATGCGATTAACCACTAATCCCAAGGTTAAAAAATCAAGCCCAGTCAATGTGTCTAAATAGATGTCCGCAAGCCAACCTATGCCTGCGAACAAGATCCCGACACCGGCAAGGACAAAAGCGACAGGAATCCCTGAAAACAGGAAAAGTATAAATGTGAGGAACATAGCGAGGACAAGTATTTCGTTTACATCCATAGTAATATTACAACTCTTTTTTGGGATTAATAATGAAACTGCTGTAGCGGATCAGGCGAGAAATACTGGCCAGGCCAAATAGAGCAAAACTGATAGGAATGATCGACTTAATGGCCCAGCGAAAAGAGAGGCCGTTTGGCGCATCAGATTGTTCACTGGTTCGCCAAGAATCGTAGACAAAATCTAAACTGTGATAAAAAACTACCCACACAAACGGTAGAATAAACACGAGGATGCCAAATACTTCGATAATATTTTTGGTTTTTTCAGAAAGTAGAGAATGCAAAATATCAACACGGATATGGCTATCATTAACCTGAGCATAGGAAATGCCCACCATCACTCCAATTGCATAAAAGTGCCATTGCAGTTCTTCGAAGAAGATCAATCCATTGTTAAAACCATAGCGTAAGACAACTTGGATAATTATCATTAAAATCAATAAAGCATTGGTCCAACAAACGATATTACCGATGCTCAGGATAAAATTATCAATTTTGTCCAGTATAGGGAACTGTTTTTGGGCAGGGTCTTGGCCTGATTTTTGAGGGTAATTAAGTACCTCTGGTTTATGCTGAGAGTTAATTTCTGTTTCTAATGACATGTGATAGCTCACCTAAAGACAGGAAGGTGCCTACAGGGACACCTTCCAAATGACTAAGATTTAAAGATTATGAACGGGGTAGGAATGCGTTGTTTTTCCAGATTTTGTAATCATCACGGAATTTAGAGAGGTCGCTGTATACCTTCTTAAACCCAGCATCTTTGTCAGACTCTTCGATCGCAACTTTTTCCCAAGTTGTTTCAAATGTATTAAGAATATCGTTGCTCCAGCGCATAATGTGTACACCATTATTTTCAACGTTATCATTCATGGCATCAAACTGACCGGCTTCGCCGTCGGCAAAAGCCACAGTCATTGCAGCCTTACAAGTCACTTCAACAGCAGCTCTCTGACCATCGCTCATTGCATTGTAAGTATCTTTATTGATCAGTAATTCCCAAAGAGTTGCCTGCTGGTGCCAACCAGGGAAATAGTTGTACTTAACAATTTTATGAAAGCCAAGTTTCTTGTCGATGGCAGGCATTGAGAATTCTGTGGCATCGATAGCACCTTTCTCCAACGCAGGGAATATCTCTCCACCGGGTAGTAACGATGTAGATACCCCAAGCTTTTGCATAACTTTTCCGCCAAGACCAAAGAAGCGCATCTTAAGGCCATTAAGATCAGCGACAGAGTCAATAGGCTTGGAGAACCATCCTGAGGTTTCTGGAGGTACTATGCCACAGGGAACAACAGTTACGTTGTAGCCATTGGTATCATACATATCCTGCCACAATTTGCGCCCATTACCATGGTAAACCCAAGCTAGGTATTCACCCGCTTCGGGCCCAAAAGGAACCGCAGAAAACAGAGGTGCAGCGGCCATCTTTCCGGCCCAATAACCAGGAGTAGAGAAACCCGCATTTACCTTACCCGTTGATACAGCATCCAAAATTTCAAACGGTGCAACTAGCTTATTGGGCTCATACATCTTAACTTTAACCGTACCCCCTGTGATTGTTCCCAGATTATCGGCAATGTGCTTAGCGGCAGTACCAATCGACGGCAAGTGCGACCCTAGTGCAATTGGCATTTTCAAAAGAACTTTGTCTTCTGCCTGCACCGTAGTCAAAAGACCTAAGGATAGTGCTGCAGTAGCGACTGCTGGTAAATACTTGTTCATTATGTTGCTCCTAATTATTATTAAAATAGACACTCGGCGGGCCGAGCTATGTATTTAAGCGGCATAAATCAGACTGGCCACTTAAAAAAATCATTCACTAGACATCATTAACGTAGGTCTGCTGCTGCTGTCCTAGCCCTTCGATACCCAGTTGGATTTCATCGCCTGCCTTAACAAATCGTGGAGGCTTAAATCCATTACCTATTCCAGGGGGAGTGCCGGTGGCAATAATGTCGCCTGGATGTAAGGTCATAAATTTTGATAGGTAACTGATAATAAAAGCGACATTGAAGACCATTGTATTGGTCGAGCCTGTTTGCATGCGCTCCCCATTCACATCCAGCCACAATTTTAAGTTTTGTGGATCTGGGATCTCGTCAGTTGTAACTAACCACGGACCGACAGGGCCAAAGGTGTCACAGGATTTTCCCTTGGTCCACTGCCCACTGCGATGCAGTTGATATTCACGTTCCGAAACATCGTTTAACACGCAGTAACCTGATAGATAATCTAGGGCTTCGTCTTCACTTACGTACTTAGCTTGTTTGCCGATGACTAAGCCTAACTCAACTTCCCAATCGACCTTCTCAGCTCCGCGAGGGATGATAATGTCGTCATTGGGCCCACAAATAGCGCTGCTTGCCTTCATGAAAATAATGGGTTCTGCTGGAACTTCCATACCGGCCTCTGCCGCATGGTCAGAATAATTCAGACCAATGCATACATACTTTCCAATGCCGGTAACACATGGACCAATCCGTGGATTGCCTTGCACCATTGGCAGACTGCTTAAGTCGATATTAGATATTTTTTCTAAGTTTTTTGATGAAATACCTTGGCCGTCAAAATCCGTAATATATTGAGATAAATCTCGCATATCCCCGTAATCATCTAATATTCCTGGCCGCTCTTTTCCCGCATCTCCAAAACGTAACAACTTCATATTATTAAAACCTTCCGATTATTGTTTTCTACTGTTTATTTTCAGCATCATTAGTTTTATGAGTCTGTAATGATCAACAAACCTTCCGTAAGATCAGGTTGTCCTACAATACCATCATAATAAAAAATATTTCAATGTATTTTTTCTGTAGAACAGTGTTGTAATATAAAAGATATAATAATCAATCAGTTGTAAGTGTTTTTTTTGTTTTTGAATTTAAGTTTCAATTTTGTAATCAAAATTAATTGTTAGAATATCGTGCGATTTTATGGTTTTGTCTGATTTACTGGTGATTTATATCATTATTATTATAGGTTGTCCTACAGTAGGGTGTCTGCTATAGTTTTCCAATCAGTATGTATCACTCCTTTGTAAGAGATAAGAAATCAATGACAATTTCAGTACCATATTCGACCCACATATCTCAATTTGAACGAATACTTGGCGTAAAAAATGTCGTCACCGACGAAGAAAACAAAGACCGATATTGCTGGGATTGGTCGCGTGATTTAAAAGGTTGCACACTTGCTGTTATACGTCCCGCATCCACAGATGAAGTTTGCAAAATTGTGCGCTATTGCGCTGAAAATGGGCTAATTCTTATCCCTCAGGGTGGACACAGTGGTCTTGTTTATGGGGCACTGCCACAAGATGAAGAAAATCATGTGGTAATCAGTATGGAGCGAATGAACAAGATACGAAAAATCAACGCATTGGATTTTTCTATGGAGGTGGACGCAGGCTGCATACTCGAGAATGTAAAGGACTTTGCCGCTACCCATGGTTGCACTTTTCCGCTGTCTCTGGGTGCCCAAGGAAGCTGCCAAATTGGCGGGAATGTAGCCACTAATGCGGGTGGTTTTAATGTTCTGCGCTATGGAATGATGCGAGAGTTAGTCCTTGGACTCGAAGTGGTCCTACCTAACGGCGAAGTATTTAATAACATGTCATCACTGCGCAAGGATAATCGAGGGATTGACCTTAAACACCTTTTCATTGGCAGTGAAGGGAGTATGGGAATCATAACGGCTGCATCCCTTAAACTTTTCCCAAAACCGGAACAAGTCGTTACCGCATTTTTGGGCTTAGACTCAATTAAAGATGCAATAGAACTCTTTGCTGATGCCCGCCGTGATTGCTGCGATTTGCTCAGTGCTTTTGAGTTTATGGACAATGAATGTATCGATTTAGCATTCAGGACTATCCCGGATCTCACACCACCACTGGAATCACGCTTTGCCGTAAATATTCTTCTTGAGGTCTCTGCTAGTGGTTTGATCGATCTTCAGTCAATGGTAGAAAAATTCCTGATGTCTGCTATGGAAAAGGGGCTAGTCAAAGATGGGACTATTGCGACTAGCCAAGCTCAAGCAGACAATCTATGGCTCATTCGTGAAGCGCTTACTGAGGGGCAGGCTCGCCATGGCCAGCATCTAAGAACAGACGTATCCGTTTCTATCGCAGACCTACCCGAATTTCTCGATACAGCTTACAATGCTGTGCAAGCAGCCTGTCCAGGCAGTCTGCAAATTCCCTTCGGCCATATCGGGGATGGCAACATCCATTACAATCTTTTACCACCAGAACACTTAAGTGAAGAAGAAAAAGGCAAGGTTATTAAAATGGCGCAGAAGTGTGTCTTTGAAGCAGTGGACGCCTTTAACGGCAGCATAAGTGCTGAACACGGTATAGGGCGTCTAAAGCAAAATGAATTTTTACAACGCTTACCCGCTGAGCAGCGCAGAATTCTCGAAGGGTTTAAAGCTACTATTGATCCAAAGCAAATACTTAACTCGGGATGTATATTACCAGCGATATAACAACTTAAGTATTAAGAAATACAGATCTTATTCGCATGTTCCTAGTAGGCTGAAATTTTAGTTTTTGGGTGGTTACATGTTCACTAATATCAAAAACTATTGGATCAAATATTAGTAACGAAAAGATAGCAATATTTGCATTAGTCACAAACATTATTGAGCCTTTAAACCCATAACTTACTGGGAAAAGCCACATAGTTAACAGCTCTATCAAAGTAGGGTGCAGTTTCTGTCCTTTGTTTTTGAGTGACGTTTCAGGCACTTAATAAGAGAATGACAACCTTTTGAGGGGCTTTAATTAAGTGGGTTAACTTTCCAAGAAAATAACTAAAATGGCGAATCAGAAATGGTTCGCCTTTTTTTATACTGTTTTTTGCCGAGGAGTCCTTGGTTAGTTTATGAATGAGAAATGCGTTTTCTGCAACAATCGATCCGTGATAAAGGTGCAAACCCAACGATGCTAGGTTTGCACAAGGTAAACTAGATCAAGCGCATAGGTTTAAAAGTCACCTGTTATGAGCCAAGTGAAACAGGTAATAGTTATTTTTAATATTTGTTGTTGGCTCAAGAATATCGCGCAGCCAATCACTGATTAAGCTCATCGCTAACAGGGTGATGAAGATAATGACTCTTGTTGCAATGGCTATCCACCAAGCATTGAGTAGATAGTCTCGGCTAATGGGGGCTTATCAGTTCGTGATAACGGGATTAAAGCAAATTGTCTTTAGCATAGCAGCGAGTCGTCCAAATGATGATGTTATATTGGATGATGCATGCTTAAAGGGATGCCTAGTAGGCTTTATGTATTACATCGAGTCTGTTCGATCTGTAACAAAAAACAGATGAGATTATAAATCACTATTCCAATTAACTTCGCTGTAACTATCCTGACACCGGAGGATGTTGTAAAATAGTGACAGGCTTAAATAGGACAGAATATTGATTAACAACTCTATGTTTTTGAATTTTCTTATCGTTACAACCTTATTTTTATGGGTAAGTCCCTATAGTAATGCCCACCAAGCTGATGCCATTACTGCTATACAATGGCCTGTCAAAATCACCCCTAAAATGCTCTTGGGCAAGCGTTTGTTTTTTGATAAGCGTTTATCAAAGGATTATAAAACCTCTTGCGCCAGTTGCCATCAATTTGATAGAGGGGGCAGCAGTTTTGAAAAACGGCCTATACAACACTCTGGAAAACCTGCTAAACATAACTCCACCTCAATCTTCAACATAACGCAAAATTACAAGCTTGGTTGGATAGGCCAGTTTGCTTCAGCTGAATTACACCTAAATAACCTCATTGAAGAAAAGAAAGATATGGGGTTGTCTTGGATGGAAATTGAGCAAAGAATCAATACTGATGCCGAATATGTGAAGCTGTTTACTCAGGCATTCACAGCAACAGAGCTGGGGGGTGATATCACTCGAGGACACATCAACCAGGCTCTCGTCACTTATGAACTTGCACTGACAACTCCTTCCTCCTTTGATCTGTATTTACAAGGAGACAAAACAGCGATCACTGAACAGGCAGTAAAAGGCTTTGAATTATTCCAAGATTATGGCTGTGTTTCTTGCCATCAAGGTAAAAATATTGGCGGCAATTTATTTCAGAAACTAGGGGTTTTTGAAACATATCAACCAGCTTTTTCGATGGAAGATCGTACACATTTAGGACGGTATAATTATTCTGGTAAAGCAATAGACAGGCAAGTTTTTAGAGTGCCTTCGCTGCGCAATGTGGCTTTAACCTCCCCCTATTTTCATGACGGCTCTATATATGATCTAGGAACCGTCATTAAACTGATGGCTAAGCACCAATTAGGAAGGAACTTGAGTGAGGTGGATATCGCTCGGATTATCGCTTTCTTGCAGAGCTTAAATGGCATGCCGCACCCAGAGTTAATACCGTGAATAAACATTTCAAAATGGTACTGATAAGTGCAGGTTTTGTGTTGCTAATAGGGGGGCTGTATAGTTATTTTGAATCTGAAAAAACCTCTCAATTTCAACTAAATAACAGTATTCATAGCTATGTGAACGAGATTGAAAAATTAGACGCATCCCTTGATAAGCAAGTTTTGCTTATCAATAGTTGGTATTTCAGCAATTATGACGCTGTCAATCAAGCGTATCACCAATACCAAAGGTTTTTGGACAACCCACCGTATTTGCCAAAAAAATTAGCATCTGTTCTGCTTAATCTGAATGACCAGCTAGCAACTAAGACTGAATTAATTGAGCAGGTCAAATCGAATAATGCAGTTTTGCGCAATTCATTAAATTATTTGCCTGCTTTAACCAATAAATTAGCGTTATCCCTCGAGGTAGCTGGTAAACAAAAACAGCTTACGAATGTGCAAATTAATGCATATAAACAACATATGTATCGTCTAGTATTTCAAGGAATTGCCAGCCAGCTCATTCATCACAGAACTAAAAAAATTAAGAAGATTCCGAGCTTGGTAGATTTACCGGCAGAAGCCGTTGTTGATTGGAAAAATTTTAATGTCCATATCAACATGCTGATAGAGGTTAAGCAGCTTGATAAAGAACTGCATGAACAGATAGAACAAATCGAAATGAAGAAAAATATCGAATTACTAGCCGGTATGTTTTCGCAGCATTTAGCAGAATCTGACCAACAACTCAAGCAATATCAAAGTTGGTTTATCGGATATTTGTTTATTGGGTTGATAGTAATAACAGCATTCTTTATCGCACTTAGATACTACAATCAGCAACATAGTAAATATAAAAAGCAGACCTTAACCGATCCTTTGACAGGATTAGGAAACCGTAGAAAACTTGACAAAGCCATGTCTATTTATATTGAGCAAGCCAAAAAATCAAAGACGATAGTGGGTGTTTTATTTATCGATCTAGATGGATTTAAAAATGTTAATGATAGCTTAGGGCATAAAAGAGGAGATCAGCTTTTAGTGCAAATAGCGAAGAGACTTGAATCAGCTTTGCGTCGACACGATTTAATTACGCGAACTGGAGGTGATGAGTTTGTCGTCGTTATCCCAAATGCAAATATAGAGGTTTTACAGCGCATAGCCGATCAAATATTGAGATTATTGACATTAGAGATAAAGCATCGCGATGGACCGGTGTTGGTTAGCGCCAGTATAGGTATTAGTTGTTACCCTACAGACACTGAGGGGGCGCTGCAGCTGATAGAGTATGCAGATGAAGCTATGTATCAAGCAAAAGCGGACGGAAAGTCTTGTATCAGGCTTTTTATGGATATTTAGTAGAGCAATTAAAACTCAGTGGATCATCTCTAGA
>Ga0209395_1005922_pt1 | contig 13506 bp, 10 predicted proteins | sample GOMGulsemesocosm_3_FD_184635 | JGI IMG/M metagenome (GOLD analysis project Ga0209395, IMG submission 184635) | Methane-oxidizing microbial communities from mesocosms in the Gulf of Mexico - GOM9D Gulf of Mexico (SPAdes) (version 2) | ecosystem: Environmental > Aquatic > Marine > Cold seeps... | reverse complement strand
AGGTGACAACTCTTGATAACCACACTCTTCGACGGCACGTAAAATTTCTGGTGCAAAGCTAAAGGATTTAAAATTCATGCTATGTTTCTCACTAATGGCACAGGTGTAAAATTGGTCGCGTATTATACTTTAATAATCTATTTATGTCCTGTTATTATTTTTTAGTATGTTTCACCTCTAAAGTGAGGCCGTGCAACATAACAAAAATCTTAATTCCTCTTTTGATTATTGCGTATTTCCCAAACTTAAATTGTAACTAAACGTGTTCAAATGTTTTTATGTGTGAAATTGCAATAATGTGAATTAGCGTAATTTCAGTGGCTTATGTATTTATGGTGTAGAGCTTATACTCTATTTGCAAATGATAATCACTACAATTGTAATATTAATGTAATAAAAGTTGAATCAATAAAGCTTTTAAATTAGAGTGTGTTCCGCTTTTAATAGAGCAAAAAATTATAAAAATAACTTTCTTTAATATATTAGATTATAAAAACTTATGAACAAAATTATATTTTACTCTGCAATTCTTGGATCAAGTTTAAATTTGGTGAATGCATCAACGCTTTCATCAACAGAGCATAATGTCTCTACAAATATTGGCATTACCAGTAATTATGTTTGGCGTGGTATTACTCAAACAGATAAAAAACCAGCCGTTTCAGCTGGTGCTGATTATAGTCATCAGTCAGGTTTTTATGCAGGTACCTGGTTATCAAATGTTGATTTTGGCGATGATACAGATTTAGAATTTGATCTTTATTCTGGATATCAAACTGAAATAAACGGGGCTGATGTTGATTTTGGTTATATCTATTATGGTTATCAAGGTGGCGATGATAATCACTTCAGTGAAGCATATATAAAAGTGACAATTGACAGCCTAAGTTTAGGTGTTTCAACATTAGTTGATAGTCAATGGAATGATAGCTTTGCTGATTTAACTTATTTTGAAGGTAATTATACCTTTGAACTGCCAAATGATTTGTCTTTAGACTTACACGCTGGATATTATGATTTAAAAGATGCTAAAAATTATCGTGATTTTAGTATTGCCCTTTCTCATATCAGTGGTTTAAGTCTTATGGTAACAACCTTAGACGGTAATGAAGCATTAGAAGATGAATTAATCTCTGTTTCATATAGCCGAAGCTTTGACCTATAAAATTAGTGTTAATCTATCAAAAAACCACTTAGATAACTAAGTGGTTTATTTTCAATTGCTAATGGAACAGTAATGAAACTTAAATCAAAATTAATATTTCAAGCTATATTTCTCGCTCTTGTGCCTGCGCTTATTACTGCTTTAATAATTACATTAGAAGCAAATCAAGCCTCATTTGATGCCTTAGAAAGCAAAACAAAAGAAAGACTGGTATCTTTACGAGAATTAAAAAAAACACAAATAGAATCTTACTTTGAAACGATTAACTCTCAGATTATAAGTATGTCAAAAAATCCAGCTGTTATTGAAGCATCAAGTGGTTTTATATCATCGTATAATCAAGAAAATGTCGACGTAAATGCAATAACAACAAATAAAAGTAATTTATCTCGGTATTATCAATCAGACTTTACGCAAACATTTAATGAAAAAAATCCAAATTCAAAAATAAATGCTAATGCAAAATTATCGCAATTAAGTGATCGTAGTGTGCATTTTCAAAATAAATATATTTCATCGAATCAATTCCCATTAGGAAGTAAAGATCAACTTAACTCAGCTGGAAATACAGATTACGATACGACACATTCACAATTTCATGGTATGTTTCGTGATTTCTTAAACTTGTTTGGTTATTACGATATTTTTATAGCGGATGCTAAAACAGGTAATATTGTATATTCAGTTTATAAAGAGCTAGATTTTGCGACCTCATTAAAACAAGGTCCTTACTCAAACTCTGGTATTGCGGATGCTTTTAGGCAGTCAGTTGGTTCATTTGATGTAAACCATACCGCTTTAGTCGATTTTAAAAATTACTTTCCATCATACAACTTCCCTGCTTCTTTTATATCTTCACCAATTAAAAATGCGTTAGGTGAAACAATCGCGGTACTTATTTATCAAATGCCAATTGATGGTATTAATAACACCATGACAAGTAAACAAAAATGGCAGGATGTGGGTTTAGGTTTATCTGGTGAAACTTATCTTGTTGGCCAAGATAAATTGCTTCGCAGTGAAAGCCGCTTTTTAATTGAAGATAAATCAAATTATATTAAGGCACTAAAGAAATCTTCCCAGCAACCAAATACAAATAGAATTGAAACTAATGATTCTGCTATTGGTTTACAATTTGTTGATACCAGTGGTGTATCTCAAGCTTTGCAGGGAATTTCAGGTGTCGATATATTTTCTGATTATAGAGATGTACCTGTGCTATCAGCTTATACATCTATCAATTTTGGTCAATTAAAATGGGCACTTATGGCCGAAATTGATGTAGAGGAAGCTTTTGCTGATGCCTATAAATTGTCTGATGATTTATTTTTCTATTCTGTTATATGTTTAATTGTAATAGCAATATTAAGTATTTTGATTGGCTTATATATTACTAAAGTGCTTGTTTCACCAATTAACTTACTGGTTAAGCGTATTACAGATATTTCTGAAGGTGAAGGCGATTTAACTGCATCATTGTGCCTTGCACAAAGAAAAGATGAAATTGGAGATGTAGGCAAAGCCTTTAATAAGTTTGTTGCTCACATACGTAATGTGATTATTGATATTGATAAACATGCAGGTCAACTTGCTTCTGCATCTGAAGAGTTATCATGTGTAACAAAAGAAACTAATGAAGTTGTTACATTACAAAAAAGAAAAACTGACCAAGCCTCTCAGTCTATGGTTAATTTCAGTAGCAGTATCACTGAAATAGCGATGAATACGGAACAAACGGCTACGTTAACTGACCGAGCGAATCAAGAGTCTATTAATGGAGCACAAGTTGCTAGAGATTCGCAAGGTGCAATTAACAATTTAGTGGGCTCTGTAGAACGTGCTTCAACAGAATTAAAAGAGTTAGAAGTACAAGTACAAGATATCAGTAGTATTTTAGGTGTGATTGACAGTATTGCAGACCAAACAAACTTACTTGCCTTAAATGCGGCTATAGAAGCTGCAAGAGCGGGAGAATCTGGACGTGGTTTTGCGGTTGTGGCTGATGAGGTTAGAATGTTAGCTGGTAAAACACAACAATCAACTATCGAAATTCAAAACAAAATATCAGCACTTAAAGAGTCTTCAAATCGCTCTGTTAGTGCTATGAGTAGCGCATCTCAACATGCAATTGATGGTATTTCTTTGGTAAAAGATACTACAAGTAGCTTACATTTAGTGACGGATCTCGTATCAGATGTAAGCAGTCAAAATGCTGAAAATGCAACAGTTGCGAATAAGCAGAATGCCAATGTAGAGGAAGTGCATAACAATATTATTGAAATATCTCGTTATACAGAAAATACCGCAGGTGCTTCATTACAAACGGCGCAAGCATCTGATGAACTGGCAAAGCTGGCGATTAATATGTCAAGTATTGTGAGAAAGTTTAAGTATTAGCGATATTGTTTAGTTCCAGAAAAGTTCAGTCTTAAATAAAAACCCTGCAATGATGCAGGGTTTTCGTTTTATTACTAATAATGCTCTCTTCGTGTTTTTCCTTTATTGGTCTGGCTACTTTTTTTTACTTTCACATTATTACTTTGTCTTTTGTAATTATTTCTTTTCACTGCTGCGCTTGTTGTGGATTTATAGCTTTTCCTTTTATGCGTATTTTTTTTTGCTACTGTCACTTTTGATGATTTAAAGCTGTTTGCTTTATGATTTCGTGAACTTATCTGCTTTACTACTTTTGTTTTTTTATAATCATTATTCTTAATTACTTTTACATGTTTTGTGCTGGATTTAGTTATCTTTTTATTGTGGTGTTTATTAGCTTTAAAAGATGCATTGTGTTTATTGATCACTACATTTTTTTTATATGGTTTATGGTTGGCTAATTTATTAACCATCTTGTTTTGAGATACCTGCGTTCTGTGTGTTTTAAACTTTTGATTCACTTTAACTGAACGATAAGCAACATTGTGTCTATGTTTTGGGTTATGCTTCCAGCGCTTTGGTTTTACAATTGTGACATTATGGTGATTTCTAGGGTACTTTTGTCTGATAATCACATGTCGATTATGCCAGTGAAAGTTTGTGAAAAAATGATTAAAGGAAATATGGACTCTAGGGTACCAAGAGAATACATTATGCTGGTGGTAATTATAATGATTTGCATGATGCCAATATACTGGTGGGTGATGTGACCAATGCCAATTTCCATATACTACACGGGTATCATAGTAAGGCACGTACACCACTTCTCTTTGAATTGTTTTGATAACAATATTGTCATTGCTCTGGCTGATCTGAACATTTTCCATTTGAGATAAATTACCAGCAAGTTTCGCTTTATGACGTAAAGTTTGAATGCTCGCTAATATACTTTCCTCATCATTCAAAAAAGCATCACCTAAGTTTTGCGTCCAATTTAGGTCTGTATTTAATTCTTCAATGATCTTAGGAAATGGGATCAAAGCTTTTATACTGGGATCCCAAGCTCGACTCTCTAATGTAGGGCGCGAATATTCATTCTCTTGTTGCCATCTATGAGCTTGTACTATTTCAAGTGGATAGGTTGATGCAATTAATATGTGTGTTAACAAACTATCGGGATATAGCGCTATTGGGGCGAGCATTTGCGCAAGTTCAGCTTCAGTGAATTCATATTCTTCGTTTGAATAACTGGATAAAGACGTTAATCCAATAATAAAACATATGGTAAATCTAATTATTATATTTTTCATTTTAGCTTACTCTTTTGGTATCTATTACCTTATTAAAGAGCATGTAAACTGAATCTAATATGAATCGGGCTTAAGGGTTACAATTTAGTGGTTATTAATACCATTTCCCGCTGAGTGACCAGTTAATTAACACAAATGGTATAAACTAATTTAGAAACAAAAATGCCTTCAAGAAGAAGGCATTTCAATCATTATTTATTATGGTATTAGCAAATGATGAAATCATCATCCGACATTAATTGAAGTGTATCGCCCACTAAATCTGAAGCGCTAATATCTGACATTAATGATAAGCCCGTTTCTCTTTGTTCAAGTGTTAACGGCATATATGGCAATCTAAATACAGGGTTAACAGCAGATGTCATTGCTAATGCAGTATTGATAGCAATTGGATTAGGCTCACAAAACAGCCAATTCATTAAAGGAATTAACTGTTTATTTAATTCATCATCTTGTTTGTCCATTAATTTACGCATTAATGATGGTGATAAATTAGAAGTGACAGATATAACGCCATGCGAATTGAATAAATGGCGACCATCATGACACTCATCATCATTACCTGACCAGCAAGCAATGCCTTTACTTTCATAAGCTGCAATACGTTCGTTACCGGCACATTCTTTTACGCCAATAAAGTTTTCATGTTTTGCTAATGGTTCAATTATTTCAGGTGTTAAATCTTGACCTGTACGGCCCGGTACGTTGTAAACAAAAGCAGGACCTAAAGCTAACAGTCTTTCAAAGTGTTCTTTTACACCTTTATCTGATGTACGTCCATAATAAGGATTTATTTGCAGTGATGCATGCATACCTGTTGCAAAACCATATTCAGTTGCTTTGATTGCTTCTCTGGTATTATTGCTACCAGTATTACCAATGATAATCAGCTTGTCAGAAAATAAAGTAACGGTATGAGCGATTAACATAAGGTGCTCTTCCCAGTTCATTAGCTGGCCTTCACCTGTAGTGCCACCAACAACAATGCCTTCTACACCATTGTCTATTTGAGCATTAACTAATGCGTCGTAAGTTTTAAGGTCAATATCTCCACTGCTTAAGTACGGTGTTTTTATTGCTGTGATAAGGCTTGCTTGTTTGATTTGTTCTATAGAGCGCATTAGCATAATTTGATTATTTAAAATTTTCTTATTTGTACCATATTTTTTGTGAAATTTGCATCTTTGAGATCACTTTTGTTAGTTTTTTTTGTTACTCATTAAATAAAGAGTTAAATACCTACTTGAAATAAGTTCTTTTATCTTGCATTATACAACTACTGTATAAATTAACAGTATTAACCATATGAGCTTATTTGAATATTTATCTTCACATTTTTATGATCAAAACCAAGTATTAGAGTCTTGCTCTATAGACATTGAACAATTGTCTAGCTGGCAAGAGTTAGGTATTTTCCCTAAACCAGCATATCGTCTAAATAGTCAAATTGAATGTAGTTCATATTACGGCATACATGAATGCAAAGAATATTGGGATTTCTACGCGAGAGGATGTGATAAATGGGCCAAGTTAATCAACAGTAAAGATCAATGCACTCCCTCTCAGGCATTTGAACTGTTTTTTAATAAATACTGTACACATTTAGTCTACTTACAAAATCAAGGTTTTTATTGTGATGATGAAACCTTCACTGATCAGTTACAAGAGCATGTTCAAAGCCAATGGCAACATTTTATAAATGGTAAGTTTAGTTTAACCACTCAGAATGGATTTATTGAAGAAATTGTTGAAACTGAAGTTGGCATGATGATAATTATGAATATCACCCATTGCCATAGTGTTGATGAACTCACTGATGAAAATAAAAATGAGATCAGACAAGCAATTAAATATTTAAATAAATCATTAAGTCATTTTGCGCCCCATGAAAGAGCGCTCAGTTATAGAGCAAAGTTTATTGATAAAACCATCGCTCAGTACGATTTATCTATTTAATACCTTATTCTTAATGGCCTTGCTCGTACCTGCCGCGGGCAATTTCAAAAGCTTTTAGTATCTGTCGGTCGATATCAGATAAACTGTCTAACCAATTATCGGCAATATCATCATCGTCATTTTCGCTGATAGATTGATATTGAGCGAGTAATGAAATGACTTTGGTTAGATTTAAATTTTGCTTTTCTAATTCTTCAAATATATCAAGTTTAACATCATGAGACTCAATGGCTGTTAAACATTCACGGCTTAATTCGGTATTCATATCTGCTCACTTATAACAAACCTTCTACTATTTGTTATACCAGTGTTTTATGAATATTCCAGTATATTTGTCAATATTACGTTTGATTGCTGATAAAGTGAGCGTAGTGATTAATTAATAGTAAATTTGATTCAAAATAGGTGTAAATATCTAACCAAAAATCAGTTTCCAAATGCTAGGTGGTTTATGGTGTTCATGGAACTCTTTTCTTAAATTATCTACTTCCATTAATGTTTCTTTTGCTTGCTTGAATTGACCCTCTGAGTTTTGCTTTTGCGATAATTCAATTTGTTTGATTACTTTGTTCAACCCTTCAAGTGATATATTTCTTTTACCATCTGGAAATTTAGCTGTTTTACTTAATTTTACAAGCTTATTCAGCTTTAATAATTGCTCTGATAAAATAAGTTTATTGGGTGCTTTAATCGCTTTTTTAAATTCTAATCCCATATTCTTCATATTAGCTTCAAGATCAAATGGTTTTACATCGGGGTTTGCCATTGCGATAGCGCTAAATAGCGACAAAATTACAAGTATGGTTTTCATTTATAAGCCTAATGTTAGAAATCGGCGAGATTATAACATTAGGTCAAAAATTTTGAATGACTATTTTGTAAAGGGGCTTTACAAATTTATACTTAATAATTGGTTAAGGCTGTGTCGTGATCCCTTCTATATTTATAATTCCAGAGCGATTTAAGGTTACTTTGTATCTTTGTAATTCTTGTTTGTTATTTTTATTTGTTTGTACCAATACTAAATTAATTTGATATCTGCGTTCAATAGCCTGCTTGATGATCTTATTGCCTTCAAAATTATATAACTTGCCATCACCCTTTTTTAAGTACCTTACAAAAGGCGCTAAGCTAAATAGAATTTGCTCTTGAATTTCGTCATAACCCGGTAGAAAGTCTTTCACAAGTACTTTTGTATCGCTCCTAAAGTGTAATAATTGGGCATCTTGTTTGTTTTGTTGACGGCGACTTTGAAAAAGCTTATTTACTTGTTCAGGTAAATCTTTTTTAGAAATGTATTCAAGCCAAATTGTTTGGGTAGCAATTTTGGTTTTTGTCGCGCTGTTAGTAAAAATATTTTGCCATTTAGGTCTGCCTTTTTTTAAGTAATTCCATATAAGTGTAGTGATATCGTCTTTAAATATTTCACGTAAACCATATATAAAACCCAGAAATGACACGAGTAATAAAGTAATTTCAGTAAATGTAGTACGAGCGCGCAAAATCAACATCATAACAAATGCCATAATGACGGCTGTTACTAGGCCTCGGACTACTTTTTTATAGTTTATATTTAACTTTCTATTTTCTTTTTTAAATACGACGCCATATTCAATTAGCCTTTGTAATAAGCGCATTTTATTGGAGATCCTGTTGGGATCATCTATTGTTGTGGCTGAATTATACTGGTTGGTAGTGCGGTATTCTTTTTCATAACGACAAACTTCGAATAATTTTTCTCTAATATCTGCGTAATCACTACTTTTAGGACCATTGCTTAATAATTTTAAAAATGATTGTTCAACATTCCAGCTTAAATAGTTATCGGCGTTTTCAAAATAAGAACTTAATTTTTTATCCGGTGGTGTATAGCGGCGTAATTTTTTAAGTAAAGATGTTATTTGTTCTTCAATTTCATTTGCTTTGGCATAAAACTCATCGACATCTTTAATTAATAATGTCTGTTTAATATCTGTTTTCAGTGCAACTCTAATTTGATATGAAAAAAGATTCAAGTTTACACGATAATCTGTTTGTTCACCCTTTTGCTTTGAAATAAAACGACTACGAACTAAGGGTAAGTGCAGTTGATCAGAATAATAAGCACTGCGGGTATTGATACTACTATGAAAGAAATTTTCTTCGGATAAAGTATGTGGGTTTATTCCCATCTCAACCGGAATTGAGAAGTACAGATCTAGTCTTTGGTGCGCTTGAGGTAACAATTGATTACTAATAGCAAAAGAAAGATTTTCTTCTTGATTTAAAGTCGTTTTATTCACTCGTGTAAATACCCCCAGTCAAAAGACTAATATTTTGTAATTTCAATATTAGTCTAGCTTATCAACGGGTTATTATAAAGAATTTAATTGTTTTGAATAAGTCGCTTTAAGTCATATATTGACGGAGCAAACCAATATGAACCAGTCTGTGCTGTTGAAAACTCTATCAATTTGTCGTAAATACCGTCATCAGTTAAACCATACATACGATTTAACTGGCTGGTAAATCGTTGCATTTCACAGGCAAAAGATAAAAAGTACAACCCATTTTCAGAAGTATCGCCAAAAGGAGCACTACGACGATACATTTTCATTGCCTCACCATTAACCTTTACATCTGTACGGCTTACATGAGAATCGATAGGCATATCATCACCCTCAAGCTCAATAGAGTCTACTTTTGTGCGCCCTACGGTTTGTTCTTGCTCTTTTGCAGGCATTTTATTGAATTCTGTTAAGTTATGACACCATTTTTGTGTCAGCATATAGCTGCCGCCTGCATATTTTTGACCTTGTGGGATCAAGGCAACTTGATGTTGCTCCGGCAGTTTTGGATTGGCAGAACCATCAACAAAACCGATTAAATCTCTTTCGTCATGATAAGTAAAACCGTGTAAATCAAGTTTTACTGTGGCGATTGATTGCATCGCGTTATGAATCGCCATCATAGCATCAAAGTTTTTTCCGATATTATTACTATGGATCCAAAATAAGACATCTCTTTGTGTGCCTTTTGCTGTGAAACCTTTAATACCATTGATTGTTTTAAACTCTGTAAGTTCAAGGCTACTCGTATCAGTTTCAAGCTTATTAATAAAAGATTTACCAAAGGCAATAACAACATTGACATCGTTTTGTTTATCGAGTGCTTTAGTAAGCTGTTGCTTGATTTTATTTAAAGATAAGTTGTGATTAACTTGATATTCAAGAAAATAGAATTGGTTACTTGTTTCTACAAATATGCCAGGTTGAGGAAAAGACATGTAAGGCCCCTGTCAAAATTAACAAAATAAGCTAACAGGATATATGATTATTCTTATAAATACAGGCTTGTGCGTTGTAATACAGTTATTTTATTGAATGAGCAGGAAGTAAAAAAGCCTTGTTATTCCATTAACAAGACTCCACGCTAGTTCAACTGTCTATTAATCTAAAATAAAAACGCCACTGGGTTAAAGTGACGTTTTGCTACATTGTAGATTTGGGGGGAATTAAGCTATTTTTCGTTCTACTTCGGTTGTTTCTGTTTTAAGTAAGTTCATATCAAAATCAAATTCATCTACTCGGATTGCAAGTTCACGTTTTATATTGTAATCAAGTAACTTTTTAAGCTCATCGGCTGTAATGACATTTGCAGTAAATGCATTGCTTAAAGTATCAGGGAATCTAACTCCTGACTTAAATACTTTACCTCGTAGCCCTTTTTTAACTTTTGCTAATAAATCTAAACAATCTAACTTGGCTTTATAGGCGTTTTCGTTGATCTCATGACCACTGCCAGGTGTTACTTTTACTAAATGTGTTAGCTGCTTTTTGATTTGGGTATCAAGTTGCGCTTGTTTTGCTAATTCACGTACTAAATCATCACTGATCTTAGGCATTTTTTCATTATAAGTTAGCGTTAGTAGCTTCATTGCATGTTTAGTTGGTTTAGATGGGAAGTTATCTAAAAACTTAAATAATGCTTGTTCTGCCTGAAGTAATGACCAACGTGTAGCATAATGAAAATAAGCTTTAGCTTGCTCCTTATCTTCACTTGCTACTTTTTGTTCGTAATAACGGATAGATGCCATAGCTGCATATAAGTAGCTCATAACGTCACCTAAACGAGCTGATAACATTTCAGCTTGCTTTAGCTTACCACCTAGGACTAACAGTGAGAAATCAGCGTATACAGCAAGTTTAGAAGCGAGTTTGTTTATCGCTTTTTCATAAGGACGCACTTCAGCTAAAGTTGAGTTTGCGCTTGCCATAAATGGCATTAAACCTAAGCTAAAAGCACGCAAGCTATTAGATATGCTATAACCAACAGTATTTAATAAGATTTTATTAAACTTCTTATCTGAACCTTTTTCATCACTATGAATCGTTTCAACCATATTTTGTAAATATGGATGACAACGCATTACACCTTGACCAAATATCATTAAATTACGGGTTAAAATATTAGCGCCTTCAACAGTAATACCGATAGGTTGTGCAATATAACCTTGCGCTAATGTATTTTGTGGACCACATTGAATTGCTTTTCCTGCTTGAATATCCATTGCTGAATTTAATACATCACGACCAATCTCTGTCATATGGTATTTAGCAATTGCAGTTACGATTGCGGGTTTTAAACCCATGCCTAAACCTTCAGTGGTTAAAACTCGCATAGATTCTTGTAAAAACGCTTTACCTGCAATATCAGCCAGTTTTTCTTGTATACCTTCAAATTGACCGATTGATAAACCAAACTGTTCACGCACCGCACAGTATTCTGCTGCACTTTTAAATGATACTTGTGCCGTTGATGCACCCATCGCAGGTAAAGAAATACCACGACCTGCACCTAGACAACTCACAAGCATTTTCCAACCATTACCGATATTACTTTGACCACCGATAATAAATTCCATTGGGATAAATACTTTATCGCCACGTGTTGTACCATTGTAGAAGTTCACGCCCATAGGTTTGTGGCGGTTACCTAATTCTACACCTTTATGGTCATGCGGGATCAAGGCACATGTAATACCAAGATTTTGATTGGCACTTAATAAATTTTGCGGATCTTTAACTTTAAAGGCTAAACCTAATACTGTCGCGATAGGTGCTAAAGTAATATAGCGTTTATCCCATGTTACTTCTAAACCTAATACTTTCTCACCTTTGTATTCACCCATAGTGACAATACCTTCATCTGGTATGCCGCCGGCGTCAGAGCCCGCTTCTGGGCTTGTAAGTGCAAAACAAGGAATATCTGTACCGTCAGCTAGGCGAGGTAACCAAAATGCACGTTGGTCGTCTGTACCGTAGTGCATTAATAACTCACCTGGACCTAGAGAATTAGGTACCATAACTGTTACAGCAACACCTGAACTCTTAGTAGAGATAGTGCCTACAATTGTTGAGTTCGCGTAAGGGCTAAATTCTCGACCACCATATGCTTTAGGAATAATTAGAGAAAAGAAACGCTCTTTTTTAAGGAAATTTAAAATTTTGTCTGGAAGATGAATGCTGTTTTGAATTTCAAAATCGTCAATCATGTCGATGAGTTCAGCAACTGGGCCATCTAAAAATGCTTGCTCTTCTTCTGTTAATTTTGCAACTGGAATTGATCTTAGGCCATTAAAATCAGGTTTACCTTGATAAATACCAGTTTCTAACCATACATCACCGGCATCCAATGCTTCTTGTTCTGTTGTTGAAATTGTAGGTAATACTTTTCTTAATGTTGTTCTAAGGCTCATAATTCACTCATCTGACCAGTTTAATTGCCTCTATTACGTCATAAAAATGAGTTTAGATCAATTGCTCTATTGAATTTTTTAACAAAAAATTATCATTTAAAATAGTGTGTTTAATATAGTGCTTTAAATTCAGTGTGTTAGAGTTTTCATTCTAAATTGACTAGTCTGTATTATTTATTCTAATTTGTCTGAATGTATTTCCTTAATGATTATTTATTGATTTATAAACATAAAAAGGACTTTTTAACTTCACCAAAATGACTTTTATCTGTCATGCCATTGTCATTGAAATCATTAAAAATAGCCGCGAATTTAAAAACAAAGTTTCATTGTTTAACCTTTTTTGGCAGCTATTAAAAATTAAATTTATTTAGCTAGCTCAACATTACAAATGATGGAGCATTACTTACTATATGGTTAATTATGGAGTTGAAAATGATTTTTTCTAAATCATCTAATCTAGTTGCTACGGCAGTTTCTATCGCACTGTGTGGTCCGGTTTGGGCACAAGAAATACAAAACCAAGATGATAAAGTAATAGAACAAATCTCCGTTGTTGGAAAGCGAGTTTCTCATGCAAATAATGTGGTTAATCTAGATACAATTGAGCGCCTATCGCCTAACAGCAGTGTTTTAGCGGCTATTAAAAGTATACCAGGTGTCATAATTAGCGAAGGAGATGCATTTGGTGGTGATGATTGGTCTACGACTATCAGTATGCGGGGTTTTTCAACCAACCTTAATGAGCAACAGCTAGGTATGACAATTGATGGTGTGCCTAATGGTGGCTCTGGATATGGCGGTGGCGCTAAAGCAAATCGTTATATAGATAGTGAAAATATGGCTAGTGTGGAAGTGGCGCAAGGCACCTCTGATATTTCATCTGCATCGTTAGAAGCTTTAGGCGGAAACTTAAACTTTATTACAAAAAGCTTAAGTGAAGAGCAAATGACAACTTTTGC
>Ga0209395_1005916_pt1 | contig 13521 bp, 8 predicted proteins | sample GOMGulsemesocosm_3_FD_184635 | JGI IMG/M metagenome (GOLD analysis project Ga0209395, IMG submission 184635) | Methane-oxidizing microbial communities from mesocosms in the Gulf of Mexico - GOM9D Gulf of Mexico (SPAdes) (version 2) | ecosystem: Environmental > Aquatic > Marine > Cold seeps... | reverse complement strand
TAATGCAAAATTTCCACCAGAAGTAGAAGCAATTGCTACAGTGTTAGATGTAAACGGTCCATTTGGAGTAGTCGTTCCAATTAACCAATCTTGAGCGTTTCCAGCATCATTAACCCAATCAGATGGATTAGAGAAGTCCATAATACTACCAATTAAATCTCCAGCAGCTCTGTTTTGGTGATTTGGTCTTGTTAACTCAGTGTTTTCGTTAGAAACCATAAGCTTAGTTTCTGCTTTTTGAGCAAAAGACATAGATCCAGCTAATAAAGCCATACCTAAAATGTAAGTTTTTTTCATATTTCTTTTTTTAATTTTTATTATTCCAAATTTAACATTTTAATTTAATCTAGACAAGTCTATTTAACAGATATTTTGTATTTCGTTATAAAAATATTTTTTTATATGAAATTTCGGTGTGATTCAAACTTTTTTGTAATTTCATCAACTTATATAAAATATGAAATTCTTTTTAAAATATAGTCTTCTAATTTATTTTTCAATAGCTTATCTTTTGATTTATTCTTTTGCTGATTTTTCTATTTTAAAATCTAATTCTAATGTTTATTCATTTGTACCACAGGATGCTAATCAAGTTGTTGAAGTGAATACAAGGGAGTTTATGAAGAAAATTGCCACCCAGTTTTTTTATAATAAAGAGTATGTGTTACCCTATTTGGTTAACGATTCTTACTCTGATGTAAATCGTGTTGGAGAAGTTGAATATACCGGGGTTGATATGTCTTCCAATATTATTTTTTTTAGTGAATCTTGGGAAGGTGAAATAATGTGGTATTGTGTTTTAGGAATAAGAGATGTAGATGATTTTACACAGTTTGTAAGTGAATATGGTCATATTACGCAGTTTGAATTAGTTAATGATTATGCTGTTTGTTTATTGAGTAAGTCAGAACATACTAATGATGTTTCTATGCACTTAAAACAAATTTCAAAAAAAAATGTGAAATCTATTGATTCAAAGATTGATTTATCTAAAATTTTTGATGCTAAAAATGAAATCAATTATTATGTATCTTCTGAAGATAATGAATATATAACAGACGGTTTGGCTTCGGTCAAATTTAATACAAATAGAATTGTTCTGGAAGGTGAATATACCACTGTTGGGTCTATTGAATCCGTTGAGACTATTACTCAAAATGTAAATTTAGAGTCGGCTTTATCTCTACGAACAACGTTTAATTTATGGCGTGAGGCTTTGTATTATAATGAGTTGATATTAGATTATGAAACAACTAAAGTTGTAACGACTAACAAGGTGGTTCCAATGCATGTTTACCCAGGATTAAAAGCTGTTTTTATTGGAGGAAAGGGTAGTGACTGGAGCTCGTTAGTGGATAGTGTTGATAGACAAAATGATTTTTTTGTAGATTATACGAAACAAAATATTGAATATTTAAAAGAGTTAAGTTTTTCTTTAGGTTATAGGATTGTAAATAATGATTTTATTCTAGCTAATGACTCAGTTTTTAACGGTTCAGAAAACAAAGTAAATGTAACAAATAAGTTGTTTGAATTAAATATATTTCCGGACTTGTTTCCAGAGAGAATACGTTTTGTTGATGATAAATTATCTCCTCCATCAATGCTATCGAATTTGAAATTAAATGTGTTTAAAAATGTGTTGAATGATGTAGTTAAAGTAAATAAATTGGAGCAAATATATTGCTCAGTTAAGTATTCTGATGATCAAACTAAACTGTTTTTAAACGGGGAAGTAGTGTTTAAAGAAAAATCGGGACATTCAATAATTGAATCAGGAGTTATGTTGATTCAGGTTTTGAAGTCATTAGAAACGGTTACAAATATAGAGTGATTTCTCTGCTGGTTTGATTCAAAAATTCAGCTATAAATTATCTTTAGAAAAGTGTAATAGCAATGAGCTGACTAGGTTACTAACGCGTAATGTTTAATAGTTTCTAGCCAAAGGGTAATACTTTAATGTAAAATATTATTACTTTTGAAAGTATGAATAAAAACACTAGTTTAGAATATAACACAGAAAGACCAAAAATGTTGATTCCTGAGTATGGAAGAAATGTACAAAAAATGGTTGATTTTGCTGTTACTATTGCTGATAGAGACGAACGTAATAAAGTCGCAACAGCTATTATTGCTGTGATGGGCGAGTTGAAACAACATTTACGTGATGCTGAAGATTATAAGCATAAACTGTGGACGCATTTGTTTATTATGGCAAATTTTCAATTAGATGTAGATTCACCGTATCCTTTACCTGAGCCTGAAAAGCTAGCAGAAAAACCTGAAAGAATGACATATCCGAAAGGAACTGTAAAAATGGGGCATTATGGTAAAACAGTTGAGAAATTAATTAGTGTAGCTGTTGAAATGGATGAAGGTGACGAGAAAATAGCTTTAATTAAGACTATTGCGAGTCTTATGAAAAAATTTCATTTAATGTTTAATTCAGGTTCTGTTGAAAATGAAAATATAGTTGCACATCTGGAAAAATTATCTCAGGGTAAATTAAAGATAGATGATTTAAGCTTTTTTAGTGATACAAAGGATATTTTAAAAGTAATAGGAACGCCTAATTATAAACAAAGTTATCAAAGTTCCTCAAAAAGGAGTAACAGTAACCGTCATAGAAATAACAGCAATAAGAATAAAAACAACAACAACAGAAAAAGATATTAATTATGGCAACTTTTGAAATATACGGTGGAAATGAATTGAAAGGTGAATTAGTACCTCAAGGGGCAAAGAATGAAGCTTTGCAAATATTGTGTGGTGTATTATTGACTGATCAAAAAGTTACGATTAGTAATTTGCCAGATATTATTGATGTAAATAAATTAATTAATTTATTGCAGTCAATGGGGGTTAAGATTGAAAAAGTTGAAAAAGGAACTTATATTTTTAACGCAAAAAAAATTGACTTAGATTATTTAGACACTGAAGATTTTGCAACTAAAGCGTCTAGTTTGAGAGGGTCTATTATGATTGTAGGTCCTTTATTGGCTCGTTTTGGAAAAGGATTAATTCCTAAGCCAGGTGGTGATAAAATTGGGCGTAGAAGGTTGGATACCCATTTTGAAGGAATGGCTAAATTAGGAGGGAAGTTTAAGTACAATAAGAAAACAGCTTTCTTTTCTATTGAAGCTAAAAAATTAAAAGGAACATATATTCATTTAGATGAAGCTTCTGTAACAGGAACAGCAAATATTGTAATGGCCGCAGTTTTAGCAAAAGGTGAAACCGTTATCTATAATGCCGCTTGTGAGCCATACTTGCAACAGCTTTGTAAAATGATGAACAAGATGGGGGCTAAAATTACTGGTATTGGCTCAAATAGATTAACGATTAATGGAGTTAAAGAGTTAGGTGGGTGCTTCCATAGAGTTTTACCTGATATGATTGAAATTGGTAGTTTTATTGGAATGGCTGCCATTACAAATTCTGAAATCACAATAAAAGATGTTGCTTTTAAGGAATTAGGAATAATTCCTAACGTTTTTAAAAAATTAGGAATTAAAATGGAATTAAGAGGGGATGATTTATTTATTCCTAAACAAGATAGTTATGAGGTAGAGTCATTTATAGATGGTTCTATTATGACAATTTCTGATGCACCATGGCCAGGATTTACTCCTGATTTGTTAAGTATAATTTTAGTAACAGCAATTCAGGCTAAAGGAGAGTTGTTGATTCATCAAAAAATGTTTGAATCAAGATTGTTTTTCGTGGATAAATTAATCGATATGGGGGCGAAAATTATTTTGTGTGACCCGCATAGAGCAGCAATAATTGGTTTAGATAGAAAGAATTCTTTAAAAGGAATTCAAATGACTTCTCCCGATATTAGAGCGGGTGTGTCATTGCTAATTGCAGCTTTATCTGCTGAAGGTAAATCAATAATCCATAATATTGAACAAATTGATAGAGGGTATCAAGATATAGATATCAGACTTAATAATTTAGGAGCTGACATTAGAAGAATTGGATAGTCCATTAGATTTATAAAGTTAAAAAGCCTTGAATGTAATTCAGGGCTTTTTTTGATTTTAGCTAAAAAATCTTAAATACCTAAACTAATGAGTAGGTAATTATTGAGTTATGGGTAAAAAAAAGTATATTCGTATTTCAAATTAAAAATAACTAATTGTGTCAATTAAAGTAAAAAATGTATCAAAATTTTATGGAGAGCAAGCTGCTTTAAATAACGTTAGTTTTAAAGTTAACTCAGGAGAGATTGTTGGTTTCTTAGGGCCAAATGGCGCTGGTAAATCTACAATGATGAAAATTGTGACTTGTTTTTTAACTAAGTCGGAAGGTGAAGTGAAGGTTTGCGGATTAGATGTTGAAACAGATAGTTTGAAAATTCGTTCTAAAGTAGGGTATTTACCTGAACATAATCCATTGTATTTGGATATGTACATTAAAGAGTATCTGGATTTTGTGGCAGGAATATATAAAATCAAAAACAAAAAAGAGCGCATCTCAGAAATGATAGCTTTAGTTGGATTAGAGAAAGAACAGAATAAAAAAATTGGAGCGTTATCTAAAGGGTATAGGCAAAGGGTTGGTTTGGCTCAAGCTATGATACATGATCCGGAAGTGTTGATTTTGGATGAGCCAACAACTGGCTTGGATCCAAATCAATTAGTTGAGATAAGACAATTGATTAAAGATATTGGTAAGACTAAAACGGTCATGTTGTCAACACATATCATGCAAGAGGTGGAAGCAATTTGCGATAGAGTAGTTATTATTAAAGACGGAAATATTGTAGCGGATGATACAACTGCTCATATTCAACAAAATGACAGTGAGGCTCAAACTGTTTTTGTCGAATTTGATACTGAAATATCTAGGAGTAAATTAAGTCAAATAGCAGGCGTTAATTCTGTTAAACATTTAGAGCGTAATCAATGGTTGTTTGAATCCAACTCATCTGATATAAGAGTTAATATTTCAAAATACGCACAACAAAATAATTTATTAGTTTTGACTATGCGCGTTGATGAGAAATCAATGGAAGAAGTCTTTAAAGAATTGACCAAAACCAAGTAAGATGGCTTAATTAATAATGTTGTTGATAAGTTTTATCGATACAATAGCAATGTTAGTCTTTTCGTTGTTATATTTACAGTGTTAAATTTAACCAACTATGTTAGACCTATATAAAGAAATTTTACTGAAAGTAAGTTTTGATAAATTATTATTCCAAAAAGAGCTAAATAAAGCAATCAAATGGATGTCTAATAAAGAGGATAAAATATCTTTAAAAAAATGGTGTCTTTCGAAATTTGGTAAAGAATATCAAGAGGTAATTAGGATTGCTTTCGTGGAAAAATAAACGCGAGATTTAGATAAGATAAGAGGAAACTTTTTTAATCTTGAATAATAAATGATTTATCATCATCTCTTAAAAATTCAGGTTGAAGCATAGAGTGATTTATTTTGAACTCTGACCAAAGTTGCTCTTCAATTTTGAAACATATCTCGTCCCATTCAGATAGTTTAATATCTTCCTTAAATTGTATGTGTGCTTCAATGTAGATGTCATGATCATTTAATTGCCATAAATGAACGTGGTGTAAATTCTTTATAATATCAAATTGAAGAATGCACGTTTCAATATCTTTGATGTTAATCCCTGTAGGAGCGAATAACATTAGCATTTTTGTTGATTCTAAAAGTATATCCCAACTTAAGTACAATAAGTAAGCAGATATGATAAGTGTTAATGTGGGGTCAATCCAATAGAGTTGATAATACTTCATAAGTAAGCCACCTGTTAGTACAGCTAACGAAACTAGAGCGTCAGTTAGTAGGTGTAAGTATGCGGATTTCATATTGATGTTGTTTTTAGCATCATTTGATAATAAAAACACGCTCAAAGAATTTGCAAATAATGCAATTAGTGATAACCAAATTACTAAATCAGATTCTATTTCTTTGATGTTATTAAATCTATGAAAAGATTCAACGGCAAGGTATACCGATAGAACGATTAACGTTGAAGCGTTAATAAATGCGGCAAGAATTTCAGCTCGTTTATAGCCAAAGGTTTCATGCTCCGTTTGTTTTTTTAATTTCAACTTTGCAGCAACATAACTTATTATTAAAGAAACAACATCTGTTAAGTTATGAGCAGCATCTGACATTAAGCTTAAGCTGCCAGAAACAAGGCCTCCAATAAATTGACTTACCGTAATTATAATGTTTAAAACAATACTAAAGAACAGTTTTTTTGTCGAAAGAATAGGGTGACTATGTTCATGATGTGTGCTCATATATTCAAATGTAATAAATTTTGAATGTAATTCTGTTTATTTTGAGAATGAAACTTCATTGAATTTTCAATGTGATTTACAATTAAACTCAAAAAATAACGTATATCTTTACCTTGTAATTAGTCTGGTTGATAAAAAAATATTTACATATTGTTTTAATATTTATATTAATGAGTAGCGTTAGCTATGCTCAGTCAGGTTTTGATGTGGAAAAAAATGTTCAATTTTCTTCAGACACTATTCAATTTGATTCTGTATCCGTTTATAGGTTTAATTTTAAGGTTAGTGTAGATGGGGTAGAGGTGAATAAAGAAAAGTATTGGTTAGATGCGATTCGTTCCAGAATTTTATTTAGTGATTCCTTGAGTAGGAGTACTGTAAGATTGCATTATTCCTATTTACCAATAGATTTATCTAAAGAATTTTTCCGAAAAAGTGATACGCTTATTATTTCTGATACAGTATCTAATTATAAACCATACCTATATTCTGTGTCTACAAAAAATAAAACAAATGATGTGTTTGGCTCGTCTCAGCTAAGTAAGCAGGGAAGTATCTCAAGAGGGGTGACTGTTGGGAATACGCAAAGTTTGTCATTGCAATCCACATTGAATTTGCAGTTGAATGGGAAAATTGGTCCTAATTTATTTATGAAAGGTGCTATATCGGATGATAACATTCCTTTTCAGCCAGAAGGAAATACGCAAAAACTACAAGAGTTTGACCAAGTGTTTATGCAGGTGTATAATGATAAATTTGCTGTTACGGGTGGTGATTTTTGGTTGAAAAAACCAGATGGTTATTTTATGAATTATAATAAACGAACCCAAGGATTATCAATTGAATTATTTCAAGATTCAGCAAGTCACAAAATAAGTGGAGCGTTTTCAAAAGGGAAGTTCGCTAGGAACAAAATTCAGGGTGTGGAAGGAAATCAAGGTCCTTACAGGTTAAAAGGTGCAGAAAATGAACAGTTTATTGTGGTGTTAGCCGGAACTGAGAAAATCTATATAGACGGTGAGTTGTTAAAGAGGGGGCAAGAATTTGATTATACGATTGATTACAATACAGCTCAACTTATATTTACGGCTAATAGATTAATCACAAAAGATAAGAGGATTACTGCGGAATTTCAATATTCAGATCTAAATTATGCACGGTCGCTATTTGCGTACAATGCTAAGTTTGAAGGGGGTAAGTATAAAGCTTGGGTGAATTACTATTCTGAGCAGGACTCAAAGAATCAATCTATCCAGCAAAGCTTAAATAATAAAGATAAGTTAGTTTTGGCAAATGCGGGTGATAGTTTAAATTTCGCATTGTCCAATAGTATTGATAGTGTCGGTTACTCTGATAATAGAGTCCTGTATCAGTTAGTTGATACATTGGGCTATGACAGCGTCTTAGTCTTTTCAGTAAATTATAGTTTAGCAAATTTCCAAGCTATTTTTCAATTTTTAGGTGAAAACAATGGAGATTATATATTGGATCAATTTACTGCAAATGGAAAGGTTTATAAATGGGTTCAGCCTATTGGTGGTATTTCTCAAGGTAGTTATGCTCCAGTTCGCTTACTTGTTGCGCCTCAAAGAAAGCAATTAATAACGGTTGGTGCTATATATGATTTACATAAGACAACAAAAGCTAATGTTGAGTTAGCGTATTCTGATTTTAATAAAAACACCTTTTCTAAATTACATACGAATGACGATAGAGGGGTTGGCGTTAAGTTTGGTTTGGATTCAAAAATTAAACTGGATAGTCTTGAGTCTAATTTTTTTATTAGTAAAATTGATGTAGAATATAACCATGAAAACTTCCAGCCAATTCAATGGTTTAGGTCTGCAGAGTTTGATCGCGATTGGAATGTGCGTCTTAAAAACTATTCAGGGTATCAATTGATTTCTACTGCGGATGTTGGTTTTGTAAATAAAAAGTATGGTCAGATTAATTACAAAATGGAGAATTTAGTTTGGGGAGATGATTATTTAGGGTGGAAAAACAATATTAAAGCAAGAGTTAATAGAAATAATTATTTGTTTAAAGTGGATGGGAGTTGGTTGTTGTCAAGTGGTAATGAAAAATCTGATTTTTTAAAGCATAAATCAGAATTCTCTAAAAGCTGGAAGAAAGTGAAAATAGGAGTAAAAGATGAGCATGAAAAAAATCAATTCTTTAGTGTTGAATCAAATTTATTATCTCCATTGTCTTATCAGTTTTATGATGCAAAAGCATTTGTAGCGTCATCCGATTCTTCAGTTAATAAGTATGAATTGTATTATCAACAAAGGTATGACTGGAAGTCAGATTCAATGCATTTAAGTAAAGTGGCAAAAGCTCAAAATTATGGAGTGTCAACTCAATTTTTAAAAAATAGAAATAACATTTTAAAGTTAAATGTAAATTATAGGATTCTTGATGTGTTGGATACGACCTTAATTAATGTTAAACCTGAGAATACAATTTTAAGTAGATTAGAAAATCATTTGAAGTTATTCAAAGGGGTTATTTCAAATAATACGTTTTATGAATTGGGTTCTGGCCTTGAGTTGAAAAAGGAATTTATTTACCTTCAGGTGAATGCAGGGCAAGGTACTTATAGTTGGAATGATTATAATGGTGATGGGGTGAAAGATTTGGATGAGTTTGAAGTGTCACAATTTACTGATCAGGCTGAATATATAAGGGTGTTTTTGCCAACTAGCCAATACGTTAGGACGTATAGTAACCAATTTTCGCAAACGTTGTTTGTTAAGCCTGAACGAATGTGGAGAGGTGAAAAAGGGTTGAAAGGCTTGGTTGCAAGATTTTCTAACCAATTAGTTTATAAAGTGAATAGAAAAACCAATTATGAAGATGGTGTAGGTGCGTTTAATCCATTTAAAACAAAAATAGCTGATTCGAGTTTGATTAGTACTAATTCAACCTTTAGAAATTCAGTATACTTTAATCGAACAAATTCAGTGTTTGGATTGGACTATACCTATCAAGAAAATGGGTCAAAAGTATTATTGTCTAATGGGTTCGATAGGAGGTTACATACATTTAATAAAGTTAAATTAAGGTGGAATTTAACTAAAAAGCATAGTTTTAAATTGGAAGCTATTGTAGGTAGAAAAAAAACGGAAAGTGACTATTCACAAAATAGGACGTTTAATATAGATTACCAGGAGGTTAAGCCTGTGTATTCTTTTCAGCCAAATTCAAAATTAAGAGTAAGTTTGAATGGGAAGTATGCATTAAAAATTAATGGAATTGAGCCTGTTGTTGGGGGAGAAAAAGAAGTGGCAGAAATTAAAGATATTGGTATTGAATTTAGAGTGAGTCAACCCAAAAAAGGAAGTTTATTAGGGCGATTCAATTTTATTAATATCGCCTATAATGCGTCTAATAATACGTCTTTAGCTTATGAGATGCTTGAAGGATTAAAAGTTGGAAATAATTTCACTATGGGTCTAACATATCAAAGAAAGGTGGCTAAAAATTTGCAATTAAATTTTAACTACAATGGACGTAAGTCTGAAGATAATTCTATGATTCACTCAGGGGGAATGGAATTAAGGGCGTTCTTCTAAAAAAAATCACAAAAAAACTATAAAATGTAGTAGGTTTAACTTAATATGTGTGTTTCATTGATTTTAGCGTTGTTTTTTGTATATTTATCGTCATGAAAACTTTAATTCTATTTATTGCAATTTTGTCAGGAACTCTTGTTTTTTCTCAAGGATTTAAAACTGTACCCGAAAGTCAATCAAATATCACGTTTACAAACAAAGTTATTGAAACTGAAGAGTTAAATGGTTTAACGTATTTGTATTTATATAATGGTGGAGGTGTAGCAGTAGGTGATGTGAATAATGACGGTTTAGAGGATTTGTATTTTACAGGTAATCAAGTTGAGGATAAACTGTATATTAATAAAGGAAACCTTGAGTTTAAAGATGTTACGGATAAATTTTTCAAGAAGTGTAAAAGTAATACATTTCATACTGGAGTAACAATGATTGATATTAATAATGACGGTTGGCTTGATATGTATGTTTCAGTGGCTGGGCCAAGTTATATTGGAGCTGAAAGAGCAAATTTACTTTACATTAATAAAAATGGTAAAGGATTTACTGAGCAAGCTGAAACTTATGGTTTGGCTGATACTTTAAATACGACCCAAACTGTTTTTTTTGATTATGATTTAGATGGTGATTTGGATTGTTATGTTTTGAATCATGTGAAGTTAAATACAAATGTTCAAGAAAAATTCCCAACAATAGGTTCAAATTATAATATTAAAGGAGATGATCATTTTTATGTTAATGAAAACGGAAAGTATATTGAGAAATCAAAAGAGTTAGGATTGATATCTAACAGATACGGGTTAGGTGTTGTTGTATCGGATTTAAATAATGACGGATATCCGGATATTTATGTGACTAATGATTTTAATTATCCAGATAAAATGTTTATTAATCAACAGGATGGAACATTCAAAGATGAAATAAAAGATAAAACGGGTCATTGTTCTGTTTATGCCATGGGGGTTGATGCAGCTGATTTCAATAATGATGGTTTAACTGATTTGGTTACTGTTGATATGGCTAGTGAAGATCATGTTCGGTCGAAAAAAAATATGGGTGCCATGAGTACCAAAGCGTTTTGGGATGAAATTAGAACAGGTAAACATTATCAATACATGTTTAACAGTTTGCAATTAAACCAAGGGAATGGTTATTTTTCTGAAATAGCGCAAATGGCTGGGGTTTCTAAAACGGATTGGAGTTGGGCTCCATTGATTGCAGATTTTGACAATGATGGTTTTCAAGATTTATTTATTACAAATGGATATATTAAAGATATAAGAGATAATGATTTTAAGAAAATGTATGATAATGAAATCAGATATTCAAAAAAGAAGATGACTTTTAAGGAAGTTAATGAACTTATACCTGTTACTAAATTGTCAAATTACATTTATAAAAACAATAAAGATTTAACGTTCAAGAAAATGAATTTTGAATGGGGAGTGACCGATTTGATAAATACAAATGGAGCTGTATATTCAGATTTAGATAATGATGGAGACATGGATTTAGTGTTGAATGCTACAGATGAAAAATCGTTTATTATGGAAAATATTTCTACCAATGGGAATGGCTATTTAGATGTTAAACTTGTTGGTATGACTGGTAACGTGAATTGTTTAGGGGCAAAAGTTGAGTTAGTTAGTAAGGGAGGAAGACAGGTTAGAGAAATGCAAACTGTAAAAGGGTTTCAATCTTCTGTAACCCATAAGTTACACTTTGGTGTTGCTTCTGCTAAGGTTATTGATTCACTAATAGTGATTTGGAATAATAAAGAGCAAACAGTTTTGCTAGATGTGGAGTCAAATCAACTATTAGAAGTTAATTATGAAAATTCATTAAAAACAAACCAGAGGTTAAAGAGTTCGAGTACAATTTTTTCAGAAGTAAATATTGATGGATTGTCAAGTTATGAACATGTCGAATTTGGGGTTAATGATTTTAAGGATGAAGTATTATTGCCACATAAAATGTCTGAGCTAGGTCCTTTTGTGACAGTAGAAGATATTAATAATGATGGGTTAGATGATGTCTTTATTGGTGGGTCGAGAGCTTATGCATCTAAAATGTTCTATCAAAATTTAAATGGAGGTTTTGATTTAAAGGTACATGAAGCAATTGAAGCAGATAAGAATTTTGAAGATATGCAATCTGTATTTTTTGATTTTGATAATGATGGAGATAAAGATTTGTATGTAGTTAGTGGAGGGAATGAAAGTCCAGTTAATCACGCAAGCTTGAAGGATAGGTTGTATGTTAATTCTAATGGAGTATTTGTGAAATCAGAAAATGTTTTGCCTGGAAATAGGGTGAGTGGTCAAAAAGTAATAGCTAGAGATATTGATGAGGATGGTTGGGTAGACTTAATTGCTTTTGGAAGGCAAGTTCCAAAAGCTTATCCGTCAACTCCCAAAACAACAATTTTAATGAATAGAAGTGGACGATTTATTGATGAAGTGAAAAATATAGCTCCAGAGTTAGAGTTTATTGGTATGGTGACAGATGCTTTATTTACTGATTTTGATAATGATGGTGATCAAGATATTATTGTTGTGGGGGAATGGATGTCAGTAACCGTGTTCGAAAATGAAGATAATCACTTTGTGAATGCAACGGATAAATTTAACTTAAGCGAGACAGTAGGTTGGTGGTCTGCGATAAAAGAAGTTGAGTTAAATGGTAAGAAAAAATACATATTAGGAAATATCGGGAAGAATAATAAATTTCATCCATCTAAAGATAAACCATTACAAATTTACATGAGTGATTTTGATAATAATGGTACAAATGATATTGTATTAGCGAAGTACCAAGGGGGTGTTTGTTACCCAGTTAGAGGAAGGCAATGTTCTTCTGAACAGATGTCATTTATAGTCGATAAATTCCCAACGTATACTGAATATGCAACTGCAAATTTAAACAGTATTTATTCTATAGATAAGCTAAACAGTTCAATTAGGTTTAAGGCAACCACGTTTGAAAATTCTATTTTATCATTTAATAATGGTGGTTTTAAAGTTGAATACTTACCAAATCAATTACAGTTAGGTTGTGTAAATAGTATTGTTGAAATTGATTTAAATCATGACAACGAATTTGATTACCTTTTATTGGGTAATAAGTATGAAGCTGAAGTTGAAACGATACGGTATGATGCTAATTTAGGATTAGGTTTGTTAGGTGGAGAGGATGTAGTGTCTGTTACTAGTAGAGAGTTAGGTGTGTATTTGAAAGCAAATGTAAAAAGTAGTAGTGCAATTATTATTAATGGAGTTAAACATGTTCTTGTATTGGCTAATAATCATAAAATAACTTGTATTCGCCCTACAAATTAATTTTATTTGAAGACTCTAAAACCGTTAATGTTTGTGTTGTTATCTCTTGTAAATCATTCGGTTAGTTTCGTTGTGGAAGGGTGTTTAATAACTTAATGCCAAATAATTTGGTGTTTACCTGTATTTGTTTTATTTTTGACATTGAATTATTAATTAAAACAAAAAAAACAATGAAAAAAATTTTACTTATTGTAAGCGCATTTATGTTTGGAGCTTTTGCGTCCAATGCACAATGTGATTACACAATTAATGGCTATGATTCATTCGGAGACGGATGGAATGGTCACAATGTAGGCGTAACACTTGATGGTGTTGCAGTACCAGGTTCACCCT
>Ga0209395_1005912_pt1 | contig 13527 bp, 14 predicted proteins | sample GOMGulsemesocosm_3_FD_184635 | JGI IMG/M metagenome (GOLD analysis project Ga0209395, IMG submission 184635) | Methane-oxidizing microbial communities from mesocosms in the Gulf of Mexico - GOM9D Gulf of Mexico (SPAdes) (version 2) | ecosystem: Environmental > Aquatic > Marine > Cold seeps... | reverse complement strand
GCTGCAATGATAGCTTCACCCATTTCAATGGTGCCAGCTTTTGAATCAGGGTTTAAATCAGGTGTAACGTGTACACTTTCTTCAATTATTTTTTCTACAGCAGTTTTAATTTTTTTAGCAGCTTCTGCTTCACCTAAATGATTTAACATCATTACCCCAGACATAATAACAGCAGTAGGGTTGGCTAAATTTTTACCTGCAATATCGGGAGCACTACCATGTACAGCTTCAAATAAAGCTGCTTCTTTACCGATGTTAGCGCCAGGGATTAATCCTAACCCACCGACTAAGCCAGCCGTTAAATCAGATAAAATATCACCAAACATATTGGTAGTTACTATCACATCAAATTGGCTTGGATCCATAATTAAATGCATACAAGTTGCATCAATAATTTTTTCATCAAATTCAATGTCGGGGTATTTTTTAGCGACTTCCTTTGCTGTATCTAAAAATAACCCTGAAGTGAATTTCAATATATTAGCTTTATGACATGCGGTAACTTTTTTACGACCATTTTCTTTAGCATATTTAAAAGCATATTCTACAATACGTTCAGAGCCTTCCTTGGTGATGACAGCTAAGCTTTCAGCAACATCTTTTTTTCTTGTTAGATAATGTTCAAGCCCTAAATATAAGCCTTCTGTATTTTCCCTGACAACAACAATATCAACATTATCAAACTTGGTTTGAGCACCTTTCCAGGTTTTTGCAGGACGGATATTGGCATATAAGTCGTATTTTTGACGCAAAGCGACATTAATACTTCTAAATCCACCGCCAATAGGTGTTGTTAAAGGGCCTTTAAAAGCAATTCTATTTCTATCAATTGAAGCTAAGGTCTCATCTGGAATTGGGGTTCCATGCTTGTCAAAAGCAGACATGCCAGCATCAGCTTCTTCCCAGTTAATATTTACGCCAGTTGCGTCAATAATCTTGACAGCAACTTCCATAATAGATGGGCCGATACCATCACCCTTAATCAAGGTAATATTATGCATTTTAAAGTCTCCAAATCACCAGAAGGAGTCTAAATGATACACAAATCCACATAATTTTGCTGAATCGAGTGTACTTACTCTATAATCATAAGAAATTTACTGATTAAAGAGACTTACTTTAGAGATTACTATGGAAAAATCATTTATCTTACACATGCTTACGACTGCTAAAAACTTAAGCCCATTCGATGTGAACATGGCTTTAGACGCTGGGTGGGTTTCAGCTGTTCCTTATACCAATGTTGAAGCAAGTGAAGTAAAAGACCTGATTCAAGATGTTATTTTTTCTCGTAGTGCAAAAGCTTTAAAAAGAACAGGCATATTTATCGGTGGTAGAGATACTAAACAAGCCACAGATATGTTGAAAATGGCTAAGAATTCAATGTTCTCACCTTTTGAAGTTTCTGTCTTTGCTGACCCAAGTGGTGCTTTTACTACTGCTGCAGGAATGGTTGCCGCTGTTGAAAGTGAATTAGATACAAAATTTAATACTACATTTGAAGGTAAAACCTTATTAGCGCTAGGTGGTACTGGTCCTGTAGGGCAGGCAGCGGCAGTTTTAGCTGCTCAGGCAGGAGCAAATGTAAGAATTATTGGTAGGCAGTTGGATAAAGCGCAACGTATTGCTGATTTATGTAGTGATGAGTTTGGTGAAGGAAAAATTAAGATAGAAGCGGGTACCAATGATGATATCGCTGAATATATTAAAACGGCTAATGTTGTATTTGCAACAGGTGCAGCAGGAATTGAATTGTTAAGTGCTGAGCATATTGCTTCTGCAACGCAATTGCAGGTTGCTGCTGATATTAATGCTGTGCCACCATCTGGTATTGTAGGTTTAGATGCCTTTGATAACGGTAAAGAAATTGCAGGAAGCACATGTGGGGCAGTAGGGCTAGGTGCATTGGCAATTGGTAATATTAAATATAAAACTCAAAGTCAGTTATTAAAGCAAATGATTGATAGTGAAAAGCCTGTTTATCTACATTTTGAACATGCATTTGAAGTTGCTCGTCAAATTGTAAAATCAACTAAATAAGGATGTAAAATGCCAAAGCGCAGTATTCTTCACATGTTCGACCCAATGATAAATAATAGTCCATTTGATATCAATATGGCATTGGATACAGGGTTTGATGTGTTAATGCCTTATAGTAATGTTAAATTAGAAAGTATTCATGGTTTAACTCAAGATGCTATTTTCTCTCGTAGTCCAGCTGGTATAAAGAAGACAAGTCTCTTTATTGGTGGTCGTGATATGGGGCTGGCAATGGATATGATGGGTGCTGCTCAACAGGCTATGGTTCCGCCATTTGAAGTTTCTGTTCTTGCTGACCCTAGTGGGGCTTTCACAACAGCCGCTGCACTGGTTGCCTGTGTTGAAAAACAGTTAAAAGAAAAACACAATAAAGAACTTAAAGATTGTAAAGCATTGGTTTTTGGTGGGACAGGGCCGGTTGGTATTGCTACAGGTGTAATCGCTTCATTGGCTGGAGCAAATACTTTTTTAGTTGATCATATGTCTATTGATGCAGCTAATGATGCGGCTAAAGAATATAATCGCCGTTGTGAAAGTAAGCTTTCAGGTGCAGTAGCAGGTTCTGATGAAGAAAAAATGGCATTGATAGCTGATGCTGATATCATTTTTTGTACCGCAAAAGCTGGGATCCAGGTATTAAGTACTGAGGTATTGGCTCATGCTAAACAGCTTAAAGTTGCTGGTGATGTAAATGCAGTTCCACCTGCAGGTATTGCTGGTATAGGAGCAATGGATGCTAGTATTGAATTAAACAGTCCTGCTGGAGCAATAGGTATTGGGGCGTTAGCTGTTGGTAATGTTAAATATAAAGTTCAACATAAATTGCTAGAATTATGTTTGTCGTCTGATAAACCGGTTTATCAGGATTTTAGAGATGCCTTTACAGAGGCACAAAAAATCGTATAGAAATATCTTTTAATAATACATGTAGCCTTGATTGCACTTTGTTTTATCAAGGCTACAAAAGTTAACTTGATAGTATTGGTAAACCTAGTTCTTGGTTTTATAGTGATTCAAATTAGTTATTTCTTTCTCTGCTGTATCTTTGCTAAAAAACTAAAAAATGAATTTTAAATATCCTTTATTTTCTTCTCTCGTTCTTTCTATCGCTTTATCTGGTTCAGCTTTTGCCAAAAAGCCTGAAGGGAAAGGAAAGCATCATCAAGGATCAGAAAAAGAGTATAGATATAATAGTAATAGTAATAGTAATAAGCAATCAGATGAATTCAGTTTAAGAGGAAAGGATCGAGCTGAAGAACGTCATCAGTATAAAAAGTCAAAAAAACATAAAAAGAATAAAGAAAAATACCGTGATGATCGGTATGAAAGAGCACTTGATCGTAATGGATATCGTCGAAATGATGATTCTTATGAAAGAAACCATGATCGTAATGAATATTATAGAAAAGATGATTCATATCGCGATCGTGACAATAGAGAGATGGATCGCTATGAGCGTCAAAGGTATCAAGAAAGATATCAAAATGATCCTGTTGGAATTATCGTTGATGAAACTGCGAACAATGTAAGATCAAAAGTAAATCAAGTTCACCGTAAAGTAATTGATTCTATAGATAATAAAACTAGGTCGTTATCGGGTGAGAGAACTCAAAAAGAAGATGTTAGAGAAAATAAACCATGGTGGTCTATTTTTGGTAGAGAATAAAAAAATCTGAATTAAGTTTAGTTGCTGACTCCCACGATTAATTACTGCGGGAGTCACCATTACACGAATTACTTAGCTATCAATCACGCAATAATTCATTAAGGCCTGTTTTACTGCGTGTTCTTTCATCAACTTGTTTGATGATAACTGCACAATACAAGCTATAAGTCCCGCATTTAGAAGGCAAGTTTCCTGGTACCACAACAGATCCTGCTGGTACACGACCATAAGTGATTTCACCAGTCATACGGTTAAAGATTTTTGTGCTTTGACCAATGTAAACACCCATTGAAATAACAGCACCTTTTTCAACAACTACACCTTCAACGATTTCTGAACGTGCGCCGATAAAACAATCATCTTCAATAATTGTTGGTCCCGCTTGTAAAGGCTCTAAAACACCACCAATACCTACACCACCAGATAAATGTACGTTTTTACCAATTTGTGCGCAAGAACCTACTGATGCCCATGTATCAACCATAGTGCCGCTATCAACATAACCACCGATGTTAACGAAAGAAGGCATTAAAATAGCACCAGGTGCAATGTAAGAACCATGGCGAGCAACTGCATTAGGAACAATACGAACACCACCTTTTACAAAATCTTCAGGTGAGTGAGTTGAAAATTTAGCTTCAACTTTATCGTAATAACGAGTGTTGCCACCTTCGATAACACGGTTTTCATTGATTTTGAAAGAAAGTAAAACAGCTTTCTTTAACCATTGATTAACAACCCATTCACCTGATGTTTTTTCTGCAACACGTGCAGTACCAGCATCAAGCATATTGATTGCTTCTTCAACAGCTGAACGGATTTCAGCTGAAACAGTTGAAGGTGAAATGTCGGCGCGGTTTTCAAAAGCGTCGTTAATAATATTTTCTAAGTTTGACATAAGTTTTTAGTCTAATGTGTTAATGAAATGTTTAATTCGGTTAGCGGCTTCTATGCATTCTTCTACAGAAGCAACTAATGCAATTCTGACATGGTTTTGTCCAGGGTTAATGCCGTCTGCATCACGTGATAAAAAGCTACCAGGTAAAACGGTGATATTTTGTTGGGCAAATAATTGTTGAGCAAAATCTGTATCAATAATGGGTGTTTTTAGCCAAATATAGAAACTTGCAGGTGGTTTGCTAATGTCGCAAACATCCCCCAAAATATCTATAAAAGCAGAAAATTTTTGGCGGTATAAAACTCTGTTTTGTTTTACATGTTTTTCGTCTTTCCAAGCTGCTGCACTGGCATATTGAGTAGGCAAGGGCAGTGCGCAACCTTGATAGGTTCTGTATTCAAAATATTTTTTTAATATTTCGGCATCTCCAGCAACAAAACCAGATCTTAATCCAGGTGCATTAGAGCGTTTAGATAAGCTTTGGAAGATAACGCAACGATTAAAATTTGTATTTCCCATATTATAAGCTGTTTCCAGTAAGCCTTGTGGCGGATTACTTTCATCATCATATATTTCTGTGTAGCACTCATCTGAAGCAATAATAAAATCAAATTTATCTGCCAGTTTAATTAACTTTATATGATCTTGTTCAGAGATAACTGTACCCGTTGGATTACCTGGTGAACAAATAAAAATAAGTTGGCAACGCTGCCATATTTCATCAGCAACTGAATCAAAGTTTGGTAAATAGCCAGACTCTTCAGTTGTATTGATAAAATAAGGCTCTGCTCCTGCCAATATAGCGGCACCCTCATAAATTTGATAAAAAGGGTTGGGCATGATGACAATAGCATCAGGCTTAGATGAATCAATCACTGCTTGAGCAAAAGAAAACAAAGCTTCACGAGTACCGCTAACTGGTAAAATTTGCTTATCTATACTTATATCTGTTGAGGCAATGTTAAACCGTTGGCTAATCCAGTCAGCAATAGCTTGTCTAAGTTCAGAGATGCCTTTGGTTGTTGGGTATTTAGCAATGCCATCTGCGTGTTCAGTTAATGCTTTATGTATTAAGCTAGGTGTTTGGTGTTTAGGTTCACCTATAGATAAAGCAATATGCTCTTTGTCTTCTGGTACTGTAATTCCTTGTTTTAAGGCATTAAGCTTAGCAAAAGGGTAAGGGTGTAAATGATCTAAATTTGGATTCATGTAAATATAAGGTTATTTGCTACAGCGAGGTATTTTACCGATAGATTGAGCTTGTTGATAATACTGCATTGCTGTTGGTATATGTGCAGATAGTTCTTTTATGCGCGTATCATGTGAGGGATGGGTAGACATAAATTCAGCGGATTGAGCGCCTTTGCTTGCTTGCGCCATTTTTTGCCATAAGTTTATGCTTTGTCTTGGGTCAAACCCTGCTTTAGCCATTAAATCGAGCCCAATAATATCGGCCTCGCTTTCATGTGTTCTGCTGAAAGGAAGGATAACACCATATTGTGCGCCTATGCCTAAAGCACTAACAGCTGCTTGTCCTAAAGCCGTTGTAGGCGCGCTGACTGCTGAAACAACAGAAACGCCAAGATCCAATGCCGTTTTTTGTGACATTCTTTCATTGCTATGTCTGGCAAGTACATGACCTACTTCATGGCCAATAACAGCTGCAAGTTGATGTTGGTTATCAACTAATTTTATTAACCCAGTATGTACGCCAATCTTATTGCCAGGCAAGGCAAAAGCATTTAAAGAGTCATCATCAAAAACTACAACTTCCCAGCTACCATCTGTCTCATAAGTTATAGCCTCAGCAATACAATTCACAAATTGTGTGTATTGAGTGCTTTTACTTTGCGGCTTTTCTTTTTTTAAGTTATCAAAAGCTTGTAAACCCATTTGGTTTACTTGTGAATCTGGCATGTAAATAAATTGCGACCTGCCCGTTGGGCTGGTTGCGCATGCGGCTAATGAGCAGCAAAATAGAATTAAGCTGATTTTTTTTAACATAAAAAGACTGATACTAGGATAAAAAGAGCATATTTTAACTTAACTTGACGTATATTTATAATTTTATCAACTGGTGTCCTTGAATTTCAGAGGTCCAAGATAAATAAATATCTTTATTATTGCTAATTAGTTTTGGGTGGCTGTTTTTAGAATTCGATTTTAAGTTTATTTGTTTCTGTTGCCATGATTGGCCATCATCTAAAGATTCTTTGGCATGCAAGGTGGTTTGTTTGCCATTAAATTCTTTCCATACAATAATTACTCTATTGTTTAAAGTAAGTACATCTGGGTGGCTGGGAAGGTGATCAGGATTTCCTAAAGGCATGGGGGGTGAAAGTGTTTTACCAAAATCATCGGTATGTCTGTAAAAAATACCTTGGCGCGTGTCCCCTAGGGTAAACCAGGTAAGGTGAATGCGGTTTTTATTGCTGATAGCGATAGCTGGCCCATGTTCAGGGCAGGCCTCAATCTTCCAGTTATCGTTAGTAACTCTAAGAGGTGTTTGCCATGAGCTATCTTGATTCATACTGATTAAAGCATGGTCTCTAATGCCACCCTCGTAAACCATGCGAGTAAAAAGAATGGGTGTCTGGTCGTTACTTAAAGCAGTAGCTGTTCGGCAGCATGAGCAAATTCCTTTGCTTAGAAATTGATTCACAAATTGTGAATCATCAGATGCTGATTTTTTACTGTAGTAAATAGAAAGTACACCGTCAGTTTGCTTATTATCAAGTAACTTATGACGAGTATCATGCCAAAATAAATAGGTGTTATCTTTGTTATCAATAAGCATTTTATCCATATAATGCATAGCTGTTTTAGCTTGGTCACTAACTAACATGGGAGTGCTGAAAGATTTGCCATTATTATCAGAATAGCTAAAAAAACTGGTGGATTTTTGCTGTTGATCTGCGTAGTAAAGTACGTTGATACGGCCAGAAGGGCTGACTTTTATTGATGCTGGGTTTTCAGGCCAAACACTTATTCTTTGGTTTTTTTGGTTTATTTTTACTGGTGCGCTGTAAGTCTTACCATTGTCATTGGAATGGTCGATATAAATAGCTTGTTGCGTTGGTGTTAAGCGCCATAAAGTACCATCAGGAGCAAAATCAACAGATACTGTGGAGCGAAGAATTTTACTGCGAAGTTGATTTGAATCTGTGATGGTTGATTGGCAGCTACTAAGGAGTAATACAGTGATAATGGAAAAAAGAAGGTGAAGTCTTGTTTTTTGAGGCATAAATTAATTGTTTGGGCGGGTTTGATGCTGAAGTCTCTATATTATTATTCTATTATATAGGTGATCTGATGTTTTGTGAATGTTGAAAAATTGTTGTTTAATTAAAAATTAAAAGAATATAAAATATTTTTAGAGAATCTTTAGTGGGCGATTAAGTAGCTATGAGATGTTAAAATGTTGTTTTTAGTATAAAATAGAAGGCTTTTGTTATTTTGACCTCCTCTCAGTAAAAAATTTAGGTAAGAAAATGCGCTGTCCTTTTTGTGCTACTCAAGATACACGAGTTGTTGACTCTCGATTAGCGAGTGAAGGTGATCAAGTTCGACGTAGGCGCGAGTGTGCTAGTTGTAAAGAGCGTTTCACCACTTACGAAGTTGCTGAGTTAACGCTGCCAAAAATCATCAAACGTAATGGTGCGCGTGAGTCATTTAATGAGAAAAAGCTTCGTTCAGGTATGTTGCGTGCTTTGGAAAAAAGGCCAGTAAGTACTGAAGCTATTGAAGCTGCAATTAGTAGAATTAAAAAATCATTAACAACTATGGGTGATAGAGATATTGCTTGTGATGAGGTTGGAGAGTTGGTGATGAAAGAATTATCAATTTTAGATCATGTAGCTTTCGTGCGTTTTGCTTCGGTTTACCGTAGTTTTCAAGATGTGAATGAATTTACAGAAATAATTGAAAAAATGCAGAATAAATAATGTTATCTCAAGATGCTATTTATATGGCACAAGCCATAAAGTTGGCGGAAAAAGGGAAATATACAACAGACCCAAACCCAAGAGTTGGCTGTGTTTTGGTTAAAGATAATAAAGTTATTGCGGAAGGTTGGCATGTAAAGGCTGGGCTTGGTCATGCGGAAGTTAATGCCTTAAAAAAGGTATCTAATGCTAAAGATGCAACTGCTTATGTTACTTTGGAGCCTTGTAGTCATACAGGAAAAACAGGGCCTTGTTGTAATGCTTTAATTGCAGCCGGAGTGGAACGTGTTGTTGTAGCAATGCAAGACCCCAACCCTTTAGTTGCAGGGCAGGGCATAAAAAGAATGCGGGATGCAGGCATTGAAGTTGAATGTGGTGTGTTGCAGCAAGAAGCTGAAAATTTAAATAAAGGCTTTATTAAACGGATGATTACGGGTTTGCCATTTGTGCGTAGTAAAATGGCAATGAGTTTAGATGGCCGTACCGCAATGGCTTCGGGTGAGAGCCAATGGATTACATCGCCAGAATCTAGAGCAGATGTGCAGCTTTTAAGGGCTGAAAGTTCGGTTGTTTTAACGGGTATTAATACTGTTTTAGATGACAACCCTTCATTAAATGTAAGGTTGGGTGATGTGCTTCAACCGATTAGGGTTATTCTCGATTCGGAATTGAAAATACCCTTAGAAAGTAAAATGCTAGGTTTAGACGGAGAAACCTGGGTTTTAACCTGTAGTTCTGATCAACAAAAAATAGTCAATGCTGAAAATGCAGGATATAAAGTTTTTCAACTAAAAAGTGATAATGATCGATTAGATTTAAAAGCTGTTATGATTTTCTTGGGGCAAAAACAAGTTAATAATATTTTGGTTGAGGCTGGCGCTATTTTAAATGGCGCTTTGTTAGAGGCTAAGGTAGTTGATGAATGGGTGGTTTATATGGCACCTTGTGTTTTGGGTGATCAAGGACGTGGTTTATTCCATTTGCCCGAGTTACAAAAAATGGCAGATAAAAAACAATTAAATATGAAGGCTGTCAGGCAAGTAGGTTCTGATTTAAAGCTGACTTTTAGCATGAAGTAGAGTGGAATGTTTACAGGAATTATTTTAGCAGTAGGAAAGATAGTAGCGGTTCTGCCTAAGGGTGGTGATTACCGTCTAAAAATCGAAACAGGAAAGCTGGCTGTTGCTGATGCTGCATTAGGTGATAGCATTGCTGTTAACGGTGTGTGTTTAACTGCTGTTGAGTTAGGTGAAAATTATTTTTGTGCAGATGTTTCAAATGAGACAATTGCCAGAACCAGTTTAAAAGTGGCAAAAGTAGGTGCTGCTGTAAATTTAGAATTAGCACTAACACCAACCACACGATTAGGCGGGCATATTGTTAGTGGGCATGTTGATGGTTTGGGTGTGGTCGTATCAAAGCATCAAGATGGGCGATCTTTTAGGTACAAATTTAAAGCGCCTGATAGCATAGCTAAATATATAGCAGAAAAAGGCTCCATTTGTATTAATGGTGTCAGCTTAACAGTTAATGAGGTTGATGGTGCGTCATTTACTGTCAACATCGTGCCACATACATTGCAAGAAACAACCTTGGGTGAATTGGCAGCAGGAAAAGAAGTTAATCTTGAAGTGGATTTGTTAGCACGTTATATGGAAAGATTAATGAAAGGGGAGGCTGCAGCAAGATCAACAAGCTCAGTCACAGAAGAATTGTTACAAAATAGTGGTTTTTTAACCAAATAATAGAGCTGAATGAATACAACTGAAGAAATCATAGAAGATTTTCGCCAAGGTAAGATGGTCGTCATTATGGATGATGAGGATCGTGAGAACGAAGGTGATTTAGTGATGGCTGCGTCTTTTACGCAAGCCTCGGATATAAACTTTATGGCTAAATATGGTCGTGGATTGATTTGCCTAACTTTAACAGGTGAGCGTTGTCAGCAACTTAGATTGCCTTTAATGGTTAACGATAATAAAACAGCGCATTCAACTAATTTTACTGTTTCAATTGAAGCTGCAAAAGGTGTAACAACAGGTATTTCAGCTGCTGATAGAGCATTAACAGTGCAAGCTGCTGTGTCTAAAAATGCAACACCAGATGATTTGGTTCAACCTGGTCATATCTTTCCATTAATGGCTCAGGCAGGTGGTGTGCTTAACCGTGCAGGGCATACAGAGGCGGGGTGTGACCTTGCTAAGTTGGCAGGAACTGAGTCAGCAGCTGTTATAGTAGAAATTCTTAATGAAGATGGCACAATGGCAAGGCGTCCTGACCTTGAGATTTTTGCTAAACAGCATGATCTTAAAATAGGCACCATTGCTGATTTAATCCAATATAGAATTCAAAATGAAAACACCTTGGATCGCATTAGTGAATGTGCTTACCCAACAGAATTTGGTGATTTCAAAATGTATGCTTATCAAGATATTAATGATAATAACGTGCATTTAGCATTGGTGATGGGTGATGTTACTGTTGATGAACCTATTTTAGTAAGAGTTCATGCGCGCAATCTAGTGGATGATTTGTTTTCTTCAAAACGATCTGAAGGTGCATTCTCAGTTAATGAGGCGATGAAAAAGATTGCTGAAGAGGGGCGTGGAATTTTAGTTGTTATCAGGCAGAATGAAGATAATAAAGCTTTGGTTGAGCATATTCATCAGTATCAATTGCAGGATAATGGTGTTGTCCCCGTTGAGACGGAAGAGAAAAAAATGGATTGGCGTACAACAGGAACAGGGGCAAGAGTCTTGGCTGATTTAGGTGTGCGTAAATTAAAGGTTATGGGTACAGAGAAAAAATATTTTGGACTTTCAGGGTATAACCTGGAAGTTGTAGAGCATACAGAATAAATTAAGTTTCATTAGGCTGTGTGTGGGTCAAACAGAATTGTAAAATTTAACAAAGAGTAGAGAAATAAAATGTCGACAATAAAAGTATTAGAAGGGAATTTATCAGTTTCAGGTGGTAAGTTTTGTATTGTAGCTTCTCGTTTTAACAGCTTTATCGTAGAGCAGTTGGAAGGTGGTGCAATTGATGCGTTGGTTCGACATGGTGCAAACAAAGATGATATTTGTTTGGTAAAAGCACCAGGTGCATTTGAATTACCTATGGTTGTTCAGCGCATTGCAGCAACAAAAAAATATGATGCCATTATTGCATTAGGTGCTGTTATTCGTGGTGGCACACCGCATTTTGAATATGTGGCAGGTGAATGTGTTAAAGGCATTGCCTCTGTTTCATTGCAATATGATGTGCCAGTTAGTTTTGGTGTGTTGACAGTTGATAGTATTGAGCAAGCTATTGAAAGAGCAGGTACTAAAGCTGGAAACAAAGGTGCAGAAGCTGCTATGTCAGCAGTAGAAATGGTTAGTTTATTTAATAATCTGGAAGCTTAATGAGTTCAGCAAAAACAAATGCTAGAAAATGTGCGGTGCAGGCACTCTATCAATGGCAGATGACGGGCGAGAGTTTGGCTCGGATTGAAATGAACTTTATGGAAGAAGAGTTGCTAAAAGGCGCGCAGAAAAATTATTTCACAGAAATATTTTATGGTGTGCCAAAGCAATTGAATGCAATTGATGAAGTGTTATCTGAGTTTGTTGATAGACCGGTTGAAAAAATAGACCCAGTAGAGCGGGCTGTTTTAAGAATTGGTGTATATGAATTAACAAATCGCTTAGAAACGCCTTATAAAGTGATTATTAATGAAGCGGTTAATTTGGCTAAATGCTTTGGTGCAGATGGAAGTCATAAGTACGTGAATGGCGTTCTGGATAAAGTAGGAAAAGTTAAGCGTGCGGTAGAAATTAAAGCCAAACAGGATAAAAATAAAACTTAGTGGCTATTTCTGAGTTTGATTTAATTCAGCAATATTTTACATCAGAAGAATTAATTAACTCTGTTAATCGTTTAGGTGTGGGGGATGATTGTGCGCTTATGTCTATTCCTGATGGATATGAGCTAGCAGTAACCGTTGATACCATGGTTGAAGGGGTGCATTTTTTTACAGGTGCGGATCCTGAGCAGTTGGCTAGAAAATTATTAGCGGTAAATTTGAGTGACTTAGCTGCTATGGGGGCATCTCCTGTTTCTGTAACGTTGGCGTTAACAATCCCTGAAGTTAATGAAAGCTGGTTAGAGTCTTTTTCGACTGGTTTTTTAGATTTAGTTAAATTATATTCACTTGATTTGATTGGGGGAGATACCACCAAAGGTCCTTTAACTCTTTCTGTTCAAGCGATGGGGATAGTGCCAAAAGGTCGGGCATTAAGACGGTCGACAGCAAAAGCTGGTGATTTGGTTTTTGTTACAGGGCAAGGCTTGGGTGACTCTGGTTTAGGTTTAAAAATTGAGCAAGGTTATCAGGGTGAATGTTCTGGTACTGTATTGCAAAAATTTCATACACCTGAGCCAAGAGTAAGTGAAGGTTTAAAAATCAGAGAGTATGCGTCTTCTTGTATAGATTTGTCAGATGGAATTGCTTCAGATCTAAGTCATATTTTAAAGCAGAGTGGTGTGGGGGCTGTTTTAGAGTGGGATAAAATACCCCTATCAAAGGCAGTTGCTGATTATATTGATTTAACAGATGATTGGTTGTTGCCATTGTCAGCTGGCGAAGATTACGAGCTGTGTTTTACCGTTGCTCCAGATAAAGTGTCGTCTATTAATATAGAGTGTACGCAAATTGGAGTGATTGAGTCTTGTGCTGGACTAAGGCTTCAGCGATTGGGTGTTACTAAAGAATTGGGGGTGAAAGGTTTTGAGCATTTTTCTTAATTCTGGTTACGGAAGAAATAAATTAACAGTTAAACAAATATTAACCACGCCTGTGTTATTTTTGGCTTTTGGTTTTGGCTCGGGTCTGGCTAAAAAAATGCCGGGTACAATGGGTACTGTTGCGGCTATTCCAGTTTATTTGGCTTTTGTTCAAGCTGATATAGTGCTTTACAGTATTTTAACCCTGCTGGTTT
>Ga0209395_1005909_pt1 | contig 13528 bp, 11 predicted proteins | sample GOMGulsemesocosm_3_FD_184635 | JGI IMG/M metagenome (GOLD analysis project Ga0209395, IMG submission 184635) | Methane-oxidizing microbial communities from mesocosms in the Gulf of Mexico - GOM9D Gulf of Mexico (SPAdes) (version 2) | ecosystem: Environmental > Aquatic > Marine > Cold seeps... | reverse complement strand
TTTCTGTTGTAGTAATGCTTTCATGTCCGAGCATCTCTTGAATCATGCGTAAATCGGCACCGTTTTCCAACAAATGTGAAGCAAAAGAATGTCTAAATGTATGAGGACTGATATTTTTTTTGATGCCATGCTGCGCTGCTAGTTTTTTTACAATCATAAAAATCATATTTCTTGTCAATGGATTTCCACGACGGTTTAAGAATATGGCCTCGGAATTGGTTTGCGAAGAAATGACTTTGGGCCTTATTTCTTGAAGATAGTAGGTAATTAAACCTTGTGTATCTTTATATATTGGAACAAAACGTTCTCGGTTTCCTTTTCCAATGATGCGTACAAATCCTTCCTCAAAAAACAAATCTGACATTTTAAGATGTACCAATTCGGAGACGCGCAATCCCAAACTATACAAACATTCAATAAGAACTTTATTTCTTGTGCCCAAGCCTAAATTATCGGTTTCATTTATGGAGGCTATTAACTGGTCTATCTCTTTAACAGAAAGTGTGTCTGGTAGTTTACGTCCAATTTTAGGGCTTTCTAGTAAGTCTGTGGGGTTTGTTTTTCTATAGTCCTCAAAAACCATATAGTCAAAGAAATTTCTTAGCCCTGAAATAAGGCGGGCTTGCGATCCAGCCTTAATTTTTTTTGAGGCATCATAAATAAATTCTTTGATAGTTTCTTTAGAAATAGTAATGGCTGAAGTTTGTAGCTCGTATTTCTCCACATAAAATTGCAACTTCTCAACATCTTTGGAATAGCTGATGATGGTGTTTTTACTCAGTCCACGCTCAATTTGTAAATAGAGTTTGTAGTCTTTTATATGTGCGGGCCATTTCATGGGACTAATGTAATATAATTAGAGAGAGTTTATAGTGTGAGCAACAAAAATAAAATGTAACAGTCCCGATTGTAATTGTTATCGTAGTGAATATTCTTGCATTTTAATATTTTAATTGTTGGTTTACAGTTGTTTGTTTTTAGTATTTTTTTATAGAATGTTGACTTTTTAAAAGACATATAGTTCTAACTGTTAGTAATATACTATATTTGATTGTTATTAATTTGAATAAAATAATTATGATGAAAAAGTTTTTTTTAAGTACAGTTTTTGCGCTACTTCTAATTGTTTCTATGAATGCCCAAGATGGAAGTTTTAAAGGAGGAGTTCATATTGGAATTCCTATGGGAGATTCTGATGTATTTTCTTCATTTGCGGCTGGTGTAGATATTTCTTATATTTTTAACTCTGGAGAAGAGTTTGAATATGGAATTGCATCAGGATTTACTAATTTTTTCGGAAAAACAGATAAAATTATTACGTTAGGTGGTCCTTTCATTGAAATTGAATATGATGATGTGAATTATATTCCTTTAGCTGCCACAGCACAGTATGCTTTGTCTGAAAATTTCTCATTTGGATTAGATTTGGGGTATGCGTTTTTTACTAGTGATTCTGGAGGTGGAGACTCAGGAGGACTCTATTATAACCCTAAAGTAACTTGGGGAGCAAGTGAGAAGTTTGATCTTGTGTTGAGTTATAGAGCAATGAAGGTTGATAGTATTAATATAAGTGCACTTACATTAGGAGCATCTTTTAAGTTTTAAGCAATAAAATTTACCTTATATTTGAAAGCGAAAGTAATCCTACTTTCGCTTTTTTATGTGCACTATGAAACTACTCATCCTAAATGGCCCAAACCTAAACTTATTAGGAAAACGAGAACCAGAAATATATGGTTCAGATACATTTGAAGATTACTATAAAAATTTACAAAATAAATACCCAACTATAAATTTTGAATATTACCAATCTAATGTAGAAGGGGAGTTGATTAATAAAATTCACGAAGTTGGATTTTCATACGATGGAATTATTCTGAATGCTGGGGCATATACACATACTTCTATTGCTATAGGAGATGCCATTAAAGGAATTTCAAGCCCTGTAATAGAAGTTCACATATCCAATGTCCATTCTAGAGAATCGTTTAGGCATACGTCTTATATTGCGCCCAACGCAAGAGGTGTGATTGCTGGGTTTGGAATGAAAAGTTATGAGTTAGCAGTGGAAAGTTTTTTGTAATTTCTTGTATCAAAATAGTATTGAGATTTTAGTATTGAGTATTGAGAAGCAATGTTGTGGAAAGAGCTATTTGATTTCATCACAAATTTAGTTTCTCAAATCTAATTTCTCATATCTAAATAGTATTGAGAAGAATTGTTGTGAAAAGAGATGTTTGTCTACATTACAAATTTAACATCTCACATCTAACATCTCAATACCACTAAAACCAAAAAAAGTGATACCAAAAAGAAATCAGTATCACTTTTAATTAATTATAGAATTCTAAAAACTACATTTTAGAATCGATATAAGCGATTACTTCTTGCTCAGCGTCTAAAGTATCATCATATATTTTTTTAGCCCTCGCTAAAATATCGGCTGCAAAAGCGCGGTCTTTAATGTCTTTTGCATTGATACGTACATTAAAATAAGCACCAATTACAGCGGTTCTTGCACATAAAACACCAACAGCACTATCAGATAAGGAGCTTTGCATCCCTTCCTTGATCATGGCTTGCATAACCTCTATAGAATTGTAGGCCGTTTCCATCACTTGATAAGGGATTTCAGTAGCATATTTGGTAGCCTCTTCTATGGCTTCTTTTCTAGCCTCTTTTTCTGCATCGTTGGTTTTTGGCATTCTAAAACCATCAATTATTTTATTAAAAGCATTAGTGTCTTCATCTACCAAAAACAACAACCTATTTTTATAAGCTTGTCCTTTTACAGCCCATTCAGAAAAGAATTCCCACTTATCGTCCCATCCTGCTTTGTGAGCAGATAAATTGGCCACCATTGTTCCTAAAGAAACACCTAAAGTACCAACATAAGCTGCAATAGAACCACCACCTGGAGCCATGGATTCTCCAGCTGTTTCCTCCGCAAAATCAGCGACGGTTAGATCTACTAATTTTGTACTATTGTCCTCCAATAAATATTCGATAATACGTTCTTTTGGGTGGAATGGTTTTAAATCATCTAAGCCCAAAGATTTTACGGCTATTTTAATTTTTTCTACATCACTAATACCTAAGGAACGTTCTTGCTTTTTAAGGAAGAAATCTCCGGCGTCTAGCATCGCTTTTAAAGGAATTAATCCTATTAATTCTGATCCAGTTACACGCATCCCTCTATCCGTAGCTGCTTTTACAGTTTCGTCAAAAGCAACATGCATGGAGGTGATGTTGATATTGGTTAAATTATAAGAAATTTGAGCAATTCCGTATTCATCAATAAACCATCCTATTCCTTTAACAGCTTTTAGTTTTCCCGGAATACGAACAGGTTCTCCATTAGCATCTAATACTTTTTTTCCTGTAGCCGCATTTCCTTCTCTTTTAACACGCCCTGCTTCTCTAATATCAAAGGCAATGGCGTTGGCTCTACGAGTAGATGTTGTGTTAAGATTTACATTATAAGCAATTAAAAAATCACGTGCAGAAATAGCTGTAACACCACTTTTTTTAACTTGTTCATTGTACTCAGTTGGGCCGTAATCAGGTGCCCATTCTGGCTTAGAAAACTTATCTTTCAAGCCTTCATATTCACCAGAGCGGCAATTAGCTAAATTGATACGTTTATCTTCCTTAGCGGCATTTTCATAAAAATAACCAGAAATTCCGAGTTCTTTGCCAACACGTTCACCCAATTTATGAGCATATTTTGCAGTATCTTCCATAGAAATATTTGCAATAGGAACTAATGGGCAAACGTCCGTAGCTCCAAAACGTGGATGTTCTCCAGTTTGTTTGCTCATATCTATTAATTCAGATGCTTTTTTAATCAATAAAAATGCGGCATCAATAACTTTTTCCGGTTCACCTACAAAGGTTATTACAGTACGGTTGGTGGCCTTTCCAGGGTCAACATCCAGTAATTTTACACCTTCTACGGTTTCAACAACTGCAGCAATGGCGTTAATTTTATTCATATCACGTCCTTCACTAATATTTGGAACGCATTCTATTAATTGTTTGTTCATTGTGTGTTTAATTTAGACACTCAAATTTAGAAAGATAATTCCATTTATGTATGATATTTTTCATGAATTAATAAAGGAAATTAAAAATAAGTATACCTTTGTAAAACACAAGAAAACATTATTTATGAAGTGTATTTTAGTTACTGGAATGGCCGGTTTTATAGGTTATCATTTGTCAAAATTATTAAAAAGCGAAGGCTATGAAGTAGTTGGGATAGATAATTTGAATGATTATTACGATCCAAATTTAAAATTAGCGCGTTTACAGAATTTAGGCTTTACTACGGAAAGTATTTCTTATAATGTCCCGCTTAAATCTGAAAACTGTACTTTTTATAAGTTAGACTTAACGGATTTAGAAAATTTAAAGGGGCTTTTTGAGCAACATAAATTTGAAGTGGTTATTAATTTAGCAGCGCAAGCAGGAGTGCGTTATTCTATAGAGAACCCACATGCTTATGTAGATAGTAATATTAGTGGGTTTTTAAATATTTTGGAATCCTGTAGAGCATTTCCAGTAAAGCATTTAATTTTTGCCTCTTCTAGTTCGGTGTATGGATTGACGGAGGATCTTCCATTCCATGAAGATAATTGCACCGATCATCCTATTTCATTATATGCAGCTAGTAAAAAGGCGAACGAAATGATGGCACATTCTTATGCTAATTTGTATGATATTCCTTGTACTGGCTTGCGATTCTTTACCGTTTATGGTCCCTTAGGAAGACCTGATATGGCCTATTATATTTTTACAAAAGCAATGTTGGAAGGAAAAGAGTTTGATGTGTTTAACAACGGTGAAATGAGCCGTGACTTTACGTATATAGCTGATATTGTAGAAAGTATCAAAAGATTGATGCCATTACCTCCAAAAAAGAATAATATAGCATTTAATGCTGCAAAGCCTAGTACGTCAAAAAGTTCTGCTAGCTATCAATTATTTAATATTGGAAATAATAGCCCTGTGGCATTAATGGAGTATATAAAAGCAATTGAAAAAGCGTTACATATTAAAGGAAAAATAAATTTTAAACCAATGCAAGCAGGTGACGTAGTGTCTACGTATGCCAATGTAAATAGTTTATTTGATTATATCAATTTTAAACCATCCACAACTGTTGAAGATGGAATTGCTGCTTTTGTAAAATCGTACAAGGAGTATATTAGTAATTAGTATTGAGATATGTGTTATGAGTTCTGTGTGGTTAGTTTTGAGTTAAAAAACAAATAAATATACCGTACATACAAGGCCAAAATCATTGGAATAAGAGCGGTGTTAAACGATTGAAAATCTATAAACCAAATAACTAATAGCGTATCCAATAATAATAGAATTGCTAGAAAGTAATATTTTAACCACTTTTTAAAAGTAGTCTTTAGTAATAAAAAGGCGATGATTAAATTTGGAGCAAATGCCCATAAGAAATTCAGATTTTTATAGGTGGCGGTATGGTCCGTTGCAAACCACAATAATAATACAACGACCCCAATAGCTCCTGTTCCAAAAAACAATAGAAAATCTAGTAGTTTTGTGCGTTTTTTCTTGTTAAAATCACGGTAAGTGATAAGCGTAACAATAAGTAAAATTATTGAAAATAGAAGGAGTGGTGTAAGTTCAAATCCACTGGTTGTTTTTGGAAAGGGATGTAATAATTGTTGTGTTTTTTTTACAAAAGGCATGGTCTCACCATTATTGGTAATGGTTGTATTTGCAATAGCCTGCATCATATAATCTGGTAAAAAGCGGTATTCATCAAAAGTTGCTCGTTTGTCTATCACTGATCCAAGGGCTAAATCTATCCCAAATTTTCCCCAGAGATGTTCTTGGGTATAATCGGCAATTAAATCGCGGTGTGTTTTGTTCGATTTTAAATGATCGTTAGAATATTGAATACTGGACCCAAGAATCGTGTTGATTACTTCTTCTAGTTTTGTTGAGCAATTATCATAGAAAAAATCGTAGTAATAGTCTTTATTTTCAGGTTTGGCATTGTTCTCTAAAAAATTATAAAAGGCTTGTGTCTTTTCTGTAGGGATATTTAATACTTGTTCTTTTACCCATCGTTTTTCATAATTATACACGCGTAAAAACCGACCGGTGTCAGAAGTACCTAATTGATATACGAGTTTTCCTTTTGCAAAATTCAAATAAAAATTAGGAGCGTTAAAATCAAACGTTCCATAATTATATATTTTGTCTATCCCTAAAACAGGATCTTTTACACGAAAAGCACTGTGACCAAAAGAAGTGAATAACTGAGAGCCTGGACCACAAGTAATAGCACTGATTGAAGCGTTCTTTGTTAATAGTTGCTGTGAAGAAATTGAATTACATCCAAAAAAAAGTACAAGTAATAGCGTGAAAAATGTTCGTGTCATAGTCAATTATTGATTACAAATATCGTTTTTAATGTGTACATCTAGAAATTGGATAAGGTTTTTTTCCAACCAACGTTTTGAAGCTCCTATAAAAGGATGATTAAAACCTACATGACCTCCAAAGGAAGTTGGCATAAAAAAGAGCTGGTTGTTTATTTTGGCTTCTTTAAAGGGGTGGCAACTTTTACTTAAGAAAGAATCGTCTAAAGCATTTATAAGTAGGGTAGGAATAGTAATAGCATCAAGATAAGGTTTGCAACTATTTTGTATCCAATAATCCTTAGCGTCTTTAAAACCAAATATAGGAGCAGTTACTGCTCCATCAAAATCATAGAAGTTTTTTGCGTTTTTTACCGCTGTTATTTTAATAGGGGCAGTAGGATGTTTTGCTATTTTTTGAAAAGTTTTCTTTTTTAACGAGCGTAAAAAACGCTGCATAAAAATATAATTTCGTTTTTTTGATAATTCGTGGGATGACCCTTGTAAATCGCAGGGTACGGATACGGCCATCGCACATTTTATGCTGGAAGCTTTTGCTATAGGCTCCCCCAAATATTTTAATAGTATATTTCCCCCCATACTAAAGCCTAATAAACAGATGTTGGTATAATTAAATTCCTTGGAAATATATTGAATTGTAGTGTGCAAATCGTCTGTTTTTCCACTGTGATAACTTGCCAAGTTTAAGTTATCCTCTCCACTACAAGACCTAAAGTTAAGTGCTGCAACTGCTATTTTTTCCTTTTTTAAATGATGTACAAAATCTTTTACATATGTAGATTGGCTACTTCCCTCCAAGCCGTGAAGTATTATAACCAACGTTTTTGTGGATTGATGAACAAAATCAATATCTAAAAAATCATTATCCGAAGTGCTGATTCTAGTTCTCGTGTAATCAATATCCTTTGAGGGGTTAAATGTTCTATACACGGTGTTTATAAAACCGCTTTTTAGAATAGGGGATGGCTTGTAGGAATTTTCTACTATTGGCATAACGAACTATTAAACAAAGTTGAAAAATACTCATTTTAATGGGGAACTATTTAGTATTTTTACGAAAAATTTACAATCCATGAAAATAAAAAGGCATATCCCAAATATTATCACCTTATTAAACTTGTTTTGTGGTGTTTTAGCCACAATGTTTGCTGTTTCTGGACATTTGATGTTTGCCGTATATTTTGTGTTACTCGGTATCTTTTTTGACTTTTTTGATGGTTTTTTTGCCCGCTTACTGAATGTTTCGGGAGAATTAGGGAAACAGTTAGATTCATTGGCAGATGTAGTTACAAGTGGAGTAGTTCCTGGTATTATATTGTTTCAATTGATTCAAAAAGTACCGTTTTATAATACTTCATCGGAAGATATAATGAGTTGGTCAGGTATAAAAATAGTTCCGTTAGCATTAATAGGGCTCGTATTTTGTTTGGCATCGGCCTATAGATTGGCAAAATTTAATATCGATACAAGGCAGACATCTTCTTTTATAGGGCTACCTACACCAGCAGCAACCTTGGTTGTTTTGTCTTTACCTTTGATTTTAGCTACGGGGAATGAATGGAGCCATGAGTTTATTAATAACCAGTGGTTTTTGGTAGTTTTAACATTACTGCTTTCCTATTTAATGCATGCAGAAATTCCTTTGTTTGCCTTAAAATTTAAGGATTATGCATGGAAAAACAACAAAATAAAATTCAGTTTTTTGGGGGTAAGTTTGTTGTTATTGATAGGGTTACAATTTGTAGCAATCCCTCTAATCATTATGTTGTATGTATTGTTTTCTGTGATTGAGAATCGCAGTAAGAAATAGTTTTTAATTAACAATTGTATCCTGAACCGTATATTTTAAGGGAGATCAATAAAAATACAGCGAGCACCAATCATTAAATTGATCTAAATTATCACCTAAAAAAACAGACACTTTCCTTGGAAAATGCCTGTTTTTGTATGTTTTAAAATGTGGTAAAAACTAAAACTTCTTGCGTTTCAATTCAAAATCTCTCCCAAGATACACGCGACGTACAGTTTCGTCTGCTGCCAATTCCTCGGGAGTTCCTTCTTTAAGGATACTTCCTTCAAACATTAAGTATGTTTTGTCGGTAATAGCGAGTGTTTCTTGTACGTTATGATCGGTAATTAAAATTCCTATATTTTTTTCTTTTAGTTTAGCTACAATACTTTGAATGTCTTCCACAGCAATTGGATCTACCCCTGCAAAAGGTTCATCTAACAAGATGAATTTTGGATCAGAAGCCAAGCAACGTGCTATTTCTGTTCTTCTACGTTCCCCTCCAGAGAGTAAGTCTCCACGGTTTTTACGAACATGTCCTAAACTAAATTCTTCAATCAGTTCCTCTAGTTTTTCTTTTTGCTCTGCTTTGGTTCTATTGGTAAATTCTAATACGGACAAGATGTTATCCTCCACGGATAATTTTCTAAAAATAGAAGCTTCCTGCGCTAAATATCCCACGCCTTTTTTAGCACGGGTAAACATTGGGTCGTCAGTAATTTCTTTATTATCTAAAAATATTTTCCCTTCGTTAGGTTGTACCATTCCAACTATCATATAAAAAGAAGTAGTTTTTCCTGCGCCATTTGGGCCTAATAGTCCCACAATTTCACCTTGTTTAACTTCCACGGAAACACCTTTTACAACATAGCGTTTTCCGTATTTCTTCTTTATATTTTCTGCACGTAATATCATATTTTTTTTATTTCAAGATTCATTCTTTCGAATGATTCATCTTTTAAACGATGTAGTATTGTATTGATACGTTAAATTATTGGTTTTCTAATAATTCCCAATATTCATACGCTCTTCGGAGATGAGGGATTACTATGGTGCCACCTACAAGCGTAGCAATGGATAAACTTTCCATCACTTGCTCTTTTGTTAATCCTGCTTTTTTACAGCCTTCTAAATGATATTTTACACAATCGTCACATCGCATTACAGCAGAGGCTACCAAGCCTAATAATTCTTTAGTTTTTACATCCAAATGTCCTTCCTTAAAAGCATTGGTATCTAAATTAAAGATTCGTTTGATAACTTTATTATCCCCGCTTAATATTTTATCATTCATTTTAGAACGATAGCTATTAAAATCACTTACTAAGTCCGACATTTTTTTTGTTTAAATTTTTTTCTACAATGCTTGATATTTTAATACTTATCTCATATAAGATAAGGATTGGAATGGCTACAATTATTTGACTAATAATGTCCGGAGGAGTAATTACAGCTGCCAATATAAGAACCAGTACCAAGGCATGTTTTCTATATTTTTTCAGGAATACAGGAGTTACCAATCCCATTTTTGATAAGAAATATATTATGATAGGTAATTCAAATATTAAACCAGACGCTAAAACTGACGAACGTAATAAAGCTATATAAGATCCAATTTTTATATTTCGTTCTACTTGGTCACTTACGGAATAAGAACCTAAGAAATTCACGGATAATGGTGTAACTACATAATAGCCAAATAATACCCCTATAAAAAATAAAAATGAAGAGATAAAAATAAATACTTTGGCATTTTTACGCTCTTCCTTATATAAACCGGGACTCATAAATTTCCAAAATTCATAAATAATATATGGAAATGCCACAATAATCCCTACAGTTATAGAAGTCCAAATATGCACAGAAAATTGTTCCGCCATGGCTAAACTTTGAAATGTAAATGGAATTTCTTCTATACAAAGACCATCAGCATGTAATAATTTACTCACATTACATAAAAAACGGTATGTAAAAAAGTTAGGGTCTTTTGGAGCAAACATAATGGTGTTAAAGATAAAATCTTTCATTATAAATGCGACAATAGCAACAGTTAGTATTGCAAATGTAGACCTGATTAGGTGCCATCTTAGTTCCTCTAAATGGTCTAAAAACGACATGTCTTTAATTTGTTCTGCCATGTTAAAAAATACCTTCTTTAATTAAATCATGTAAATGTACTACTCCTTGATAAGAACCGTTTTCTTCCACTAAAAGTGACGTAATATTATTTGTTTCCATCAATTCTAATGCTTGAACCGCCATAGCGTCCGTAGTTATGGTTTTAGGATTCGGGCTCATAATATCTTGTGCAGTAAGATCGGAAAAATCATCGGTGTTTGTTAACATTCTACGAATATCACCATCGGTAATTACACCAACAATTTGGTCGTTTTCTAAAACGGCAGTAGTTCCCAGTCTCTTTTCAGAAATTTCAACAATTACCTCTTTTATATTACTAGTAACTTGCACTAACGGTTTTTCGTTGTTTTCCAACAAATCTTTAACACGTAAGTATAGTTTTTTACCTAAAGCACCACCTGGATGGTATTTAGCAAAATCTTTACTCGTAAAATCATTTAGGTTTAACAAACATACAGCTAAGGCATCACCAAGAACTAATTGTGCTGTTGTACTGGAGGTTGGCGCTAAATTATTTGGACAAGCTTCCTTTTCGACATAGGCATTGAGTACCCAATCAGCGTTAGTTCCAAGAAATGAATCTTTATTGCCTGTAAGTGCTATAATTTTATTTCCATAATTTTTTATTAATGGAATAAGCACTTTTATCTCTGGTGTGTTCCCACTTTTAGAGATACAGATTACAATATCGTTTTCTTGAATATTTCCTAAATCTCCATGTATAGCATCGGCTGCGTGCATAAAAATTGCAGGTGTCCCTGTTGAATTAAGTGTTGCAACAATCTTTGTTGCAATATTGGCACTTTTACCAATACCTGTAACAATTACCCTTCCATTTGAAGTATGGATAAAATTAACGGCATTTTCAAAATCTACATCAATTAAATTGACTAAATTCGCAATCGCTTTGCTTTCAATTGATATTGTCTGCTGGGCGTCTTTAATTATATTATTTTTGATTTTCAAAAGTTAAAAATTTTCTGAATTAAAAAAATGTATTATCTTTAGTTGCAAATGTATCTAAAATTAGATTAATAAGAGAATGAATAGTAAGGAAATTGATTTACACAAATCACTGAAAAAGTATTTTGGATTTAACCAGTTCAAGGGACTTCAGGAAGTTGTTATTCGTAGCATAATAAATGAGGAGAATACCTTTGTGATTATGCCTACGGGTGGTGGAAAATCGTTATGTTACCAATTGCCCGCTTTGATTAATGAAGGGACGGCAATTGTGGTGTCCCCCTTAATCGCTTTGATGAAAAATCAAGTGGATGCTATCAGAGGTATTTCTTCTGAACACGGAATTGCGCATGTGTTAAACTCTTCTTTAAACAAAGGAGAAATAGCTCAAGTTAAAAGTGATATAGTAAGTGGGACCACAAAATTGTTATACGTTGCCCCAGAATCGTTGACAAAAGAAGAGTATTTAGAGTTTTTAAGAGCTCAAAAAATATCTTTTGTAGCCATTGATGAAGCGCATTGTATTTCTGAATGGGGACACGATTTTAGACCAGAATACAGGAATTTAAGAAATATTATTAAGCAAATTAGCGATGTACCAATTATTGGGTTAACCGCCACGGCTACAGAAAAAGTACAAGAAGATATTCTAAAAACATTAGGAATGTCTAATGCAAACACTTTTAAAGCTTCCTTTAATAGACCTAATTTATTCTACGATATACGACCAAAAACAAAAAATGTTTTTACAGATATTATTAGATTTATCAAACAGCGCGAAGGTAAATCTGGAATTATTTACTGTTTGAGTCGTAAAAAAGTGGAGGAGATAGCGCAAGTATTGCAAGTGAACGGTGTAAAAGCGGTTCCGTATCATGCAGGTTTAGATGGAAAAACACGTGCTAAACATCAGGATATGTTCCTTATGGAAGATATTGATGTGGTGGTAGCAACCATTGCTTTTGGAATGGGGATAGATAAACCTGATGTTCGTTTTGTAATCCATCACGATATCCCTAAAAGTTTGGAAAGTTATTATCAAGAAACGGGTAGGGCAGGAAGAGACGATGGAGAAGGCTATTGTTTGGCTTATTACGCCTATAAAGATATTGAAAAATTAGAAAAATTCTTGGCAGGGAAACCGGTTGCAGAACAGGAAATTGGTCATGCATTATTACAAGATGTTGTGGGTTATTGCGAAACATCGGTCTCAAGACGTAAGTATTTATTGCATTATTTTGGTGAAGAATTTGATGAAGTAAATGGATTAGGTGCGGAAATGGACGATAATACCGCCAATCCAAAGGTTAAAACGGAAGCTAAAAAGGAATTAAAATTATTATTAGAAATAATTTTATTGACCAAGGAAAAATATAAGGCCAAAGATATAGTAAGTACTATAGTTGGGAACGCTAATGCCATGTTAAAATCGCATAAAACCGATACACAACCATTCTTTGCAAGAGGAAAGGATAAAAGTGATAAATATTGGATGGCTTTGGTTAGGCAAGGACTTGTAAATGGCTATATTACAAAGGAGATAGAACAATATGGAGTTTTAAAAGTTAGTGAAGAAGGGAAACGTTTTATAGAAAAACCGGTCTCTTTTATGATGACTGAGGATCATTTATATGACGATGGAGATGATACTGCTGTTATAAGTGAAATTAAAGGAGGTGGTGCTGCGGTTGATGTGGTGTTAATGAAAATGTTAAAAGAGCTTCAGAAATCATCAGCTAAAAAAAATTCGGTACCTCCTTATGCGGTATTTACGGAGCCTTCTCTAGAGGATATGGCTTTAAAATATCCTATTACTTTACAAGAATTGACCAATATATTTGGTGTAGGGGAAGGTAAAGCAAGAAAATTTGGAAAACCATTTGTAGAATTAATAGCTAAGTACGTAGAAGAAAACGAGGTTATGCGTCCAGATGATTTTGTTGTGAAGAGCACTGGTGAAAATTCTGGATTAAAATTATTTATCATTCAAAATACCGACCGTAAAATCCCATTGGAGGATATAGCAAAATCAAAAGGCCTTCAGTTTGATGATTTAATTGCGGAATTACAGCGTATTGTATATAGCGGTACTAAATTAAATATCAATTATCATTTAGATGATATTTTGGATGAAGACCAACAAGAAGAAATAATGGACTATTTTATGGAGTCAGAAACCGATAAAATAGAAGATGCATTGGAAGAATTTGAC
>Ga0209395_1005901_pt1 | contig 13541 bp, 11 predicted proteins | sample GOMGulsemesocosm_3_FD_184635 | JGI IMG/M metagenome (GOLD analysis project Ga0209395, IMG submission 184635) | Methane-oxidizing microbial communities from mesocosms in the Gulf of Mexico - GOM9D Gulf of Mexico (SPAdes) (version 2) | ecosystem: Environmental > Aquatic > Marine > Cold seeps... | reverse complement strand
GCAAACTTCTCTTTAAAGCAAGAATGAACTAAGCCAATCGGCTTGAGGGTATAACTTTCTATGCTTGAGTCGTTTGCCATAAATATCACTAACATTATTCAAAAAAACAATTATCGCATATTCTCTGAACTATTGGCTGGACATATATGAATAGCTACATGTTTGGATAGCTACATGTTTGGATAGTTAGGCCCATCGCCTCCCTCGGGAATCGTCCAGTTAATATTCTGCACCGGATCTTTAATATCACAGGTTTTGCAGTGTAAGCAGTTCTGCGCATTTATTTGAAAACTAGGTCTTCCATTCTCAACTTCAACCTTTTCATAGACCCCGGCTGGGCAATAAAATAAAGCAGGTTCAGTGCGTCCGTCGTCGAATTGCGCTAAGTGCTGTAAAGGAATTTGAGTATCTTTGAGTTTTAAATGACAAAGCTGGTTCTCTCTGTGGTTAGTATTGGATAAAAATACCGAATCGAGTTTATTGAAGGTTAATATTCCATCAGCTCTAGGATAATTAATCGCTTTGGCATTCTTATAGGTTTCGAGCGCTTGCTTAGAGGTAGATGCCGCATAATCAGGTTGAGGGTCTTGCAGGGTTATGGGTAAGCGACCATTGAATAGATTGATATCGATAAAAGAAAACACACCGCCAAAAATTTCACCCAGATGGTGACGCGCAGGGCCCCAGTTTCTTTGCTGGTGAAGTTCCTTATAAATCCATGATTGCTTAAAGGCCAACTCGTATTCGATAAGGTCATCGTGAATACGCCCGGAGATTAATGCCGCATTAATCGTCTCCGCGGCAAGCATGCCCGATTTCATGGCGGTATGGCTGCCTTTAATCTTGGCATTATTTAGGGTGCCCGCATCACAGCCAATTAATAAACCTCCGGGAAAGTGCATTTTCGGTAACGATTGCAAACCGCCTTTAGCAATTGCACGGGCACCATAACTTATACGCTTGCCGCCTTTAAGAAACTTGGCAATGGTAGGGTGGGTTTTCCAGCGCTGCATTTCTTGGTAAGGGTCAAAGAATGGGTGCTGATACGCCAGCTCGGAAATAAAACCGAGTGAAATTTGATTGTTGTCTAAATGGTATAAAAAACCACCACCCCCGGCTTTTTCTTTGGCTAACGTTTCACTCACTGGCCAACCTGCAGTATGCAAAACTAAGCCTTCTTTATGCAGGTCGTTTAATTCAGGATCTATTTGCCAAAGTTCTTTTATGCCTAGACCATAATGTTGGGGATCTTTGCCTTTATCCAATTGGTAGTGGGCAATAAGTTGCTTGCCTAAATGCCCTCGGCAGCCTTCGCTAAATACAGTGTAGTTAGCGTGAATCTCCATCCCAGGAATAAAACTTTCTTTTTTATCACCATTGGTATCGATTCCCATGTCACCGGTAATGACGCCGATCACTTTATTTTTAATGTCACTCTCAGCATCAGAAAAAAGCAGCTCGTTTGCGGCAAAGCCCGGATAAATCTCTACTCCGAGCTGTTCGGCTTGCTCTGCGAGCCAGCGACAAACATTGCCTAAACTCACAACATAGTTATTGTGGTTTTTTAACAATTTAGGTTCGAGCAAGTTAGGGAATTTGATACCAAGTTGTTGAGTGAAATAATATATTTCGTCATCGATAACAGGGGTGTTTAACGGCGCGCCCATGGCTTTCCAGTCTGGAAATAATTCGTCCATGGCAGTCGGCTGCATGATAGCCCCTGATAAGATATGGGCACCGACCTCGGAACCTTTTTCCAATACCATGACATGAGTATCAGGGTTTAACTGCTTTAACCGACAAGCCGTGGCTAAGCCAGCAGGACCCGCACCGATAATTAAGACATCAACATCCATCCGTTCGCGATCAATATATTCATGGGTCATAAACTGCTCTCTTTATACTGTTTTTATAGTGAGGCCTGAGCTGAGCAGGCATAAACAGAGTACAAAAGAGAGGGGGGTGAAAGGATCACCCCTAGAGGTGATTTCTAAGGGTGATATTAAGGGGTAAGATTTAGAAGGTATTAAAATTGATAATGCATGCTTACATTATAGTTCTCAGCATCAACCTTATAGTCCGTTAATACATGGCCCACATACTTATCGTCATTGACCAATGTGCCATAAAGTCGATCATAGCCCGCTCTAAGTTTTAACCCTTCAAATATACTGATTTCCGTACCAAAGCCATAAGTCGGAAGGGTTCCCATCCAAATTTCTTTCTCCTCATCATTACTATTATTCACATCTTTATATTCCTCAACATAGGCGGTTAAGGCATACCCTGCTTTAAAATACAGAGCGAATCTAGGCTGAATATGAAAAGTGATTTTAGGGGTGATGGTTAAGCCAATATAAGATGAGCTGTCTATAAATGTTCTATCTTCATCGATGAGTTGAGAAGAAAAGAATGTACTTTCTAGGCCCAGCCAATCAACGAAGTTTATTCCCCAAAAAATACTATTACTTATATGGGTACCGCTGCTTTTGCTGCCATTCTCGTATTCAATGCTATTTTGCAAATAACCCAAAGGAGCAATACCGACATGCCAACCGGTTTTATCGTCCATTTTCGATGATGCTAGGGCATAGCTGGGTATAAGAAAAACAAGCATTAAGGTAAAAAATTTTAATCGCATATCAAAGTCCTTTTGTAGGGTTTTCAACCAAGTAGAATTTCTACAGAGGTATAATATCAACAATTGAGAGGATGTCATGAGAAACTGGATGTCCTTAAAATATCGTTGGCGTTATCAGCACGGTGTTTGTCATCATCTTCCCTTTACTTCATTTTTCCTTTCGAACACACTTTGGCTATTAAAAATATAAGGATTAGCAATATGAGCAAGAGTGTAGTGATTACCGGAGCTTCTTCCGGCATTGGGGCGGCATTAGCCCATGAATTTGCTAATCGTGGCTACAATATCGCTTTGTGTGCACGTCGTACCGAGAAGTTAGAGTCACTTAAAAGTGCGCTCAGTGAACGTCACAGTGGTATTCAAGTAGTGACTGCAGCACTTGATGTGAACGAGCTTGAGACCGTGCCGCAAGTACTCAATGAGATTAAGTCCACTTTGGGTAATATCGATATTGTCATTGCCAATGCAGGTATCACAGGTGTACGCCGTACAGGCAGTGGTGACCTAACGAAAGATAAACAAATACTGCAAACCAACTTGTTTGGTGCCATTGCAACTATTGACGCTGCGGTCGCTATCTTCCGAGAGCAAGGCTTTGGTCATATAGTCGGTATGTCTTCATTTTCAGCGTTTAGAGGAATACCGGGCAGTGCCGCGTATTCAGCTTCCAAAGCCGCATTAACGAATTATTTACAAGCAGTCGGTACTGAGCTGTATCGAAAAAAAGATATCAAGGTGACGGCAATTCATCCTGGCTTTATTCGCACTGAAATCGATGAGAATATTGAGAAGTTTCCTTTTGTTATCGATGCCGATGTGGCTGCAAAAACCATGGCAAATGCGATAGAAAAAGGAAAAAGTGACGTGGTCGTTCCACGCTGGCCTTGGGCTCTACTACGCAACGTTATGCCAAAGTTACCAGAATCGATAATTGCTAAAATATTTTAACCACAGATTAATCGGCATTCATTTCAATATCTTCAATCATTTTTCTTTAATATTTAAGTACCCATTTTAGAGATTTCCAAAAATTCTAAAATGGGTACAAACCAACATCACGACTGACCAAATCAGAAACTATTTGAATATCAGGTTCTTGCTCTTTTATTATAGAGTTCAACTCTAGCAGGACTTCTGGGCAAGAAGGGATAAGTAAACTATCGGGCATATTGGGCCTCAATTTAAAAAACCTGACTAATTCACTATAGTATTAACTGACAAAATTTCTGAAGTTTCTGTTGTTGAAATTGTATCTTTGAATATTCGATATCAAGGCTTCATTTTTAATAGCGCTTGGGTACGGTTTTCTACCCCCATCTTGCCGTATAAATTACGAATATGAACTTTAAGAGTATTTAACGAAATAAATAACTGCTCAGATATTTGTTTATTGGATAAACCCTTATGTACAAGGGCCATTACTTGAGCTTCACGCTTGGTCAGTGGTTCAATTAACTCATTCGCGAAGCTTTTTCTCTTCTCTATTAAGGTTGATTCTTTGGTTATGGCAGCCAAGTATTTCATTGATAATTTTTCAGAAATTTCAATCGGAAACTCGGTAAGCAATGACTGTAATGAATGTTGTAAACCCTGGTCAATTTTTTCTTGGGCAATAACTTCAAATAAATACTCGCACTTCTGCCAGTTTTTTAATCTGATTTGGTGTTGTAAGGCAAACTCATAATAACCCGCTTGCTCAAACCAGTTGGCCGCTCTTTGCTGTAATGTATTTTGCTTTTCGATACTGAGTGTTTGGAAGTGCAGAAGCAGAAATTGTCGGAATAAGTCGTGGTAGCGATACCAGGTGCGGTGATTATCCAAAGCAATGATAAATAAGTTTGCGGCTTCTAATTTTTTAATGACGTAGTAGCTATCATCAATATCACATAAGGTATTGGTGAGAGCAGGGCAGAATTTTTCTACGCAGGCACTATTTAATAGCAAGTCTTGCAATGGCTTAGGCTGTTGAGAAAATACTTCTTCAAATAAATAATCCGCCATATCACGATTAAGGTTTTTATTTTCGTCTTCGTGAGTCTGTAACCCTGTAGAGGACATTGCCGATAATTGTATGCCGGTGATCCAACCCTCTGTCGCTAAGGTTAAGTTTTTCGCCGCTTCTTCGCTTACTTGAGTATCTAACTTTCGCTGTAAGAATCTTTGACATTCCACTGGACTAAAGGCCAAGTCCTGCTGCTGGATTTCAACTAACTGACCATTGGCGCGACGTCGCGCTAACGCTAGCGCAGGATCTTGGCGTACCGTCATTACAACTCGTAAACTAGCAGGCAAATGATCGAGGAATAAATTGAGCGACTCTAGAATTTCAGCGGACTCAGCTTTGTGGAAATCATCCATAACTAAGGTATAAGCGTGATTCGACTCTTGTGCGATATCCAAGCGATCAAGATCGTTGAGTAAGCTTATTACCGCACTTTCAATACCGTGATCAATTAACGCAAGTAATGCTTGCTCTCCAATATTAGGGATTAAGGTTTGCAGGGCGCCAATAACGTGCTGCCAAAAAACTTCTGCAACCGCTTGCTGAGCATCAACAATTAGCCACGCAAAACTTAAAGTATGTGTATGTAGCCACTGACTTACTAAAGTAGTCTTACCATAGCCGGCAGGGGCTGAAACTAAAACCAGTTCTCCGCCGCGGCTCTGCTGTAATGATACGATCAGTTCAGTGCGCAATAAATGCTCAGGCTTAAGGGCAGGTATGTAAAAACGCGTACGTAACAACATAAAGGGAATTAATATCCATATTAGAGCTCCCTTACTTTAACAAAATTAAAGACGAGATTAAAACTAACAGGGATTTTAATTGAGATCGTTTTTAAACCTGCAAGTTTTGCCAAAACATCAATCCCCGACAGCATGCCATAATCTTCACTATCGACCAAGATAGGTTCAATGGTACTGACTGAAACCTGGCCATTGGCTAGGTGGTTAACTTGTAAGCGGGCAGAAGTCGGTTGGCTAATCCCCATCATATTGAGGTGACCTGCTACCTTAATCTCTTTTTGGCTGCCAACAGGCAGAGATTTTAAGTAGGAGCGACGAACGTTCAGCAGAGCATAAGCCTGAGGAAAACCTGCGACATCAAATAAAATATCTCTTAAGCGCTCATCACGGCGAGCAATATTAGTCAGTACAGAGGCCATATTCACCGTGAGTCTTACCTGTCCTTGATTATCAATATGGGCATCAATATCAGTGAAATAATGATTATCGGCCACATGCGCATCTTTAATAGCAACAAAACTCAATTCAGACTGAGCCTTATCGAGCTGCCAATCACTGTGGCTCGTGGCAGAAAGACTCAAAGAGCCCAATATAAGTAATCGTATTAACATGAGGAATCCTGTTTAGAGAGGGCATATTCATTTTTATTAGGGGTTAGAGCCTTAAGAAACAGGAAAGTTCGAGCATAGTCTTTAGAATCGTGCAGAGGGCAATATTGCTGGTGCTAGCAAGCAGGCAATCTGGTAGAATCCGCGCCATTATTATTTCTACTTCGATAGCGCGCGCCAGAGGCCTTAGTATGAGTCTTGCAGATCAAATTTTAGCAGTAAATGACGACCTTCCAATCCGTACCGACAAACCTGTCCACAGTGGCAAGGTGCGTTCGGTTTATTGGTTAACCGAGGCCGATAGCAAGCGCCTTATCGCCGAAAAAGGCTACGATGTCGCGGCTGACGCGCCATTGGCTATCATGGTGATCAGTGATCGCATATCTGCGTTTGATTGCATCTGGCATGGCGAAGGTGGCATGAAAGGGGTTCCGGGTAAGGGCGCGGCATTGAATGCTATCTCTAACCACTGGTTCCGCTTATTCCGTGAACAGGGCCTAGCCGATAGCCATATATTGGATATTCCACACCCATTTGTCTGGATCGTTCAAAAAGCCCGTCCTGTCATGATCGAAGCCATTTGCCGTCAGTACATCACAGGTTCTATGTGGCGTTCATACAGTAAGGGTGAACGTGATTTCTGCGGTATTCAAATGTCTGAAGGTCTACAAAAAGACCAGAAGTTGCCCGAGCTGCTGATTACCCCATCGACCAAAGGCATATTAGAAGGTATTCCGGGTGTTCCTGCCGTAGATGATGTGAACATCACACGAGCCAATATCGCCGATAACTTCGAAGCGTTTAACTTCACTCAAGCGAGCGACATCGCTCAATACGAAAAGCTATTGAAGGAAGGTTTCGGCGTGATATCTAACGCCTTGGCTGAAATCGATCAGGTCTTCGTTGATACTAAATTCGAGTTTGGCTATGTCAACGACGCCGCGGGTAATGAAAAGCTTATCTACATGGATGAAGTTGGAACGCCAGATTCTTCGAGGATTTGGGATGGTGCTGAGTATCGCGAGGGTAATATCGTTGAAAACTCAAAAGAAGGTTTCCGCCAGTTCTTACTCAATCACTTTGAAGATGCTGATATTTTGCTGAACAAAGATCGTATGGATGAGCGTTCTGCTCTAGCACGTGATAATGAGTTACCGGCAAGTACCTTGATGGACTTGTCGAAGACTTATTTAAACATTGCCGAAAAAGTGATTGGCGAGAAAATAGTACTTTCTGACAATCCAAAAGCAGAAATTATTACCATCCTAAGAGAACAGTATGGATTGGTTAACTAGTTTTTTGCTGATCTTTGCGGCCGAGATTGGTGATAAAAGCCAGCTCGTTTGCATGGCTTTAGCAGTGCGTTATCGCGCATTGCCGGTGGTTGTTGGAGCGATCTTAGCGTTTTTAGTTTTGAATACTCTCGCGGTTGTTTTTGGCGCCGCGATCGCCAATTGGATTCCTGAATTGGCTATTTCGATTACCGTCAGTATGATGTTTTTACTGTTTGGTTTTCACGCTTTACGGGCGGGAGAGGATGAAGAAGAACTTGAAGATGGCGATCTGAAAGTCAAAAGTCAGCAACATATTATCCTCTCTACTTTCGCCTTAATTACAGTCGCTGAATTTGGTGATAAAACCCAACTGGCCGTAGTGGCGTTAAGTAGTCATAGTTCGGTACTTGAGGTTTGGCTAGGATCTACTTTAGCTCTTGTAAGCACTTCAATTATGGCGGTATGGGCTGGGCGTACAATTTTACAACGCATTCCCATCGTTTTATTGCACCGTTTTAGCGGTGCCTTATTTATTATATTAGCTTTATTGGCGGCTTATTCCGCCTATCTTTTGTTATAGGTTTTATATGTTTTCAGGATTTGACTATGGTACCTCTAACTGTGCCATGGGAATTATTAACCCCAATTCAACGACACCCTCGAAAGTTCAGTTATTAGCCCTAGAGCAAGGTAAGGCATTTATGCCTTCTACGCTTTATGCTTTAGAGCGTGAACTTATCTGCGAACAAGTGGCTTTGAATATTCCAAGCACAGAACTGAAGCAAGATTTCTTAAATCTTCGCAGCAATGCACTTGCTCAGGCTCGTCGTATTCGTCAGCAAGAAAGTTTGGATAGCAGCGAGCAGAGTTTATTTTTTGGTCGTGGGGCATTTGAGGAATATTATGACTTTCCGGAAGAAGGCTACTTTGTTAAGTCACCTAAATCCTTCTTAGGCGCTAGTGGTTTACGTCCAGAGCAGGTTTTCTTCTTCGAAGATATCGTCACTGCGATGATGCAGAATGTTAAGCAGCAAGCGGAAAAAAGTGCGGCTGCACAAGGGATTACTTCTGCCATCGAGCATACTGTGATTGGTCGCCCGGTAAACTTTCAAGGTTTAAACTCCGAGCAAAGTAATAAACAAGCCATAGAAATTCTGACTGTTTCAGCTAAGCGTGCCGGCTTCAAATCGGTCGAGTTTTTGTTTGAACCCATCGCTGCTGGATTAAACTTTGAATCAGAACTTAGTGAAGACAAAACCGTATTAGTCGTGGATATCGGTGGTGGTACTACCGATTGCGCGATGGTTCGTATGGGACCCAATCACAAAAATAAAGAACAGCGTCAACAAGACTTTATTGGCCATAGTGGTGAGCGGGTAGGGGGTAATGATCTTGATATCACCCTGGCAGGGCAGTGTTTAATGCCTTTGTTTGGTATGGGCAGTGATCTAAAGAACGGTAAGCCTATATCGACCAAAACGTTTTTAGACGCCGTGGCAACGAACGATATTAGCGCTCAAAGTAATTTTAATAGCTTACAAACTGAGCTCTATCTAGATCAACTAGTTCGCGATAGTGCAGAACCAGAGTTAATAAAACGTTTTGTAAAACTACGCGACGAAAAACAAAATCATCATTTAGTACGCAGCTCAGAGCAATGCAAGATTGAACTGTCTAGTAAAAGTGAGCATCTGGTTGATTTATCTTTTGTTGAGAAAGGCCTAAGTGAAACCATTAGCCGTGAGTTATTTGCTGAAGCAGCTAATCGGCCGATTGAAAAAATGGCGGCGTTAATGGATGAAGCTATTCAACAGGCTGGCTGCAAACCTGACCTAGTTTATGTTACCGGTGGCTCGGGTCAGTCTCCGGTAATACGTCAAGCGATTAAAGAACGAATTGGTGATGTTGAAGTTGTTGATGGCGATCACTTCGGTAGCGTAGCGTCAGGCTTGACGGTCTGGGCAGAGAGATTATTTAGCTGATTCCTTTTCCAAGGGGAAGCTGATAATAAAACCAAGACCCTGAATAACCTCAGGGTCAATTATTATCTCCCCTTGTAATAGTTGGGTGACAAGATTGTATACAAGATGAGAGCCTAGGCCACTGCCTCCCTTGCCTCGATTAGTTGTATAAAATGGTTCGAAAATATTCTTTTTTCCGTCTTCAGTTAATCCTTTACCATTATCATCATATTTTATAATCAGTTGATCGTCTCTTTCATAGCAACGTATATTGATAACCCCTTCTGATTGTTGTTCGAATCCATGTATGCATGAATTAGTCGCTAGGTTGTTTATGATCTGCATAAATGCGGATTGATAGCTCATGATCTCTAACTCCATATCGCAATCAATCTTGTAAGTAATCACTTTATCTTTAAAACGCGATTTAATATTTAAAAGACTGTTTTCGATACAGCTACCGACTAGAAAGGATTCAATACACTCTTTTTCTTGATTAACGGCGACTTGTTTAAAGCTATCAATTAAATGTGCAGCGCGTTGAATATTGGTCAAAGATAGATGACATATTTCAGCACTATAATCCATGAACTCTTCAAGAGTATCTTTACTGATTTTATTTTCCTTAACTTGTACATAGATTGTATCAATTTCATCTTTCAAACTCGACATGGCCGTTAGTATCACTCCAATAGGGGTGTTTATCTCATGGGCCACCCCTGCAACGACTCGGCCTAAAGATGCCATTTTATCGGCTTCAAATAACTTCTTCTGAGCAAGTTTTAATTCGCTCATCGCCAAAGTGAGCTCTTGATTGATATTCTTAAGATCAGCCGTTCTTTCTTCAATTCTATTTTCAAGCTGTTGATTGAGTTGGTCTAATTCTAATTTGGCTTTGATAGTTTTCTGATGCTCATCTTCTAATTTCCCCATCGCCTTTGATTGTAAATCAGCATGCTCTTCTAATAATTGTTGTTTCTCTTGGTAGAAATCAACTTTTTCTAATAGCTCATCTGGAGAAATAAGGCTTTGAGCTAAAAGATCGCTATAACTATTTGATAATAACTCCTGCTCTTGCTTATTGAGTAATTCGATACTTTTAATCGCTCTATTTGCTGCAGCCATGCCTATAATACCTGCCAGCATACTGGTTACCTTATTACGTAATAGCGAGAGCTGTATAACATTAACATCTTCAAGGGGATCTACTTCGCAGAGCTTGCAGCATAATTCTAGTTTGCGCTTCGTTTCAGTATTTGAAAGATAGTTATTAATCAAATCACTTAAAAGCTGCAGTTTGTTGGCTAAACAAATATCGGCAATGAGTTTTTTATGATAATTCGAATGTTGTTTACCATTAGCAATATTTATAAAGGTAATAGCATCGGCTGAATGCTCAACTTTAAATGTCTTCTCAGAGATTAGAATGAACAAAGCACAGTTAATGGATAACGACCAAAATAGGCTATGGCCAACCGATGAGTCTATTTGTAGGTAAAATAAATGTTCTGGTTTTAGCCAGGCTAAATTAAAAGGACCATTGATTAATAAATCTGTCTCAAACCAGCCGCTATTAATCACAGAGGGTAGCATCAAGGTGTAATACCAAATTACGGTACCACTTGCGATGCCAATAATGGCTGCTAAATTATTTCCTTTTTGCCAAAATAAACCAATTAATAATGCGGGAATAAGTTGGGCGATGGCGACGAAAGAAATTGAACCTATGCGGACGATTAATTCAGAATCGCCAATTACTCGATAATAATAGAGTCCCGAAAATAAGATGAAGGCAACCATGAACCAGCGAACATAGAGCAGCTTTCGGCGTAAGAAGTGTAGAGCTTTAATTTTTTCAATAACAGGTAGCAATAAATGATTGGTTGTCATAGTTGATAAAGTCATGGCGCTGACCATTATCATTCCCGTTGCGGCGGCAAAACCGCCTACAAATACCAATATTGAGATGAATGTTGAATCTTGAAAAATTGGAATGTTCAGTAATATCAAGTCGGGGTTATCGATAGCAGGCAACAGAATTTGGCCAGCAATGGCAATAGGGATCACTAGAAAGTTTATTATGAAAAGATATAAAGGAAACATCCAGCGAGCCTGGTTTAAAACTTTTTCGTCAGAACACTCAATAATACCGACGTGAAATTGTCTAGGTAGGGCAATAACACCTATCATTCCCAAAGCTAACGTCGCGAGCCAGCTTGATATACTGGGTACTTGACTGAATGTATCAAGTGCACTCGTACTTCCGAATTGCTCACTAGCGATAGTCAATAAATCGCCGAAATTATCAAAAACAAAAAAACAGATAAAAATCCCCGCCGCTAAAAAGGCCAGTAGTTTAAATAGACTTTCAGCAGCTATCGCGACCATCATCCCAGGGTGGCGCTCCGTTGGGTCGAGTTGGCGGACACCAAAAACGATGGTGAAAGCCGTCATTAGCAATACAGTTAAAATATCAAACTGGGCTAATAAAAAATCGCTGGTTGAGTTACTGCTTATGATAAAAAGCTGTGCGCTACTAATAATCGATTTTAATTGAATGGAAATATAGGGAGTAATACCAACGATGCACAGCAAGCTAATTAACGCTGCTAGCCACTGCGAGTGGTTATAGCGAGTAGAAATAAAATCAGCAATGCTGGTAGTATGAAAATGAGCTTTAATTCTCACCATTTTTTTGAAGGTGGGAATCAAAAAAACAAATGCTAAACTGCTGCCTAAATATAATGAAAGGTGCTGAATGCCTTGGCTACTGGCCTGGCCAATGTTGCCGTAATAAGTCCATGATGTACAAAAAACAGCGAGACTAAGAGAATAGACAGTAGCCGATTGTCGAACTTTTTTGGAGAGAGTTGAAGATGACTGCGCCCAGCGGCCGATTGTATATTGTATTAGCGCATAAACAGCAAGCAATACGATCGCTTGCCAAATATTAAACATGATGTTCGCTCACAAAAGCGTAAATGATTAAGCCAAGCCAGATGATTAAAGGGTAAGACCATAATAACCAAGGTGGCGCTGGCAGCTGTAAAAAAACAGGCCAGCTTAAAATAATGACCATGAAAATTAGATACACATAGCGTGAATGGTTCATGTTCTGCCTAGTTAAATCAACGGATACAAATTAAAATACCCACTTGCTGGTCATTTGTAGTCGTGTCAAATCACCATCGCTGCCACTTTCTAACTCTCGTTGTGCTTGCATATATTCAATGCCAAACGTTAGTTTCTTTAGTGGCGAATACATTAAATTGATGTTGCTATTATTTGCCGACTTAGTCACGTCAGCGACGGTTGAATCTGGATTGTCGGCATTTGAAAAAGCATAGGAGAGTGTTGAACGAAGTTTATCGCTCCAAAAGTGGCGATAGGCAAGGTAACTACCAAAAGACGTGATTAATTCTATATCACCATTGGCTTCCACAACGCCGTCGCGGTAAGCATTGAGGGCAAGGTAGCGCCCTAGGTGCCCCTGACTGACCATGAACTTAATGTCATCGCCATTTGACAATGAGTAGGCAGCAGAGAAAGTCAGAGCACTGCCTAGTTTACTATCGTCATTCGTGCCGTCGTTATAGCGAATATCACGTAACATAGCAGCAGCACTGTAGTTAAAACTGCCAGCTTTACCATCGTAGCGAGCAATAACATCAGGAAAAGAGCTGCTATCAACTTGGTTGCTATCAAAACCGGAGCCGCCATCGTATAAACTGATAGATGGGTTTTCTGCGGCAAACATTAACTTACCATTCGCCAGGCTATAGCTATAACGAAACTGAGTTTGACGGACGAATAGGGTGCCAGAAGTTGGGCCGATAAAATCGACGGCTTCCGGTAAGGCGGCCACATTAAAAAAAGTACTCCAAGTCTGACCCGCGAGTAGGGAAGAGCTCGCTGAATTTTTCCATTGTAAAAATGCATGCCGAAGACCATTGCTCGATTGGTTGGTTAAGCGCTCATCGTTACCAGCATTAAAATCCATTTCAATGTAGCTTTTAATTTCTCCTTGGGGACTAGGCGTGATGGTTTTAAACCATAAACGACTAAACTTAGCATTGCTATCGTATACGGTAGCACCTTTATTACTGCCATCACCTGTGGGTATGGTTGATGGCACTAAAAAATCATCACCGACATTGGCCGCTCTTTGGCTATCTGAATACTGGCTGAAAATGGCATCAAACTTAATCATGCCGCCATAACTAAACTGGCTATTATTACCTGCAGAGTAAGCAGTAAAAGGTAAGCATAATAGAACAAACAGTAGGCTAGATAATATGGAAGATTTAAT
>Ga0209395_1005895_pt1 | contig 13545 bp, 11 predicted proteins | sample GOMGulsemesocosm_3_FD_184635 | JGI IMG/M metagenome (GOLD analysis project Ga0209395, IMG submission 184635) | Methane-oxidizing microbial communities from mesocosms in the Gulf of Mexico - GOM9D Gulf of Mexico (SPAdes) (version 2) | ecosystem: Environmental > Aquatic > Marine > Cold seeps... | reverse complement strand
CGCAAGCAGAGCAATAGATGTGAGGCTAACGCAAATCAATACCAGGAATTGCGAGAGCCTCACTCCCCCTAAAAACATCATGCCCAGCGTAGCGCTCATCAGCACCACAACTGCACCAAAATCCGGTTCCATTAACAGCAATAACACCATCATCACCAATACCAACATGGGTTTTGCAAACCCCCACCAGTGAGTACGTACTTCGCGTAAGCGGCGCGCTAGATAAGCTGCCAGATACACAACCATAAATAATTTTGCCAATTCCGAGGTCTGAATATTGATCGGTCCCAAACGAATCCAGCGCATGCTGCCATTCACTTCGCGTCCAACGCCCGGCATGATGACCATCACTAGCAGCACAAAGGCCGCCGCCAACAGCAACCAGCCCAAGCTATCCCACAATTTCATCGGCATCAGAAAACTAAAGGCCGCTAAACCCAGTGCCAAGCTTAAAAACACCGTATGACGAATCAGGTAATAAAAAGCATTCCCATGTTTAGCGCTGGCCACTTCCATGGAGGCTGATGTGACAATAATCACACCAATAATCATCAACGCAACAGCCAGCAGAATCAGCCGTTTATCCAAACGCTGCGCCACATCAACGGGCAGCGTTGGCATGCTGATGTCTGAGAACTTCGTTTTGGCTTTGCCTAGCATCTCCATTAAAGAGCCCCCACCGCTCGCACAAAGGCATCGCCCCGCGCTTCAAAGTTGGCAAACATATCCAAACTAGCGCAGGCCGGTGATAACAAAACCACGTCACCTTTATGCTGCTCTTGCGCCGCCACATAAGCAGCAACTTCAACAGCCTCAACCATTGAATTCACGCGAGATACCGGCACTTCTTCTGCCAACAAATCGTCTAACCGCTGAGCATCTTTACCTATTAGCACTAAATGTGAGCAGTACAGCCACACCGGCTGTTGCAAATCATCAAAATCGGCACCTTTGCCATCACCACCAGCAATCAACACGATGCCATTGCTGACTGGGCCTAAACCATTAAGCGCCGCCACCGTAGCACCGACGTTGGTACCCTTGGAGTCGTTGTAGTAATCCACACCTTTTTTATTTGCGACCCACTGGCAACGGTGCGCTAAACCTATAAATTCGCGCAGTGTCTGCAACATTGCAGTCATCGGCAAGTCAACGGCTGCACCCAACGCTAACGCCGCCAGGGCATTACTGGTGTTGTGCAGACCTTTAATTTTCACTTCGCTGACAGCCATTAACGGCTGCTCGCCTTGCATCAACCAGCTTTCAGCTGCCTGCTGGGCCAGACCAAACTCATGACTATCTTTCGCTATGCCTTCAATGCTGTAGCGCCACAACTTAGCGTTACCGGACGGCTCAGGCAGTAGATCTTCATCACTGTTCATCACTATCTGCGCACAGCCATTAAACACACGGCGCTTGGCATCTTGATAGGCAGTAAAGCTTTCGTAGCGATCCATATGGTCGGGGCTGACATTCAAAATAGTGGCGACTTCGGCATTGAGCTTTTCAGTCAGCTCCAACTGAAAACTTGATAACTCCAGCACATAGAGTTCTTTTTCACCGTCGGCCAATAAATCCAGCACCGGCGTGCCCAGATTACCGCCAACACCGACCGCTTTACCGGCCTGCTCGGCCATCAAACCCACCAGCGTCGTCACCGTGCTTTTGGCATTGGAGCCGGTAATTGCCACAATCGGTGCGCTGACCGCTTCACAGAACAAATCAATATCACTGCCGATGTGCGTTCCGCTAGCAATCGCCTGCTGAATAGCGGGCTGGCTCAATGCCAAGCCGGGGCTCATGATCAGTCGCTCAGCGTCACTTAACAGCGTCGCATCCAGCTCACCCAACCGCACGGCAATATCGGGAAACTGCTGTTGAAGCTGCGCCAAATAAGGAGGCTCCTGACGGGAGTCAACCACCATAAAATCCGTACCCTGCGCGGCCAAATAGCGCACACAGGAAAAGCCGGTTTTACCCAGCCCTACCACGATGTTTGCTATTCGCTTAGTCATATTCTCTCGACCTTCCCTGTTAACGCAGTTTCAGCGTGGATAAACCAATCAACACCAAAATCACGGTGATAATCCAAAAACGCACAATGACTCGTGGTTCTGGCCAGCCCTTCAATTCAAAGTGATGATGAATCGGCGCCATGCGGAAAATCCGTTTGCCGGTCAATTTGAAAGACGCGACCTGCAAAATCACGGACACGGTCTCCATCACAAATACGCCGCCCATAATGAACAGCACAAATTCCTGTCGAACAATAACGGCTACCACACCTAGTGCAGCGCCCAGTGCCAATGCGCCGACGTCGCCCATAAATACCTGTGCGGGATACGTGTTGAACCATAAAAAGCCCAAACCGGCACCAACAATAGCGCCGCAAAAAATAACCAACTCGCCAGCGCCTGGTAAATACGGGATGTTCAGGTATTCCGAAAACTGAGTATGGCCACTCAAATAAGCAAAAATACCCAGCGCCGCACCGACCATCACGGTAGGTAGAATCGCCAAGCCGTCCAGACCGTCGGTCAGGTTCACCGCGTTGCTGGTACCCACGATCACAAAGTAGGTAAAGACGATATAAAAGATGCCCATTTGCCATGCCACATCTTTAAAGAACGGCACAATCAACTCGGTTTCTGCGGGCGATGTGGCGGTGTAATACAGGAAGCTTGCTGCGGCGATAGCACCCACGGACTGCCACAGATATTTCCAGCGACCGGGCAGACCACGCGAGTTTTTTTCAACCACTTTGCGATAATCATCAACCCAACCGATAGCGCCAAAAATAAAGGTCACGCCAATCACAACCCAAACATAACGATTCGATAAATCACCCCACAACAGGGTGCTGATCATGATCGCTACCAGAATTAACGCGCCGCCCATGGTTGGCGTGCCGCGTTTGCTCAAGTGACTCTTTGGACCATCGTCTCGCACCGCCTGACCAATCTGATGAAAGCTCAAACGACGAATCATCACCGGCCCCACTAACAAGGAAATTGCCAATGCAGTGATCACACCCAAAATACCCCGCAGCGTCAGATACTGAAATACTGCAAAAAAGCTAATGTACTGCGACAAATATTCAGCAAGACTTACTAGCATTTCTGTTCTCCACCTGTGAAGGCCTGAACAATGCGTTCCATATGAGCACTGCGTGAGCCCTTAACCAGCACCGTGGTATTACCATTCATCCTGTTACGAAGTGTTTCAATCAAACTGTCATGATCCTCAAAAGCATGCCCCTGAGGGCCGAATTCACGTGCCGCATGGGCACTTAGGCTACCTAGCGTCATCAAATTGTCGATACCCTGACTGAGCGCGTAGCGTGCGGCTTCCTGATGGTCGTGCAAAGCCGAATCACCCAGCTCAGCCATATCACCCAGCACCAACGTTTTATGTCCACGACACTGACTCAGCACATCAATAGCGGCGCGCAATGATTCTGGATTGGCGTTGTAACTGTCGTCAATAAGTCGCGCGCCATTTTCCAGAGTGCTACAAGTCAGTCGTCCGGCCACTGGTTCCACCGCTTCCAAACCCGTTTTGATCTGAATTAAGCTCGCGCCCAGCTCACTGGTTGCTGCGGCGGCTGCCAACGCATTAGAAATATTGTGTCGCCCTAAATGATTCAAGATAATTTCAATTACACCCTGTGGGCTGACCAGCTCAAAGGCATAACCACCATTTGGCTGAAGCTGACAGTTACGCGCGTAATAATCAGCACCGATATTTTCATCGAGACTAAACATCAACTGGCGACGATCACCGGCCCGCGCCTTCCACTTATAAGCATTCAAGTCATCGCCATTAATCACGGCCACGCCGCTCGCTGGCAGGGCATCAATAATTTCCCCCTTGGCCTGTACAACGTTATTCAGACAACCAAAACCTTCGATATGAGCCTCAGCAGCATTGGTGATAATCGCCACATCGGGCTGCACCAGTGCTGCCGTGTAGGCAATCTCACCGATTGAACTCGCGCCAAGCTCCAGCACCGCATATTGGTGTTCTTTGGATAAACGCAACAGCGTCAGCGGCGCACCCAACTCATTATTGAAATTGCCCTGGGTTGCCAAGGCATTTCCCAGCGGGCTTAAAATCGCTGCCGACATTTCTTTAACGGTGGTTTTACCGGCACTGCCGGTCATCGCCAGCATCGGGCCGGTAAAACTCTCGCGGTTGATAGCACCTAGCAAGCCCAGTGCATCGCGACTGTTTTCAACAACTAATTGAGGTAGCGGACAATTAACCTGCTGCTCAACAACTGCTGCCGCAGCACCGGCCGCGTGAGCTTTTTCAACAAAGGCGTGGCCATCAAAATTGGGGCCCTTAATCGCAACAAACAAATCACCAGCCTGTAGCTTACGGGTATCAATCGTGACGGAGGAAAACTCAACGTCACCATTAACCAGCGAAGCGTTTAACCGCGCACTCACGCCAGCAAGAGTCAAATTAGAAATCACGACTCATCTCCCGACTCATCCTGCTCAGCTTTTATTTCCCGTATTTTCAAAGCAAGCGCCTGTTTCACCTGTTCTCCATCACAAAAGGCCGTGCGCGTGGCACCGACTTGCTGATAATTTTCATGGCCTTTACCTGCCACCAACACCACATCATCAGCTTCCGCCATATCCACAGCTAGCTGAATGGCCAGTGCGCGATCGGTGCAAGCTCTTGTTTTCAGCGGATGACTAATGCCTTCCATAATATCGTCGATAATCGCTTGCTCTGACTCACGGCGTGGGTTGTCATTGGTGATAATCACCTGATCGCTAAAACGCTCGGCAATTCTTGCCATCTGCGCACGCTTACCGCGATCTCGCTCGCCGCCACAACCAAATACACAGATAACACGGCCCGTGCAGAACTCCCGCAACGCTGCCAACGCCACCAGCAACGCACCCGGTGTGTGAGCATAATCAACCACCACCAGTGGAAGATTTGGACCACCATAGCGTTGCATGCGACCGGGGGCTGTTTCCAGCGAAGCGATCACTGCCAACGCCTTATCCATACTGACACCCTGTAGGCACAGCACCGAAAAGACGGCTAATAAATTACTTAAATTGAAACGGCCCAATAGTGAGCTGCTCAGAATACCTTCGCCCCAAGGCGAACTGATCCGGGCTCGAATGCCGCTTGCGCCAAGCTGTATATTTGACACATGCATATCAGCTGCAGGGCCAGCGTCTAAATCAAAACCATAACCCAGTAGCTGAATGTCATTTTGATTCTTGGTTTGCAGGGCACGATAAATTTGACCACCAAAATTATCATCGACATTTATCACGGCACGTTTCAGCCCCTGTACATCAAACAACTTACGTTTGCTTTCGCCGTACTGGTGCATGGTCTGGTGATAATCTAGATGATCGCGTGTCAGATTGGTGAAAACCGCTGTATCAAAATGCACGCCGTTAACACGCGACTGATCCAAGCCGTGCGAAGAAACTTCCATTGCCACCACTTGGCAACCTTCAGCTACAAAATGCGCCAGCATACGATGTACGGAAATCACATCCGGCGTAGTATTGCCGGTGTTTTTAAGTGCGCCGATTTCACCCCACCCCAAGGTTCCAATCACGCCACAGCTGACATCCGCCGCCTCTAAACTTTGCGCAATATAATGGCAGCAGGAAGTTTTACCGTTAGTACCAGTAATACCCACCACACATAACTGCCGCGAAGGCTGCTGAAAAAAACGATCGGCCAATTCGCCGAGCTGTTCTTCAATATTGTTAATACCAATCACCGGCACATCACAGCTGCTTGCCACTTCGGTCTGACTGGCATCAATCACTACCGCCACCGCACCATGCTTGATCGCACTACCGATGAAAGCGGTACCATCAAGTTCAGCGCCCTTGAGGGCAACAAACAAATCACCGGGATTAATCTCGCGACTATCCAGTTTGATATCCTGAATGCGGACGTCGGCTGCTGCCCCTACCTGCCCATAACCAGCAAACAATTGTTCCAGTGACATTTCAAAGCGAGACGCAGATTGGCTCATGACTTATGTCCCTGCGTGTGTTTGGCTGCCATCACCACGTTTTCACCCGCGGTCACATCATCCGGAGAAACGTTCATCAACCGTAATGCACCCGCCACCACGCGAGAAAATACAGGAGCAGCGACTTCGCCACCGTAATATTCGTTGCCACCGGGCTCATCAATCACCACCACTGCAACCACGCGAGGGTTGCTGGCAGGCGCCAAGCCGGCAAACAGCCCAATATATTTATCGTCCTGATAACCACCTTTGCTCAGCTTGTGTACCGTGCCGGTTTTACCTGCGACACGGTAAAAAGGAATACTGGCACGGGTGCCTGTGCCGCCTTTTTTAACAACATTTTCCAGCATACCTAGTAATGCGTTAGCGGTTTTTCCGCTCATCACCGGCTTACCCGGAACCGCTGCTTCTTGGCGCAGTAACGACACTTGTTTAACTTCGCCGTCGTTAGCGAAAACAGTATAGGCCTGCGCCAATTGCAAGGTAGTCACAGAAAGGCCGTAGCCGTATGACAAGGTCGCTCGTTCAATATCAGGCCAACGGCTGTGATAGGGTAGCAAGCCAATGCGTTCGCCGGGAAAGCCACTGCCAGTGTCCTGCCCCAGCCCCACATCACGGAACATGCCCACCACGCTTTCAACATCCATTTCCAACGCCAGCTTGCTGGCGCCTACGTTGCTGGATTTTGAAATCAGTGTTGCCAAATTAATGGTGCCGTAGTTGCTGTGATCGCGGATCACATTACGACCTACCCGTAAATAACCCGGCGCAGTTTTAATCATCGATGAAGTTGTGAATTTACCTGATTCCAGCGCAGCAGCCACCGTTAACGGTTTCATCGTTGAGCCCGGTTCGAAGACATCGGTAATGGCGCGGTTTCGCAAATTAGTGTGATTCATGGTGCGACGATTATTGGGGTTATAGGAGGGCTGATTCACCATCGCCAATACTTCACCGGTCTGCGCATCCAGCAATACCATGTGACCCGCTTTTGCTTTGTGCTCTTCAACCGCTGCTTTTAATTCTCGATAAGCCAGATACTGCAAACGTAAATCAATACTCAGATTCAGATGCTGACCGGCCTTCTCACTTTTGATCAACTGTAAATCTTTGATAATGCGACCACGGCGATCCTTCAATACGCGTTTTTTACCCGCCTCACCGTGTAGCCATTCATCGTAGGCCAATTCCAGTCCTTCCTGGCCGTTATCATCAATATCAGTAAAGCCAACCAAGTGCGCTGCCACTTCAGCGGCCGGGTAATAACGACGGAATTCGCGCTGGGTATGAATACCCGCCAGCTCCAAATCCATGATTTGCTCGGCGCGAGCTGGTGTCAGCTGACGTTTGAGATAAACAAATTCGCGACGGCCTTTGGTAGTCAGTCGTTGCTGAATAATTTTGGACGACAAACCCAGAGGTTTTGCCAGCAATGAGGCCACTGTAGACACATCTTTAATTTGCAGAGGATTTGCCCAAATAGAAACCACGGGCGTACTCACCGCCAAAGGCTCGGAATTACGATCCAGAATCATGCCTCGATAGGCATTAACTTGCTCAACACGCAGTATGCGCGCATCACCCTGTCCATTCAGGAAGTCATGATTAAACACCTGCAAATCAACAACACGCCAACCGATAACCAAAAACGCAGACATCAGCAAGCCCACCGCACAGCGATAACGCCATGCTGCGGTTACTTTCTGAGTTACTGCCTTACGCTTTTTCACCGTTATTCTCTCATTCCCAGCGTCACCACTGTACTAATACGATTTCGTTCGCATCCGGCGCTTTCATTGCCAGACGTTTTCTGGCGATTTGCTCCACTCGGGCGTGTTGTGCCTGCGCGCTTTGCTCCAGCAACAACTGCCCCCATTCAATATCCAATCGATCGCGTTTCTGCAACGCCGCCTGAAACTGGCTAAAAGCATGCCGATTAAGATGACTCACATATACCACCGCCACTGCTGACATCAGCAACAGGCACAGTAATGAAACCGTGCCCATAAATTCTTTACTGAACAGCGTTGGCAGTGTCATTTCAGCCCGTCTTCCCGACAGTACGCTCAGCAATACGCATGATGGCGCTGCGTGCCCGTACGTTGTCTTTTAATTCCTGCTCGGAAGCCTTTACTGCTTTACCGATGCGCTTCAATCGTGTTTCCACTTGATCTGCGGTGATCGGCAAATAACGTGGCAGCGGCTCACCCTTTTCCTGCTTGAGAATAAAGCGCTTCACAATGCGGTCTTCCAGCGAATGGAAGCTAATCACTACCAACCGGCCTTTATCCGCCAACAGATCAACCGCCTGATCCAGCACAATAGCCAAATCATCTAATTCACGATTGATAAAAATTCGAATACCCTGAAAGGCTCGGGTAGACGGGTTTTTACCCTTCTCCCACGCTGGATTGGCTTGTTTGATCACCTCAGCCAAGTGGCCCGTGGTGGTAAACGGCCGCTGTACACGCTCGGCAACGACGGCTTTGGCCATGCGGCGGGCAAATCGCTCCTCGCCATACTCCTTAAGTACCGTCGAAATTTCTTCTTCGCTGGCTTCGGCAATCCATTCGGCAGCGCTTAAACCACGACTGGTATCCATGCGCATATCCAACGGGCCATCTTGGGTAAAACTAAAACCACGCTCGGGATCATCCAACTGGGGAGAAGACACACCTAAATCCAGCAATACACCGGTAATGCCGTTTTCGAAATTATTGGCAGCCGCCAAATCCTTCAGCTCGGCAAAGGATGCATGACCAATAATCACCCGCTCATCATCAGAAAAATGCTCATGAGCATAGGCAATCGCCTCGGGATCTTTATCGATAACCAGCAGCCGACCTTTAGGGCTAAGGCGGCTTAGAATGACACGACTGTGTCCACCACGCCCGAAGGTGCCATCCACATAGCAACCATCAGGATCAATAATCAATGCGTCGACGGCCTCATTCAGAAGGACCGAATCATGTACGTTATAATCACTCATTCGCTACAACGACAATGATAGAAGTTCATCGGGCAACTCTTCGCTACTGCCATTATCTTCGATATAGGCGTCACGGCGTTGCAGCCACAGGTCTTCACTCCATAATTCAAATTTTTTACCCTGTCCCAGTAATACGGTTTTTTTGTCCAATTGCGCATAGTCACGCAGAGGCTGCGACAGCAGCAAACGGCCGCTGCCATCGATGTCAATATCGGTAGCATGGCCAATCAGCATCCGCTGAACACGACGGGCTTGCTTGTTAAAAGTAGGTAATGCTTCAAGTTTGCGTTGAAGTACTTCCCATTCATCAATAGGATAAATCAGTAAGCAGTGATCTTGAGGATCGATAGTTACCACCATCTGGCCAGCACAATGCTCAGCCAAGCGCTCACGATAGCGCGTTGGCATGGCCATACGGCCCTTGGCGTCCAGATTGATGTTGGTAACCCCACGAAACACTGAGTTTCTCCACTTCCCTAAAATTAATTACGAGAGGGAAAAACCACTTTTACCCACTTTTCCCCACTATTTGACACTATAGAAACACGCAGGGGTAGTGTCAACCATTCGAGCAGTTTGCAAACAGGGGGTTTGCCCTTAAAACACAAGGACTTACGTGATCAGGATAGAGTCAGAAGAGAACATCGGGAAAGGAAGAATCAGGAAAACAAAAAGGTAATAAACTAAGTTAATGTAGTTTCGAGGTATCTATATCTTTTAGCAATAACAAAATTTGTTTTATGCCTTTGTATACAGCCTTCGAAGGGCTCACTCCCACCTACCTCAGTGCAGTATTCACACTCTCACGATAACGGCCGCCGATTAGAACAAAGTCACGCCACATTAACCCGCAAAAAAAGGGACTACACGCCCCTTAATACACATCGCAATTCACAAACACTAACCAACAATATCAAACACACCATCAGAAATCATATAACCCTTGTGACGCACGGTCATAATATAACGCAGCGGGCCCGGTATCGGCTCGACTTTCTGTCGTAATTTAGAGCCGAGATTATCCTCCGCGCTGTCGTTGAGGCTCCACTCCCTGCCGAATAAGGGTTGCGATACAGCTTCAGCGTTTGCATTGACTAGCATCTGAACAAAGCCAAATTCAGTCGTGCTTAACGAATGCTCGCAATCGCAATCACTCATTACCCTGTGACTAACTAAATAAGAAGCGCCCAATTAGTATAGGCAAAATAATGAATCGTCATGATGTGTAAAAAGTGAGAGCTGACCGATAAGCCAGAAGCCCCCAACACCAGCACACAAGGGCTCTGGAGGCGGCGTATTTAAGATGGTTACATAGCATAACGCCACATAAAACAAACTGCTACTGTAGTGGCATAGTGAATTTGGCCACCTAATTAGAGGTATAGACTCAAAAGTAACTTGAAGCTGCACTGCTCCACCCAATAGTTCGCTCCCCCATGCGGAGTGCCTAGAGTTACGAGAGCTACTCAGCCCCAGCTTAACTTGATTTAAATCAATTTACGTACAAGTATGCAGCGCTAGGCTGCTCTGATCGGCATAGCTATAACCTATCAGTAGGTAAATAATAAACATAAAAGGCTCGTCATATGAACAACGGAAGTGATAGCTACTCGCAAGAGAAGGTTAATGAAGTACTACGTAAACTAACAACATCAGTCTCCGGCTGTATTTCCTGCGACTATTTTGAAGCTCTCGTTATTTCATTATCCAAAAGCTTGAACTTAGATATTGTTTTTATTGGCGCAATAGAGGGAGAAAATGATGACCTTATCCGAAGTGAAGTAGTTTGTATCAATGGAAAAATCGTCGATAATTTAACGTACAGCCTTACGCACACGCCTTGTGAGCAAGTCATAAATCAAATCCAATGTATTCATCAAGAAGGGGTTCAAGCCGCCTATCCAAAGGACAAACTGCTTCAAAAATTGGACGCGGAAGGCTACATAGGAGCTCCGCTACTATCCTCAACAGGAAGGCCTATAGGTATTATTGCTGCCCTCAACACCACTCCAATAAAAGCCCCTGATTTTCTAGCTGCTTGTTTTAACTTGATCGTCGGAAGGACAGCTTCGGAAATGGAACGCATGCACACAGAGCAAAACAGATTAAAATTTCATCAAATTGTCGATCAGAGCCCTATATCCGTTGTAATTACAGATACGACAGGTCGCATCGAATACGTGAATAAGTACTTCGAAGCATCAACAGGCTTTTCACAGAATGAAGTGCTCGGCAAAAACCCAAGTATTTTAAAGTCTGGAGAAACAAGCAGCCTTAGTTACAAAAAACTTTGGGAACACATTTCTTCTGGGGACTCATGGACTGGCGAGTTTCGCAATAAACGCAAAGATGGCAGTCTTTATTGGGAAAAAGCCAATATCGGACCTTTAAAAAATATAAAAAATGAAATTACTGGTTATATCGCGATCAAAGAGGATATCTCTCAGCGAAAATTAAGTGACAAAAAGTTGCGACTAGCCTCGGCTGTCTTTGAAACGACATCAGAAGCAGTGATGGTGACCGACAGACAAAATAACATTCGGGCAGTTAATAATGCGTTCTCTCAGATAACAGGTTATACAATTGAAGAGGTCATAGGGAAAAACCCCTCGATATTACAATCAGGACATCATGACCAACATTTCTATGACGCCATCTTTGACTCCTTAGCTGAAACAGACATATGGTCAGGGGAAGTTTGGAATCGCCGCAAAAATGGTGAGGCCTACCCAGAGTGGCTCTCAATCTCCACCATGCGGGATGAAAATGACAACATCGAAGGTTATGCAGCCCTCTTCAGCGATATCACCAAGAAAAAACAAGATGAAGCACGTATTCAGCATCAAGCAAATTATGACCCTCTCACAGGGTTAGCAAATAGACGGCTATTCTCAGATCGTTTTTCTCATGCTCTTAAAGAAGCTAAAAAACAGAAGCACAAAATTGGATTGTTCTTTTTAGACCTTGATAGGCTTAAGTGTATAAATGATACCTTGGGCCATTCTATAGGCGATCAGTTGCTTCAGCTGGTATCTAGTCGACTTAAGGATAAGTTACCAACAACCAATACAGTAGCTAGATTAGGCGGTGATGAATTCGCCATCATCATGACAGCTGACAACTTACATCGCATTGAAGATGCCGCAAGCAACATTCTAGAATTTCTTTCCGCGCCTTATTGTTTGAACGGAAAGCAGACTTACGCTCCCGCTAGTATTGGCATAAGCGTCTACCCTAGCGACGGAGACGATACTGAAACGCTTCTCCGCAAGGCAGACTCATCCATGTATATGGCTAAGACTGGAGGGGGAAGCCGCTTTCATTTCTTTACAGCCGAAATGGATACGGAGGCACAGGAGCGACAAGCCTTGGAATTAGCCTTGCGCCAAGCACTAAGCAACGATGAGTTTTGCCTCCACTTTCAACCTATCATGGATAGCAACAACGGAATCATAGATAGCGCAGAGGCATTAATACGCTGGAATGGCCCAGGGAATGAACTTGTATCGCCAGACAAGTTCATTCCTCTTGCAGAAGAAACAGGGCTTATCGTATCAATTGGTGAATGGGTTTTGTATGAATCGTGCAAGGAGGCCGCAGCTTGGTCTAAAATCACAAATAAGCCACCAGCTATTTCTGTTAACTTATCGAGCGTCCAAATTCAGCATCAAGATATTCTAGCGTTAGTGAAAACAGTTTTAGCTAGGACAGGTCTACCTGCTCAGCGCCTGACTCTGGAGCTTACCGAAAGCCTATTGGTTTCTGATGATACCCAAACGCTTAAGAAGTTACAGGGACTTAGTGAGTTAGGTGTAAATTTATCTATTGATGATTTTGGCACTGGGTACTCCTCCCTGAGCTACCTCAAGAAATTCCCTGTATCCACGCTTAAAATTGATCGCTCTTTCATCATAAATTTACCTGAAGCCCCTGAAGATGCAGCACTGGTGAATGCCATTTTATCGATGGCTCAATGCCTCAACCTTAAAGTTATAGCGGAGGGCGTCGAAACCGAAGACCAAAGAAAATACTTAACGTCTGTAGCATGTCGCTATTTACAGGGCTATTTGTATAGTAAGCCACTACCAAGAGACAGCTTTATTTCACTCTTAAAAGCGAATCAAAAATAAGAGAAAACATATACCAACAACAGCTGTAACAGCTTAACGATTGCAAGCTTTGGGAAAATCAACCTCAGAGTATGGATCAGTGCGAAGACTACGCTTCACCTCAACAGGAAGTGAGGGACATAACGCTCTTGCTTGGAGTGGGATCGAGTACCTGAAGTAATAGGTACGACCACGAAGTAGAAGGTAGGATTTTGTGTTCCGTACCAGTTTCTGTACCATGTTCTAGCGCCTCCGGGTTAGGGGCATAACCCATTGAAAACGATAGATAAATTTAGTGAGAGCTGGCCGATAAGCCGGGTTTTGTCTTGGACAGTCATTCATCTGGACGACACGTCACCGTGCGCCTCAAGCAACCTACCCGAACCCTGCGCGGGCCGCACAAAAAGGTTCCTATTTGG
>Ga0209395_1005893_pt1 | contig 13550 bp, 8 predicted proteins | sample GOMGulsemesocosm_3_FD_184635 | JGI IMG/M metagenome (GOLD analysis project Ga0209395, IMG submission 184635) | Methane-oxidizing microbial communities from mesocosms in the Gulf of Mexico - GOM9D Gulf of Mexico (SPAdes) (version 2) | ecosystem: Environmental > Aquatic > Marine > Cold seeps... | reverse complement strand
TTCTTTCGCAGTATAATAACCTTGATCAAATGCAATACGTAATTCAGTATTCCATAACTCGCCTTTTAGGGTCACTTTACCTATGCCTTGATTAGACAGCTTACGTGCAGCACGTTGTACTTGTAATACACTATCAGCAGCAAGTTCTGTACTATTTTCATCAAGGTGAATAGAGGCAACACCAGCATTAAAACTGATTAATGCATTCTTGCCCCAAAAACTGTCAGCGGGAGCTGTTGTTAGCTCAACGCTCATGAAATCCTTCATTGAATATCCTTAATATCGACGTGTTAATACGATTACTATAACAATACTTCTATGGTTTGTTTGGTTATGTATCATAAATATCTGTTAATCGTTTTGTTATCCAACCGATAAAGAAGCGAATGAGCGTTTAATACCTCCGTATACCGGTCATCTGGTCTGAAGCTAAACTCCGCAATTCAGCACAAATACTAACAGGTTGCCCATCAGTTTCTGATGCCCATATCTGCTACATGATTACAATTACATATCAATACTCAGGTCTACCCAAAAAGCACGGCCACGTCGGTATGAACTAGATTCGCTGTAAGGATCCGTATTAAAAATATTGGTCATTCTGACATCGACATTACCTTTGGCTTGTTCTGTGCGAAATATTTCCATTCTTGCGTTCAAGTTAACCTCGGTATAAGCGTTAACCGCATCCTTTTCATATACCTCATAGTCTTGGCCATCAACCTCAACCGTGGTATTTGTTTCATCTATCTTATTATATTCACCGCGATAGCGAACAGTTGCCAAAGTCTGTAGTTTCTCTTGCCACCACGTTGCACTCCAACTGATGCTCGCTCGTAATGGGGTGCCAAAATTTTCAGGATCTTCCAGCAAATACATATCATATTCTGACATAACCTGACCATCGTAATAAATATCATTATTTCGTAAATCATCAATATCGGTTTCCGACATATAAGATGTTGTACCGCCCACTTTTCTGGTTTCAGACCAGGCTATATTTGCGGTAAAAGCGTGATTTTCCACACGTCCGCTCCACTCAAATGCAATCCCCTGATAATCAGTCGCACCATTATTACCAAGGGTATATAGGTAGCCTTGGTCAGCATCATATTCGCTTAAAGTAGAGAAACCATCTCGATGCTGTCGCATTATACCTTTAATTCTAAAATTGCCATCGAGCATAGTTGGAACAGTGAATACTAGGCTCAATTCATCACTATAGGGGGTATTTAAGTTACTTTGGCTATAGTCGTAATCGGTACCACTGGTTGAATACTCCCAACCACTCAATGTGCCATCGCTGTTTAAATCACGAGTATTAGTGGTGGTTGCAGGCGTGGCTGACTTCATCGCGTGAGCCAACATATTACGGCCGTAATAACGGTTCAACCCCGCAGTAACGAAATAATCTGGGGTAAATTCCCATGTCCCGGATAAGCGTGGGGCAATATTGTGGTTATCGAGATAATTCTCATATTCATAGCGTAGCCCACCGCGCAGCGTTACAGAATCAAAATCATGTTGGTATTCAGTCCACAGTGTCTGGCTAAATATGCTCACTTCCGCTGCATAAGCATCGTAAATAATGGCACTGGTAAAAGCAATATCACTCATACAGGCATCATCATGAGGGGCACAAACAATACCATCATCCTCATCAAGGACATATTTGTTGTAAAAAGTATTGCTTTCAAGTCGAGATTTATAAGCTCGGCTATAAATAGACTCAGAACCAACACTCAAGATTCCATCGCCAATTTCAGTTGTTGCCGAGAGCGCGAGTGTGTAGTCCTGTTGTATCTGTTCGATATCACCAAAGCCACCTTCATAACAGTAACTCCCATCACACAAGGTGCTGCCGTAGTCAGAGTCTGTATCCCACTTATAACGATCGCCATCCCAATCTCGGCTGGCATCCGATTCGTTATAGGATAATTTACCCGTCCAGTCATAGTCATCGGTATAACCATTTAGACTTAAATAGCTAATCAAACCAGAGCTTTGGCTAATCCGCACGCTATCGAAATCGTCATCCGAGGTATACTCACTCTCGTAGGGGCTTGTTGACAACATAAATGTCGACGACAGGCTATCATGAAAATCATATGTGCTTTTGAGCGTAAATGTCTCTGAAATGTCGCCATTGGTATACTCATATCCACCATAATCCTCATCCAGGGTATAATATGATTGCGATTCAGAGCGTGAATATGCCAACAGCACTTTGAGCTTTTCAGTGAGTGGTAAGTCAAAACTAATGGATGTTTTATACTTCATAAAATCAGGGTAAGGGTCATAGCTCAGATCTTCCCCTATATAGTAGATCATCTCATCTTTTTGCATGCCAACGCTGATCCGCGCGTGAAATTCATCGCCGGGCTCTCGGATCTGATAGTCCACTGCGCCGCCACTAAAATTACCATATTGAGCTGAAACATTAGAGTCTTGCACGGCAACCGCCTCAAGCAACATAGGATCAACGTAAAAGGTTTGCGAAGTTTGTCCATTCACTTCGTCATAATGCTCTGTATCTTCGTCTTGGGTCACATTCATTAATGAATTAACAGAAACGCCGTCAATCATAATGTTATTTTCATAAAACTGGCCGCCCGAAATTGATATATCAGATGGCCGCATATGCTGTTCACTTTCTGCAGAACCTTCATTACGCTCTACATCTAACTGCACAAAAGGCAGTACATTAAGTAATTCAGAGGTATCCATGCCGCCTTGATGAGATGCGCCAATTGCATCTGCTGATAATACACTCAATCCAGTATCAACCGGATCAAAACTTTCATATGCCTCACTGCTATGAACCTTGTGATTTTCAGTTTCAACCTCTTCAACGATAGATATCTCATCTAATTGTGTTGAACTCTCTAAACCCTCTTCAGCATGTGTAACAAAAGAGAGTGCAATGCTGACAACGATTAATGATTCTATATTTTTTATGGTTTTGTAGTATCTGAACAATTCTTATTCCAACCCTCTATCTGCGATCCATAAATGAACTCAGCAAAGGAGCTCATCGGTCTCTTCATTGACAATTTCGAAAACACGAGCCGCTCTTTGCGTTTAATATCATTTAGCCAAATTATGCTCTCGAAAAACGTTACTGGTAATACCACTACTTGCAAATGATTCTCAATTCTAATAGTATTGCGAATCATTATCAATGGAAACGTTTACAAAGATAACTTAGAGGGGAAAATATTTTTATGGAACGAATAAATACTCAAAGCAAAATGAACATACGATACTCGGTTAAGTCCGCATTATTACTGACTTCACTTGTACTTTCTGGCTGTGGAAGTTCATCGGATGATGCAAGCAAAAATTCAACCCCTCAGTTATCGACATTCAATTTAACGGCTATAAATGCTGCTAATACCAACTCTAATGACGGTGCAGCGACGGTTCGTACGATGCAACTTACTTGGAATAGTGGGTTGAGTGATGCCAGTCTAACTGGTGTTGATTATACCGTTTGTCAAGTTGATGATAGCCAAACAAATAACTGTTTAGCCTTAACCAGTGTCACTGACACATTAAGTGCCATGGTTGAAATTAACTTGCTTGATGCTTTATCACAAGATTATTTCGTGTTAGCTGATTATGAAGATGAAACCAAGGCATCATCTGAGCTGAGTCTTGAGTCAGAAACTTTAACTGAGATGATAGGTTATTTTAAAGCGTCCAATACAGAGGGTGGTCTATATTACGGTCAGGCTGTAGCACTAAGTGCTGATGGACAAACTTTAGCGGTAAGTGCAAAACGAGAATCGTCAGCAGCTACGGGCATTGACGGTGAGCAGGCATATGACGCTGATGCTGAGACAAACTACGTTAGTGCATCTGGCGCTGTTTATATCTATAGCAAATCTGATGGAGGCTGGAGTCAAACCGCTTACGTTAAAGCCTCTAATGGTGAAAAATCTGATTTCTTTGGTCAAGCTGTGGCGTTAAGTGCAGACGGAAGCAAATTGGTTGTCAGTGCAAATGGTGAAGATTCTGACGGCAGTGATGAAGCTAATAATGGCGCTTCAAGTTCAGGAGCTGTATATACGTTTGAATTAACTAGTGGCACTTGGAGTCAAACTGATTATCTTAAAGCGTCAAACGCTGAAAAATCAGATGGGTTTGGTTGGTCACTGACTTTAAGTAATGACGGTAATACCCTTGCTGTCGGTGCTAACGGGGAAGATTCAAATACAACAGGCATTAATGGTGATCAGACGGATAATTCGGTGAGTGGTTCAGGCGCGGTTTATATCTTTAATGACAGTGACTCTAGTTGGAGCCAAGCTGCCTATGTGAAGGCATCTAATGCTGAAAAGACTGATAATTTTGGTTATTCAGTCGCGCTTAATGAAGATGGTTCTACATTGGTTGTTGGGGCGACAGGTGAAGATTCTGCGACCACAGGTATTAATGGTCTTCAAACTGAATCTAAAGATGAGGATACCAATTATGCTTCTGGCTCGGGTGCTGTTTATGTATTCAAACTGAATAATAGCGTATGGGCGCAAAGTGATTATATCAAGGCATCGAATACAGAGGCCAGCGATAACTTTGGTTATTCAGTTAGTATTAGTGATGATGGTAACACCATCGCAGTGGGTGCTTATGGTGAAGATTCTGCGACAACAGGAATAGACGGTGTTGAAACTGAATCTAAAGATGAAGATAGCAATTATGCCTCTACTGCAGGTGCCGCTTATTTGTTTAATTTTGATGGTACTGATTGGAGCCAAACCGCTTACCTGAAACCTTCTAATACCCAAGAGAAATGGTATTTCGGTTTTAATTTGTCGTTAAGTGGTGATGGTAATATCTTGGCTGTTGGTGCATATAGAGAAAATTCTTTATCAAGCGGTATTAATGGTGATCAAGCCAGTGATGAAGACAGCAATAACAACTTTGCAGAATATGCTGGTGCGGCCTATCTCTTTACTTTAGCAGATTCGATTTGGGAGCAAAGCGCTTATATCAAATCATCAACACCAGAAGAGAAAGACTACTTTGCCGCAGCACTGGCTCTTGATCACGATGGTGATACATTGGCGGTTGGTGCTTACGGCGAAGACTCTGCTGCTACTGGGATTAATGGTGATCAAACAGATAATACTGCTGACAGTTATGCCGGTGCTGTATACCTTTACTAATTTACATTTCATTTAATCATTAACACATCAGATCGGCCGAGTATCCCTCGGCCGAACTTATTATTAGGTAGTTTCTTGATGGCAAATATCACAATGCAATTATTAAATCCAAGATTGCAACTTAAACCTATGTGCTTGCTTGTTGTGCTTGCTTTAGCTGGTTGTAACAGCGGTGAAGGTCGATGGCCTTCTTCAGATGATAGTGATAACTCTGATAGCAGCGATGACGATCCTGCAGAAGTCAATTTCCTCACTCAGGATACGACTGCTGGTATAGAGGTTACATCTGGTGATTTTCAGTTAACTAGTTTGGCGACTGGTAATACCCGAAATGAAGATAAAGCGGGTAAAATTCGTCAATTAGTGCTGACTTGGGAGAGCCCATTCTCTAATGATAGCTCGGATGTTAGCTATACCATATGTCAGGCCGATGACAGCCAAACTGATCGTTGTACTTTATTAGCGGTTGTTACTGATGAGCTTTCACACACACAACCATTAGATAGCCTGCTTGATGCTGCGAATCAAGGTTATTTTGTGATCGCGAATCATGGTTCAACGACTGCTATCTCTTCAGAAAAAACGATTCATCCCGGTGAACTGGGCAAGATGGCAGGTTATTTCAAAGCATCTAACACTGGATATACCGATGACTTTGGGCGCGGGGTTGCTCTTAGCGGTGACGGTTACACCATAGTGAGCACAGCTCCCTTTGAAGACTCTGCAGGTACTGGCATTAATGGCGATCAAGTCGATGATACGTATAACAGTGGTGCATCGGGTGCCGCTTATGTTTTTACTTATGATCAAACAACGGGTCTTTGGAGCCAAACCGCCTATCTGAAAACAATGTACCCGGAAAGAATGGATTATTTTGGTTACGCAGTGGCGATTAGTGAAGACGGTCAAACTATTGCCGTTGGTGCATACGGTGAAGACTCAGGCATTGTCGATGATGAAACTGATAACAGCGCTTCTTATGCGGGCGCAGTTTATATTTATTCTTTTGATGGTTCAGCATGGACTCAAACAGCTTACCTAAAAGATGCAATGCCTGAAGAAGATGATCGATTCGGTTATGCATTATCGATGAGCAGTAATGGTTCAAGGCTTGCGGTTGGTGCACCTTATCAAAATGCTGAGTTTGGTGATTCAAGTATTGCAAACAATGGTGCAGTGCTGGTGTTTGACTACGATGGTCTGACTTGGAGTCAAGTTGCCTTTTTGGAAGCATCGAATAAAGGTGAAGAAGACAAGTTTGGTCAGCACGTGGCACTAAGTGGAGACGGCAATACCCTTGCAGTAGGTGCTTATCTAGAAGATTCAGCCGATATCGGCGTGAATAGTGATGGCGCTGATGATAACGCTGAAAATGCCGGCGCTGTATACATTTTTTCTTACAATGAATCAACATGGAGCCAAAGCGCTTATCTTAAAGCCTCTAACACTGAGAAAGAGGACTATTTTGGCTACGCCATCGCACTTGATGAAGACGGTACGACACTTGCCGTAGGCGCGGCTTATGAAGATTCTGCTGCAATAGGAATTAATGGTGCAGAAGATGACAACAGTGGCAAAGGCGCTGGTGCTGTTTACCTGTTTGAGCTCGCTGCTGGTCAGTGGAGTCAAAGTAGCTTTATCAAAGGTGCAAATACAGAAGGTGCCTCAGGCTCTAACGTGAGTGACAGCGCCCGCGATCCTGACGATGATTACTGGGGTGATCACTTTGGTCATTCAGTTGCTTTTAGCAAAGATGGCAAAACTCTCGCCGTGGGCACAACATACGAAGATTCTGCAGCGATTGGTATTAATTGGGATGAAAGTGACGATTCAATCCAAGATTCTGGCGCGGTTTATATGTTTGTCTTTGCAGATGATAGCTCAAGCTGGTCACAAACGGCTTATGTCAAAGCAGCCAATACCGGTGATGGTGACAGCTTCGGTCAAAGAATTGCGTTAAGCAGTGACGGTGACGTGCTTGTCGTTGGTGCTAATAACGAAAGTTCCGCTGCGACGGGCATTAATGGTGAAGACACTGAGCAAGATGATGACGACGATAATGAAGAAAACTTCTCTGGTGCACTGTATGTCTACTAGTTGCTAGCTATACCTCACTTTTTATTGAAATGAATATCAGCAACCTCGAATTTTTGAGGTTTAATTAACCACACACTCGTGAGAGTGTATTTAAGGAGCAATTTTGAAATTGTTGCAAACCAATAGATTCGTATTATTACTGGGACTTATCGTCAGCACATTTACTTATGGCGCTGAAGATACGCCACTGGATTGGGATCCAAAAGTGATACGTGGCCAACTGCCAAATGGACTTAACTATTACCTTTACGATTCTGACAATGAAACCGAACCGTTTAATGTGCGCCTGATTGTGCATGCTGGTTCGGTAGACGAAGAGCAGTCAAAAGGAATTGCTCATGCTGTTGAACATATGGTTTTCAATCAAACAGCAGCCCATCCTGAAAGTATCCATCATTATCTCAAAGATATCGGTTGGCGCACAGGTAAGCAGATCAATGCCGTTACCCGCCAGACAGAAACCCAATATATGGTGCGAACCCGCCCGGATGACAGTTTAAATCTGCGTCAGTCTTTAGACCTGTTAGCTGACATGGTGTCACAAGCAACGTTTAACCAAAAGGATTGGGATAAAGAACGTCAAATCATTATTGAAGAATGGCGACTTGGCAATTCTGTGGCAGATAGAATTAACCAAAAGGTCAAACAGGCTACCAAGGCAAATTCACGTTATACGCGAGGCGCAATAATTGGCAGTAAGGCATCGATTGAGTCGATGACATTGGCTGACCTGAAGACCTTTTACCAAAATTACTACATTGCCAGCAATATGAGCCTAGTGGTAGTCGGCAATCTGGATATTAAACAGAGTGAAGCCGCGATCAAAGCGGCATTTGCCCAATTGGAAAATAGACCTGCTCCCGACCGCAGTTACGTCGAGTTTCCATTAGATAACAAGTTAACCTTGCATAAAGTCCAGGATCCTAAGGGCAGCTCTTACAAGGTGGCACTGGGATATCGACACGTGGTGCCGATCAAATCGACAATCAATGGAACCAAGATCCGCTTAGAAAATTATCTGTTACGTAAATTATTATTACAGCAAATAAAACGAGATAGAGTGTTCCTACCTGAAGGAATAGAAAGACTTACCGGCACATTAAAAGAGGTGAGCAATCAACGCTTAGTACTGGCATTTGCCATACGAACCGAGCAACATGATAAGGGCTTGACTGCTATCGTTAATGAGATTGAGCGACTAAGACAATTTGGCTTTCACCAGCAAGATTTTGATGCTTTGCTTGAGAAGGCTAAAGCCATTTCTGAGCGAAATATCTCAGCCGCCGAAGGTCGAATTTTCGCGAAATGGGAAGACAAGATCACCGAAGCAGTATTAACGGACAGTATCTTAATTGAACCAGCAGAGAAAAATGCGTTTAACCAAAGATTTCTGGCCGAAATCACCTTAGCACAGATTAATGCCCGCCTAAGAGAATTACTAAGCACTGCCGATCAATTTGTTTATTATCAAGCGCCAGGTAGTGTTCAACTTAACTTGCCAAGTGAAGATCAAGTCGCAAAGATATTCCAGCAAGCAAGCAGAAAAAAACACCATCAACCTGTTGAGAAAACAACCGTGACTGTCAAGGCTGCAGCCAATAAAACTAAAAAAGCAATTGTTTTGCCTGGACCTCTACACCAGGGAGACGTTGAGAATTATCATCACTTCCCCACAGAGTCAGTTCATGAATGGCAACTGGCTAATGGAAACAAGGTTGTACTACTTGAAAAAGAAACACCAAATGATCGCGTTTACATTAAATCCATTACCAATGCGGGTTCGATGACAGAGGAAATTCAATCTTGGCTTGCAGACGCAGCTATTCAGCTTAAACAGCAAAATGGTCAGAATAACTTAACAGAACTGCAATGGAATGAATGGAAAGAGCAGAATGATATCAACTGGAAGCTAGCGCTAAGTAAATATCATCTTGATATCAGTATATTGGTAGACAAGCCTAAACTTGAGAGTGCACTGCAGGCTTACTGGAACATACACCAAAGCACTGAATTTACTAAAGAAGCTTTAACTGAAGCCGTGTCCTCTGCGACTCAACTGCTTGAACGCTTAAAGCAGATCCCTGAGCAAGAGCAAACAGAAGTGATGCGTTACAATCGAATAGTTAATACGTTAACAAGCGATAACATTGCAACACAAACCACACAATCATTAAATCAAGTGACCGACAAGCTAGTGAATCAGCCCAAAACACTATTTATTGTCGCTAATATTTCGGCAGAACAATTACAGCCTATGATCCAGCGTTATGTCGCCTCTTTGAATAATAGTGAAGCGCTTACCCCTCGATATCCACAACAGCAGATAGGTAAACACGATTTCGAGCGTCACCGTGAAGGGGCATCAGCAACCATCGTTGAATGGTATGGCGAAACACCATTAAAATGGCGACCTGAAACCTCATTTTATCTGTCGACACTAAATCCAATTATTCAGCAAGCATTAAAGAGTAAACTTAGATTAGACTTAGCTGGCGTTTATCGCATTGAGTCAGAGCTAAGCACTCGGCCAGATAGCGACTCTGCCGCCTATTATCTCAAGTTTACCACTAGCCCGGAAAGAGCTGATGAGCTTTCACTCGCTGCAGCCAAAGTACTAGCTGACCTTCCAAAGCACATCAAAAATGCAGATTTAACTAGGATCAAAGAAGAAATATCACTGGCTGAACAGTCTCGACTTAGTAGTCCAAATACTTGGTTACGACGCTTGATGCTAAGTTATCGTGCGTATGATGATCCAAGATATTTGACATCAATGCACTCTTTAACTAAAAAAATAACAGCTCAAAATCTGACGCAACTCGCAATGCAAGTCTACCCACTCGCTAGCGAAATTCGCATTGATACTAAAAAACAGCCATCTGGCTTTAAATTAAAAAATTAAAAAATTAAAGGATTAAAAATGTTTCGTTGTTTCTTTCTAAATAAACGTTGGATGCCGTGGTCGGTATTTGGTTCGGCTTTAATTATTGCTGTGACTTGGTACAAGGTACAACTTGATGTGCAAGTGAATGAATGGTTTGGTGACTTTTATAACATTATTCAGACCGCACTAGGCAATCCGAATACGCTTAAACAAGAAGATATTTTCACTACTTTAACTGTATTTATTGAGATTTCTATTATTTATGTCGTTATTGCCGCCATTCTTGAGTTTTTTATTCGTCATTTTATCTTTCGCTGGCGCACCGCAATGAACGATTATTATATGAGCCATTGGACTAAGGTTCGCCATGTCGAAGGGGCTGCTCAACGAGTTCAGGAAGATACCATGCGATTTGCTAAAAACATGGAAGTGATCGCGATTGGTGTACTGCACTCAGTAATGATTTTGATTGCGTTCCTACCATTACTGTGGGATTTAAGTGAGAACATCAATGAGCTGCCATTTATTGGTGCTGTCGAACATGGACCATTATATATCGCCATACTGTCTTCTGTATTTGGCACCGCATTATTAGCACTAGTTGGTATTAAGTTACCAGGACTTGAATTTAATAACCAGCGAGCTGAAGCTGCACTGCGAAAGGAGCTGGTATTAGGGGAAGATAACCCAGATCGCGCAGACCCTATGTCGATCAAAGAGTTATACGGTCATGTAACAACCAACTATATCAATATGTACAAGCACTATATGTATTTTGATTTGACTAAATGGTCTTATCTGCAGTTCTCAGCCATTTTTCCATACGTTATGTTGGCTCCAACGATAGTAGCAGGTGTGATCACTTTAGGTGTAATGAAGCAGATTATTCGTGCGTTCGAAAAAGTTGAGGGTTCTTTCCAATTATTGGTGTACTCATGGGCTTTGGTGGTCGAATTATTGTCCATTTATAAACGCCTTAAAGCATTTGAAACGGAAATATACCAACATCACACAACTGCCGAAGTCGCAGTTGTCACAGAATAACGAGGAAAGCGACACATGGATATGATAAAAGATACACTGCAACTTGTCACTGGTATCCCACTTTTGCTTTGCTCTATTGCGGCATTATCATTGATCGCAGAACGAGCGTTTTTCTTCTTTAGATTAAAGGATTTATCCAATAAAGAATACGAGAAGGTGTTAGCACTACTGATCAACAAAGAGTTGTTACCAGCTCTCATGTTGTTAGAAAGAAAGCCCTTATTCTACACCCTTGCATTGGAAAAACTTAAAGAAGAACAACACAGTTGCAAACAGGAACGTGACACTGAGGTATCATCTTTATTAGCTTTACTGTTCAATAAATTAAAGCAGAGATTATCGGGACTGGTCACCATCGCTTCGCTTTCTCCAATGCTTGGATTACTTGGGACAATCGTTGGTTTAATGCGAGCCTTCAAGAGCATAGGAGAAACAACAGGCCCGGTAGAACCGTCGCTGGTTGCTAACGGATTATGGCAAGCGTTATCAACCACTGCGATTGGGCTAATTATTGCGGTTGTGTGTATTTTTTCTCATGCAATTATGGTCTCTAATATCAGAAAAAAATTGACTCGCAGCCAGCAGATTATGAATCAATTGTCTCAGTTAATGCACAAGCAACGTAAGCCATTCGTTGAGATCCAAGAAGGGCTACTATGATCAGCTTTGAATCCGAGGAGGATTTGCAACCCGTTCCTCCTGATACAATGACGCCTATGATAGATGTCATTCTGTCGCTAATCGCTTTCATGATGCTGCTCATTAATGCACCTTTAATGACGATGGATTTTGACTTACCTAAGGTGGAACAAAATTATGTCGCTTCTGGTGAGAATAAGTTCGTCAGTTTATACATTCTGAATGAAGGCAATTTGTGGCGACTTAATCAAACCGATATTGAGGGCCGAGATGCGCTTGAGGTTGCTTTACAAACGGCAGTGGTTGATCAAAAAGAAAAAATAACCACGGTGCTGAGTATTGATAAACAGGCAGCGGTGCAACGCATGATAGATACACTTGATGTGTTGAAAACAATGGGGATCAAAGATACTCAAATTGCGATCGAATCGGAGACACAATGAGTATGAGTGTTCATCGACTGATGACGGTGCCATCTTTTAATCTATTCCTGATATTTTCGTTGTTGGTACATGCCTCTGTTTTTACCTTCAGCTTTTTACATCAGGAGCAAACAGACCAGCAGCCCAAGCGGCTGCTTGAATCGCTAATTTCTATCGGCATTCGTACTGCGAATGCTGGGGTTCAAGCTAAAATTCAACCTTCGACTCAGACCCTTCCGGCTTCAGAGGTAGTCAAGGAATCTGAGCCTGAAGTGCTTCCTCCAGTAGAAGAGGCGCAGCAGACTACATTACAAAAGTCTGAAAATCCAATGGATACGCCAACGCCCAAACCCACTCTAGCTAGAGAAATAAACCCAGTCAAAGAGGAACCAATCGCAACCGCTAAAGACGAAAACCCAAAAAAAGTAAAAAAGCGCAAAGAAAACACTGAAACTAAAGCAAAGGACAAAGAACCTAAAAAGAAAAAATCGCTAGAAAAACAAAAGCTAGAACCCAAACCTGAAAAAAAACAGGCTAAACCCAAACAACAAATGCCAGCAGTCAAAAGTGGCAATCAAGGTGTGAATGGCTCAATTTCGTCACAATACAAAGAGCAGGAGACAGGCGAGAAACATCAGTCTGCAGCCAGTATCCAAGAAGAGCTTTTTGCCGCTAAGGTTCGTACGCATTTATTCACCAATAAAAAATATCCTCGTAAACTGAAATTAAAACGCGAGGAAGGCCAGGTAGTGATCAGCTTCACACTCAACCGCAATGGTCGAGTTGTTGACTATCAAATAGTCTCTCGCAAAGGTTCGATTAAATTTGAAAAAGCAGTTAAACGCCTCATAAAAAGAGCTCAACCATTTCCGCTGCCAAACGACGCGCTTGCTTGGAATAGCAAAAAATTTGATATCGCTATCAACTATCAGCTGGACTGAGGCTAAGTGCCAATGCTTAAGGATGGCACAGCAATGGTCTAGGAGGTTTATACACAGTAGGAATGCTCGAACTGCCGTAAGGAAGGAAAAAACAGCGACAAAACAAAAAAGCCCATAGTCAGCGTTATGCTAACTATGGGCTTATTCTGTATAAACGATTACCTATTAACAATTAAATAGTTAATATTCATCAATCCAAGCAAGCATCACGGCTTCAAGTACTCTTTCACCACAATGATTAGGATCATCAGTAAACTCGTCTAACCCTAATATCATCCTACGCAAGTCGGTAAACCGAACTTGCTGCGGGTCTTGCTCTGGATAATGTTCGGCAAGTGTAATTGCAATCTCA
>Ga0209395_1005890_pt1 | contig 13554 bp, 9 predicted proteins | sample GOMGulsemesocosm_3_FD_184635 | JGI IMG/M metagenome (GOLD analysis project Ga0209395, IMG submission 184635) | Methane-oxidizing microbial communities from mesocosms in the Gulf of Mexico - GOM9D Gulf of Mexico (SPAdes) (version 2) | ecosystem: Environmental > Aquatic > Marine > Cold seeps... | reverse complement strand
AGAAGCCGATGATGAAGTGTTTTTTATTGCCGCTAGTATTCACATACGTGCGGTAATGAATGAACTACAAAAATTAGAGCCCGCTTATAAACGTATTATGATTGTTGGTGGTGGTAACATAGGCGCGGGCCTGGCGCGGATTTTAGAAAGCAACCATCAAGTAAAATTAATTGAGCGCTCAGCAAAGCGTGCTGCGCAGCTAACCTCTGAGTTAAATCAAACGCTCGTTTTCAATGGTGACTCTTCTGATATAGAACTACTGACCGAAGAAAACATTGAGCAATTTGATGTTTTCATTGCCGTTACCAATGATGATGAAGCCAATATTATGTCATCATTGTTGGCGAAAAAGCTTGGTGTTCGTAAAACTATGGTACTTATTCAACGTGATGCTTATATAGAATTAGTACACGGCGGCGCTATAGATATTGCTATATCACCTCAGCAAGCTACTATTTCTGCATTATTAACTCATGTTCGACGAGGTACTATCGATAATGTTTATAGCTTACGTGGCGGTGCGGCAGAAGCAATTGAAATAGTAGCTAAAGGTGATGAAAAATCATCAAAAGTCGTTGGGCGTACAATCAAAAATATCAAGCTACCACCGGGGACAACTATTGGTGCTATTGTTCGCGGCCCAGAAGTATTAATTGCCCACTCCAATACCCTGATCAGGGAAGAAGATCACGTTATCTTATTTTTAGTCAACAAGCGCTATATCGGCGACGTTGAGAAATTATTCCAAGTTAGCGCTATTTATTTTTAATTGACATATTTGCTTACTGCAATTTAATTACTTTTTAACTGAATTGCAGTAATACTACCTCGAACAACATTTAACAGCTAAAGATCAACAGCCCCTAATTTAAGAGAGAGTTTATGAAGCTGCTCCGCTCATTATCCATATTAAAAATAAGTTGTTTAAGCTTAGTTATCTTTATATTGGAAGCAAATGCTGGGCTAGTTGATACCGCACAAGACTGGCAAACCTTTGAAACAGAAAATTTTCGCGTTCATTATACTCCTGAATATAAACAGTGGGCTTTATCAAGTGCTCGGGAAATGGAACAAGTACGCACCTTAATCAAAAAACAACAGGGCCGAGTGCTAGATGAAAAAGTAGATACCTACATTATTGACCCCTTTAATGCCGCAAATGGTTTTGCTATCCCACTAAGCAATGCCCCTTACATGACACTATTCGCCACTCCCCCACAATCAGACAGCGTTATCGCTAACTCAACTGGCTGGCAACAACTATTGGTTCTACACGAATACGTACATTTAGTGCACTTAGGACAAAAAAATCGCGCAGACTGGCGTAACAACATCGCAAATTGGTACGATATTTATGATGCTGGCCAAATAACAGAGCATCGTTGGGTCAGTGAAGGTTACGCAACCCTGCTAGAATCAAAGCTTACTGGTCGTGGTAGACTCTATAACAATGCAGTAGAAGCTGTTATTCAACAGTTTTCTCGCGAAGGTACTCTACCCAACTATGCACAACTTAGTAAAATTAATGATGATTACTTATCCGGTTCTATGGCGTATTTAGTCGGTGTTCGTTACTTAAAGTGGCTAGAAGAAAATTATGGTGAAGACACTTTAGATGCAGTATGGACACGTTGGCGAGCAGTTAAAAAGCGTAGCTTTGAACAAGCCTTTGAAGGTGTTTTTCAAGATTCAGCCAAGCACTTATATCAACGATTTATAGCAGAATATACCTTTAAAGCGATGACCAAAGAACAAAGTTACCCTAAGAGTGCCTCAACATTATGGCTTGATCTAAAGGGTACGGTGTCTGCACCGAGTATCAGTCCGAATGGCAAATACTTAGCCATTGTTGGTAGTAGCCCCAAAAGAAATAAAGCCCGAAAGGTAAGCCTTACCGTTTATAGCACTGAAGATAATACTGAAAAGCAGAAAAAATTTGAAGATAAAATTAAGGAATTACTTAAAGCTGATCCACAAGATATAGCCAATAAGGCACCAACTGTATTCAAGCGTGAGCAAAAATTCACTTTAAACCAAAGAAACTACAATGGTATTAACAACCCTCGTTGGCTGAATAATGACACTATCATCTACGGAGCAACAACGGTAGATAGAGAAAATAGTCACCACCAAGATTTATTTTCTTGGCATATCCCTAGCAACGCTATAAAACAAATAACAACCAACGCTAATATCCGCCGCTTTGATATCGCAAAGATTAATACCAATAGCCCATTTATTATTGCAGAGCGCAGCCGATTCGGCAGCTCACAATTAGTAACATTAACTATTGACGGCGAGTTTGCACAAGCATTAACGCCTGCCAGTGTGACGTCTGTATATGATTTTGTCCGCGTTAAACCTCAATCTAAAAATACCAAGGACACAAATACCGTAAGCTTTGCCTATTTACAAACTACCTTAAATGAAAAATGGCGATTAAAAGTTAGCACACTTAATAGCACTAACAACTCCATCGTCAGTGAACAAGTTGTACCCTTACCGATGAACTATCAATTTTTATCCTTCCCCGAGTGGTCAAAAGAAGGTGAAAGTATTTTTTATGTCGCCGGTGTAGAAGGTGAAACCAAATTATATCAATATAACTTTACTGAAAAAAAACTAACGGCATTAACCTCAGGGCAACACCCTGTTAGCTGGCCTGTTGTCATAGGTGAAGATCAACTATTACATTTGGCGATTAACTCTCGCGGCCCTGATATCTATCAATTACAACTTAACAACAACACAAACAGAACCATCACTGGTACAACCCAGAGTGGCATAGTAACAACGCAATTAGCCAGCAAGTTTACTGTTGATAAAGCAGAAATGATAATTGATGAGAGTATTGGTCACACTACCGCATACGGCTTGGGGCCACAGCAAGGCACGTTAACCTTAGGGGCGAGCTATAATTCAGCCAGTAGTAGCATTGTCGAGCTAGGTTACAAAAGTAGTGATGCTTTACAGCGCTTTGATTGGCAAGTAAATATCAGTCAAAACCTCTTTGATAATGTATTATCAGGCTTCGGCACAAATATTCGTTGGCAGGGTTGGCCAGTAAAATTAGGTGCACATGCTTATCTGTTTGATTTAAAAACCCAGAGACAAGGGAGAGATATCCTTACTTTAGGACAAGTTAAAGAGCGAGGTATCCACCTTGATGCTAGCTACCCTTATAGATATAACACTTTAACTTTCAATACGGCAGGCCAAATTAAAGTTGCAGAAGTTGAGAATATTTCAAGTAAGTATGCAGCTATAGGGTTTAGTCAAACTTGGTTTCATGAACAACAAACATGGGGCATAAATCAACAAGCCAACTTATACTATCTAACGGGAGAACATAAAGAACCCAATAAAAACAACAGGTGCAACGGAAGTAATGGCTCACTTACAATCATAGGGCACTTCCACGAATTTTATCTTGGTTTTGATTATTCAAGAGTAGAACGCTCCAAAGATGCAGGTGATATTTTAAGTTTAGGTGGGTTCAATTCAACTCTTGTTCAACCGAAAGCTCACTTAAATAAACAATTAGCACCTGAATTGGCATTTTATCAACAACGTGGCAATCATTACAAAAAATTAAGCGCTTATATCCCACTAAAGGGTGTAAAACTATTTTATACACACCATAAAATGGCTGAACAAATAGTCATTGATAGTTATGGTATTAAAGGAAAAATAACCAATAACTTTGGCTTTACCGGTATTAATAATATCGTTATTGATTTTGGACTTGCCCAAGTTAACCCTCAAAATACGAAATCAGAAACTCAAGCTTGGTTGGGATTGTGGCATAAGTGGTAAAAATATGGAGTTATGTACGCCAAAATGCAGGGGTGAATAATACTAATAAGGTAAATATTTCTAAACGGCCAAATAACATTGCCATAATTAATACCCATTTACTCGCATCACCTATTTCTGAGTAATTCGCAGCAACCTCGCCTAGCCCAGGGCCAAGGTTATTAATAGACGCAGCAACCGCGGTAAAAGCAGTAATATCATCCATACCCGTGGCAAGTAGTAATAACATACAAATAACAAACACGGCCGCGTAAGCAGAAAAGAATCCCCAAACCGCTTCGACCACCCGATCGGGCAATACCTTTTTACCCATTTTTATACTGAACACTGCTTTAGGGTGAACCAACTTATTTAGTTCACGCAGACCTTGTAAATACAACAACAGCACCCGTACTACTTTCATACCGCCACCTGTACTGCCAGCACAGCCGCCAATAAAACTAGCAAAAATTAACAGCACGGGTAACAAGGTTGGCCAATCCGCAAATGACGTCGTTGCAAAGCCTGCCGTAGTGCTGATGGAAACCGATTGAAATAATGCCTGATCAAAAGCCTGATCAGCATCTTGATAAGTTCCAGAGGTCATCAAAACAGTAAAGCAAATTAATGTTAAAACCACTTGTATGGCAATAAAAACTTTAAATTCAGGATCATAAAAATAATTTCTAAGTGACTTACTTTGCACTACAGCATAATGCAAGGCGAAGTTAACACCGGCAATTACTAAGAAGAATACACACACTAAGTTAATCGTTGAGCTATTAAAATATCCCATACTAGCATCATGAGTAGAAAAGCCCCCAATTGCGATAGTAGAGAAAGAATGGCATATAGCATCAAAACCAGACATGCCGGCAAGCCAGTAGGCAACAGCACAAGCAATAGTTAGTGATAAATAAATGTACCATAGGTGCTTAGCAGTATCCGCGATACGTGGCGTCATTTTTGAGTCTTTAACTGGCCCCGGTGTTTCAGCACGATATAATTGCATTCCACCTATGCCTAACATAGGCAATACGGCCACGGCTAAAACAATAATCCCCATACCACCAAGCCACTGTAATTGCTGGCGATACCATAAGACGGCATGAGGTAAGCCTTCAATATGATGTAAAATAGTTGCGCCAGTTGTTGTTAAACCAGAAAAGGACTCAAAAAAAGCATCCGTGACGGATAAAGATGGTTGCTCTAATAAAATTAATGGAATCGCTGAAAAGCTCGCTAAAACTAGCCAAAATAGCACTACAATAAGAAAGCCTTCTCGAGCTCTTAAGTCGTTTTTTTCATATCTGTTTGGATACCATGCGATAAAACCAGTAATCAAACACCAAAGGAAACCCAACAGAAAAGGCACACCGCCACCATCACGATAAATCATGGAGACCAAAGCTGGCGGTAACATAGTGACACTAAGTAGTGCCACCAACAAACCTAAAATTCGGATAATATTTTTATATTGCACGTTTTATTATTTTTTTGAGTAGTTAATTACTATTGCTTCAAATTAGTTAATACTAATTTTCCTGCTGATAATGTTTGTAATTTTTGCGCTACTAACGCTAATTTAGCTTCTGGAATTAATAAACTAAACAGTACTTGTTGCAAGTACTCTTGTTCAACAACTTGCCCTTCTGCTTGACTAATTATATGTAACACATCATCAACTTGGCTATATTGACATGCTAGGGTTTTCGCCGCCATCGCTATTTTAGTTTTCGCTTGTAAAAAAATTAGCGCCTGGCGAACACTATCAGCATAAGCTCGCTGCAAACCACCCGTGCCCAACTTAGTGCCGCCAAAATATCGCACTACTACAGCACACAGTTCGCCAGTACCACCACCTTGTAATACCGCCAGCATAGGTTTACCTGCTGTGCCACTAGGCTCACCATCATCAGAATAACCGTAGCCTAAACTATCGTTGGCAGCTTTGGTTAAAAAAGCATAACAATGATGACTCGCTTGCGGGTGTTCTAATTGAAGAAACTTAACTTGAGCTTTAGCTTCTTCAATACTAATACAAGGAGATAGATAACAAATAAAACGGCTACGATTAACAACCGTTTCATGTTCAACTTTATTAACTGCTATTGAATAGTCTTTACTCATGTATCACTACAAACCAAAATCACGAGTCATGTTTTCATTGTGTGATTGATGAACAATAATATTGTCTTCAATACGAATACCACCAAAGGCTCGCATTTCATCTACTTTTTGCCAATTAACTTGATCACCATTAGCTGATTCTTTTAGGCTTTTCAGTAAAGAGTCAATAAAATACAAACCAGGTTCAATGGTAAAAACTTGCCCAGCCTCAATTACTCTAGATGAACGTAAGAAGGAGTGTGCTTCTGGTGCATTAATATGTGTACCGCGCTCATCGGCCATAAAGCCGCCAACATCATGCACCTGTAAGCCCAAGTGATGACCCAAACCATGTGGGAAAAACGTACTAACTATGCCTGAATCTACCGCGGTATCAGCACTTACATTGATAAACTCAAATTCTACTAATACTTTGGCAATCTCTTTATAGGTAGCAATATGCAAATCAGCATAACTGAGCCCTGGTTTTAAGCCCTTCACTGCATTTAACATCAGTTGATCCATACTCGCTATCAATTCAGCAAACTTATCCCGTTTAAAAGAGTAAGTACGCGTAATATCAGCAGCATAGCCATTAAAATTAGCGCCAGCATCAATTAAAAAAGATTGATGTGTTTGCGGTGCACTTTTATCTAAATCCATATAGTGCAAAATAGAACAGTTTTTATTTAACGCAACAATATTGCCGTAAGGTGTTTCATTCGCCGTATAACCTATCGCATTAAGATAAGCATTTTGAATTTCATATTCAGTATCACCATTTAAAAAAGCCGCTTTAGCCACTTTATGTGCCGTAACCGCTAAATGGTTAGATTGACGTAAACACTCTTGTTCATAAGGTGTTTTATAAGCACGGTGATAATGAAAGTAATTTAGCAAAGGCTCAGGGTTAATAGCTTCAAAACCAAGCGCTTTAGCAACTTCAATATGACTACCAATATAAGCGAAATCTTTTTTATCATAAGGTAATAATTTATCAACCTCGCTCGCCTGTTTCAGAATTTTTATGCTAAAAAGCTCACCCCAATAACTTTCTGTTAACGGTGTAATTTTATGCCAAAAATCAACTGGTTGATAATAAATCAATGTTGGTTTATCTTCACCATTAATAATAAGCCAACAGTTAGGAGAATCAATTAATGGTAACCAATGTTTAAAGTGAGGGTTTACTCTAAAAGGGTAAGTATTGTCATCAAGAAAAGCTTTAACTTCTTGTCCAGAATGTATAACAATACCTTCAATATTTTCACGCGACAACGCTTGCTTGGTTCTTTGTTGTAATTGCTCTAAATGCTGTGGATATTCTTCTTTTAACTTATTAGCTAATTTACTCATTGCAGCGCCCCTGAATTTTTTTTCATGATAACACAGCGTTTTGTTTTCAAGTTATATATATACCCGTGACCATCCAAAATGCATACTTCAGTGGGAGCTCTTTGAATGAACACAGGTATAAGCTAAAGCGAGTAATTAAAAGCCTAACTAAATATTTGCAGGTTTAATTACCTATACTCATATTAGTAACTTGCTCAAAAAGCTGACTAACCTGCCCTGGCTCATGCTGATATATTTCTTGATATGCTAAAACACTTTTTACATAATTTCGTGTTTCTTTAAAGGGAATAGTTTCTATCCAAATATCAGCAGGAATCGATTTTAAATTTTTTAGCCAACTTTTTACTCTATGTGGCCCGGCATTGTAAGCTGCTGTGGCTAATACCTGATTCCCGCTATTTCTATCAAGTAATTTTTTCAAATAACGAGTGCCAAGTTGAATATTGTTCTCAGCATCAAGTAAATAATTACGATTAATTTTGCCTTTTTTTAGCGACTTAGCCGTATTAGGCATTAATTGCATCAAACCTCTTGCTCCCGCAGGTGAATGTGCATCCGTCATAAAAGAACTTTCTCGTCGAGCAATTGCAAACGCCCATGCCGGTGCAATTTTTTCTTTATTGGCATGACGATTAATCTCTTCATCAAAAGCTTTAGGAAACCTCAGCCCTACATCATCTAAATAACCTACTTTAGCTAAAGTAAAAATGGTTCGATCAAACCATTGGTTTTCATTTGCTACCTTAGCTGCAATCAGCTTTTCTTTATTGGTCAATTGACTAATTAAATAATTCCATTCAGAACGAGCCTGGTAATAACGCCCTAAGTGGTAGAATTCAAATGCTCTTTTCGCGGCAGGATAATTGATAACCTGTCGCTTTTCAGCTAAAGAAAATGCCAACGGTTTATGTTGCATACTCACTGGTGTTTGTAAGTAACTTGCGGCTAAAAAACCATAATAATGTCGCTCATTTGCCAACTGTTGTAACAAATACTGACCACGCTCAACAGCATCTGTTGCTATCAATGCCCGTCCGTACCAATACTTCCATTTTAAATCGTCTTTATACTCTCTAGGCAATAGCTTTAAGTCAACAATAAGGCGCTGCCAGTCTTGTTGTTTTAACGCCTGTGATAAGCGCCACTGCAACATATTTTTATTTAAAGAACTAAGCTCCAGTTTGTTCAACCAAACTTGAGCCTGTTGATGGTTTTTTGCCGACAATGCCAAGGCAAATTTTTCATTAATCTGTTGTAGCTGTGTAGGCGTAAAAGTAAAATGTTCCTGAGCCTCTTTATAACTACGAATGGCCTTATCTGGTTGTCGCCAAATAAGGCGCTTTAAACCATAAACCAATATTTCAGTTTCTCGAGCTGATTTGTTAGGGAAATATTTTAATCTACTTACACGTGAGGGGTCACGGCGAACTTTATGCCACAATTTAGCTAAGTACTGTTGATCTGGTGGTAATAACTTAGTTAAGTAAGGAATTAACGTGTGCTTACCGCCATCGGCCGCTAAACTAATACGCTGCCACACAACATCATTAGTTCGGTAACCCGCTTTTTGCCAACGTTCAAATAATGGATCACATGCTTTATTTTGTGATTTCCCAACCTGCCATAACTTAGTGACCTCTGGCAATATAACACTTTCAGGTAAGCCTGATGCGAGTCTAAATTTAAGGTGCTGACAAGTTAATTCTGCATTCTTTGTCGGTTTATAAGCCTGTAGGAATAATAACCCTTGTTTCTTCTTTGCTAGATACTTTAACCAAGTTTTCCGTAATGGCCAGTCTAGCGGTGTCCCTTTATATTTAACTAAAAACTCATTGATTTCTGCGCCATTAGACAAGCGTATGTTATTTAATAAGCGTTGCTGATCTAAATAAGGTTGTAAGGGATAATAATGAAGATGGTTATAAAGTGATTTATATTGTGTGGAGGTGCTCTTGTGTACTAGTTTTTCTGCTTTAATAAATCGTTGTTGTTGAATTTTATCTGCTATTAAGTTCAATGGCTCACTAGCAAATGCACCTAGACCATACCCACAAGCCAATATAACTAACAAAATTTTTTGCACTAAAGTAACCGTCATTGATTTAAATTTTTATTTCATCTGTTTAATGTATCTCAGTATAGATCAGAGACCAATTAAATAGTTGATCTACTCTTAATTAATATTCATATACAGTACAATACCCTTAGCTTTATTAATTAAATATTTTAATTACCTCTATGTTAGACACTATTTTCCAAACAACTGATCATACCCTTGATGCCATGGGACTGCGCTGCCCTGAGCCAGTAATGATGGTTCGCTTAAATATTCGAAAAATTTCCTCTGGTGAAACATTGCTAATCAAATGTGATGATCCTTCAACTACTCGTGACATTCCCAGTTTTTGTAGATTTATGGAGCATGAGCTTGTTGCCAAGAAAGTAGATGAAAAGCCATATCTATTCGTAATCAAGAAGAACTAACTGACATTATTAGTTCTTCATATGCGTTAATTTAAAAATTTATTACGCAGGTAACTCTACTTTTTTTAACATAACAAATAAATCATCTTTTAATTTTAATCGTTGCTTCTTTTTCAATTCAATATATTCATCGCTGGTATTTTCAACTCCCTGCTCTATACGGCGTACTTCTTGATCAGTTTCATGATACTGAGTAAACAAGCGGGAAAAGTGATTATCATTCATTTTTAGGTGATGAATCTCGTCATTAAACTCTGGAAATTCGCTGTGTAGATCATGCTTTTGTATAGTCATAGTATTCTCCTGTGTGCCATGTTTACGTTAAGTTTTTTCTCTCTTCATTATTACTTTACGCTCTTATTTTTATCATTATTTGATCTAGCACAATGGTCGGATTTATTATTCTTTCTTTTTAGTACTAAGTTGATTTGTAAACAGATATGTATAACTGGAACTTTAGGTTATCCACATACTCTACAGATAACTATTGATCTATAAGGAAACAAAAAACTCATGACTTTTTTCAAAAGTTTTTGGACGAACAACAAACTTTTTATTCTATTTATACTATTAATGTCTGTTTTTAGAAGTGCTGTAGCTGATTGGTACACAGTACCGACCGGCTCTATGCAGCCAACCATTAAAGAAGGAGATCGAATCATAGTTAATAAGATGGCGTACGACTTAAAACTCCCTTTTAGCCAAATCACTTTGCTTACTACTGGTGAGCCCAAACGAGGTGAAATTGTAGTATTCGAATCTAAAGCCGCTGATAATCGCTTAATCAAGCGTATGATCGGACTTCCCGGTGATGTAATTGAAATGAAGAACGAAACTCTTTTTATCAATGGCGCTAAGCTTAGCCATAAAATTACTCAGCAAAATGCTCAACAATTATTTGCTACTGAACAAGTTGACTTAATCACTCATACCATTCGCATTGATAAAGATAAAAGTAACCAGCTCAGTAATTTCCCTCCTATAAAGGTACCAGCAGATAATTACCTAGTACTTGGTGATAATCGTCGTAACAGCGCAGACTCACGCGTTTATGGCTTTGTACCTAGACATGAGTTAACAGGTAAAGCGACTACCATCGCGTTTTCTGTTAATTATGACAATTTTTACCTGCCAAGAGGAAATAGATTCTTTAAAGATATCTACTCAATTTAAACAATCGAAAAAATCGAGCATCTTTAGATGCTCAATTTTTTATTCTAAAACTTTTAAATTAATTACAATGGCTCGGTTTAGACAAACGATACAAGTTCAAATTGCTTTCTAAATAGGGTAAATCATCACAATCAATACCTGGATTATTTATTAAGTATAAATATTTTAACTTCATTAAGTTTGATAATGCCGAAATATTCGTAATTGAATTACTATTTAATTCCAATGTTTGTAATTCAGTTAATTTAGACAATGTCGATATATTCGTAATTGAATTACCATTTAATTCCAATGTTTGTAACTCAGTTAATGGTGATAACCCAGTAATATTGGTAACATTATTATTATCAAGATCAAGGTGGGTCAATTTTGTTAACTTTCTAATTGGTGTAATATCGGATATACCGTTTCCAAATAAACCCAAATATCTTAAGTTTTCTAATTGCTCAATACCTGCCAACGATTCAATATTATCTATAACGCAACTCAGTCGTGTTAGATCCGCGATATCGGTAGAATGACTTTTAATACAAGTTAATAAATTCTTATCTGATATAAGTGATTGATTAATTGGCGAAAACATACAGTTATACGGACGAACTATTTCCGTATCCATTAAGGTTTCAACTAAATCATCTAAATCCTCACATAGAATTAATTTATTATCTTGAAATGACAATGTTTTTAAATCAGTCAAATTAAAAAGCGAGCTTATATCTTCAAGTAGATATAGTCTACTCAATGACAGCTCTTTTAATGCTGTTAAATTTTCTAACGCTGTAACCGACTCTATCTTTTCGCTTGATTCTAAATTTAGGAATTCTAATGCGGTTAAAGAAGCTAAAACATCTATATTGGTTAATTCTCGATTGTAATACAAGTTAAGTATTTCAAGTGATGTAGCACCAAGTAGTTCATCAATATCTTTGAGGTAATTGTTGCTTAGATCTAATTCAACGAGTTGAGTTAAGTTAGTAAAATCAAATAAACTTTCAAGTCGAGCTTGTTTAATATGTAGTGACTTAAGTTGTGATAATTCAGCTAAAGATTCAATATTCGCTATCGAATTGCCATTGACGCTTAAATGTTCAAGTGCTATGAGATTAGTTAGTGGTTGTAAGTTAATGTCTTTACCGTAATATAATTCATCAATATTAAGCTTTGTTAATTGAGTTAGCCCACTTAACGATGATAAATCATCCAAATTCGAATTGTTAGATAAATCAAGTTCGACTAAGTTTATCAAGTTGGCAATAGAGCTGATATCACCTAAACGGCTATTGCCGCTTACATTGAGAACTTTTAGATTTAACATATTACTGACAAAAGCTAATGTAGCTGTATTAATATTACTTGCTTGTAAAGACTCTAATTTTGAAAAGCTACTTAAGTTTGCAATATTTGTTATATTACGCATATTACTAATATTTAGATCTGTTAGTGCAACTAAGCCTTCTATCTCACTTAAATCAAATTCTATACTATTGCTATAATATCTCTCTAAGTTTAATTTTTTTAATTTCGTTAAGGTTGAAATTGGCGAATAATCGTCAGTATTAACATTTGAAAGATTTAGTTCTTGTAACTCACTCAATTGGCTCAAAGCAGATAAATCATTAATAGAATTGTTATTGCTAATATCTAACGAAGTAAGCTGAGTTAAACCAATTAAAAAGCTTAACGAATTAAAGTAATACCCTGCATAAGCAATATTTAAAGTAGTTAAATTTTCCAAACTAGCTAATGCTGACACATTTATGATGTTACTGCCGCTTAATGACAAACTTGTTAAATTTTTTAGTAAAGCTAAGCTCTCAACATCTAAGTCTCTGCCCCAATCTTTATTTATAGAACTTAAGTTTAACGATGACAAATTAATAAGTGAGGATAAACTATCTAGCAAGTCGCTAAAATTTGATATTCTGTTGTAACTTAAATCAATACTGGTAAGCGATACTAAGCTCGCTATTGCATTAGCATCAATAATTTCATTGTCAGATAACTTTAAGTTCGTTAATCCTGTAAGAGATTCCAACTCAGAAATATCAACTAAACCTGCATTCGTTATATTAACCTCGGTTAACTTCAAAAAAGAACTTAAGCCTTTAAGCGTCTGAATATTATCGTTATCACAGTTGACAACTTCCATCCCCAAATCTGCATTAACATCTTTAAGTAAGCACTCAGCTAACCCATTATCAATGTGATCGCCTTTCACTAGTTCACCGTAGGCATTCACATTTACATCAATTATTGCACTTGTACTATCATTGTCTTCGTCTATTACGGTCAAGGTAAATGAAAGCGTTTCACCTTCTCTGATATTAGGCGCTTGAAATGAAAGAATTGAGGAACTTGGTTTTGTTATTGTTACAGTAGTTCCTGCTGTTTGTTGCCACTGATAACTAGAAATGGAACCATCTTCATCTGCAGCATTTACAGTGAATGAAAATGAGCTCCTTTCAAAGACACCATCTGTCGCCATAGTTTCAATAGTTGGCGGAATATTAGGTGTAGAGCCACCGCCACACCGTGTCCGTAAGGCAATCCCACCTAGCATTTAATATTCCATGGCATTATCGCGTCAATGTCTGGTTCAGGCTTGCACAGTTCATCCAAACATTTTAACACGTAATC